>Ga0078972_1008572_pt1 | contig 21213 bp, 20 predicted proteins | sample YelNatPaOPGAMG01_FD_67568 | JGI IMG/M metagenome (GOLD analysis project Ga0078972, IMG submission 67568) | Hot spring thermophilic microbial communities from Obsidian Pool, Yellowstone National Park, USA - OP-RAMG-01 (SPADES assembly) (version 2) | ecosystem: Environmental > Aquatic > Thermal...
GTTGGCTCCGGCATTCGCCTTTCGGTGTCTGTCCTCGCTGCGCTGCGAAGGCCACCTCGAGGCATCATGCCCTGCGCCGAACGCAAATGTTCATTTCACTTTTAAAAGAGATTTAGTATATTACCGATCATAGTCAAACAAACTACTTTAATTATAACAGAAATGTCATTCCCCACTTACGTACTCTTTACTCAAAAGGAAAGAAAAAGATCCTACTCATCGACATCATGGATCCAAAAAAACAAAAAACTCATCAAGGATTCAATTCCAGAACAGACTGATTCAAATGGTATAATTATCAAAGACTACATAATATTTATTGTAATCTTGGCGCACACCATGAGTAGTTGATAAAAAATTTTACACCTTTGTGGCAGGTAGTTTGGGGTGAGGGTCAAAGAAGAATTGAGGGATAACAAGAAGTTTCAAAATTGAATTGATTCCTTGGAGAATAGAAAGGAGGTACAAAATGGAATTGAAAGATGATGTATCGGTAGTGCTTTGCGGAGAAGCAGGGCAAGGAATACAGACTGTTGAAAGATTTTTGACAAGGGTTCTAAAATTCGATGGATTCAATGTCTACGCCACGAAAGAATATATGTCGAGAGTCAGAGGTGGCTTTAATTCGACGGAGATAAGAGTTTCATCGAAAAACATCAAAAGTTTTGTGAGTAAAATCGATATACTCGTTACCCTTAAAAAAGGATCGATTCAGCACCTGAAGGATAGGTTAAGCAAAGATACCCTTATATTGAGTGAAAAAGAGAATGCAGAAGATGATTACCCCTTTGTTGAAATGCCATTCACACAGATAGCTACTGAAATTGGCGATAAGATATTTTCCAACGTAGTCGCGGTCGGATCGATATCGGCCATTTTAAACGTTGATTTTGAAACGATTGAAAGTTATTTGAGGGAATTTTTCGCAAGAAAGGGCGACGAGATTGTCAATAAAAACATCGAAGCAGCAAGGAAAGGATACGATCTGGGACTCAATCTTGTTAAAACCGGAAAAATAAAAGTCAGCATAAAAAAAGACGATGCGGTCAAAAATGATCTCATCTTCGACGGCGCAACGGCCATAGGTCTTGGTGCCTTAGCGGGTGGATGTAATTTTATCTCTTCATATCCGATGACTCCCTCAACCGGCATTTTAACCTTTCTTTCGGAACATGCAAAAGAATTCGGAATTGTAGCTGAACAGGCTGAAGATGAAATAAGCGCAATAAATATGGCCATTGGTGCATGGTATGCGGGATCACGAGCGATGGTTACAACCGCAGGAGGAGGTTTTGCCCTGATGGTCGAAGGGATGAGCCTTGCCGGCATGATAGAGAGCCCTCTTGTGGTAAATCTTGGTCAAAGACCTGCTCCGGCGACCGGCCTTCCGACAAGGACAGAGCAGGGTGATTTACTCTTTGCACTTTATTCAGGTCATGGAGAATTTCCTAAAATACTGCTCGCCCCTGGTACACTTGAAGATGCCTTTTACCTTACCCAAAAAGCCTTTTATTTTGCAGACAAATTCCAGGTACCTGTCATAATACTAAGTGATCAATACCTCGTTGATTCTTATTACAACGTTAAAAATCTTGACCTTCCAAAAAATCAGCCTCAAAAATTCGTCGTTGAAACGACGAAAGATTACAAACGATATGCGCTAAGCAAAAATGGCATATCGCCCCGTGGAATACCCGGTGGCGAAGGACTTGTGGATGTCGATAGCGACGAGCATGACGAATCAGGTCATATAACGGAAGATCTCGACTTAAGGGTAAGAATGGTTGACAAAAGATTGAAAAAATTTGATTCCATAAAGGCCGAGATAATACCACCTGAATTGATAGGATCTCCAAAGTATGATACGATCGTCGTGGGATGGGGTTCAACTTATCCGGCAATAAGAGAATCTATTGAAAAAATAGGGGATAAAAGTATGGCTTTTCTTTACTTTAAGCAAGTATATCCTCTTCATCCGGACACGAAAAGGTATCTTCAATCGGCTAAAAAAAGAATCATCGTTGAAAATAACGCCACATCTCAATTTGGCCATGTCGTAAAAGCCGAAACGGGCATAGATTTCGATGTTAAAATTCTTAAATACAACGGCATGCCATTTTCTGTTGAGGAACTCGTTTCAAGATTAAAAGAAAGCAGGTGATCGATGTGGATAAGAAAATTTTCGATATGGGACCCATTGACATCGCATGGTGTCCGGGATGCGGAGATTACGGCATTCTTAACGCCGTCAAACAAACGATGGCAGAACTTGAAATACCTCCCGAAAAATTTGTCATAGTTTCGGGTATAGGACAAGCTGCAAAATTGCCTCATTACATAAGATCAAATTTTTTCAACGGATTGCACGGAAGGTCTATTCCACCAGCGACGGCCATAAAGGCGACAAATCCGGATCTTGTCGTCATCGCTGAAAGTGGCGATGGGGATATCTATGGTGAAGGTGGTAACCACTTCATCCATGCGATGAGAAGGAATCCAGACATAACCGTTATAGTTCATGATAACATGGTGTATGGTCTCACAAAGGGACAAGCCTCTCCGACGAGTCGTGAAGGATTCAAAACTCCCGTTCAGGTCGAAGGAGTTATACTTAAGCCATTCAATCCTATTGCCGTTTCAATAGCCAACGGTGCATCTTTTGTGGCAAGAGCCTCGATAACCGATATACCTGGCACTGTCAAAATTTTGAAACAAGCAATCCAGCACAAGGGTTTTTCGATCGTTGATTTATTTCAGCCATGTGTCACGTTCAACAAGTTAAATACGTATCAGTGGTTTAGGGAGAACTCTTATTACCTTGAAGATTCTTACGATCCACACGATAGAATTGAAGCCTTAAAAAGGGCCTTTGAAGAAGATAAATTTCCACTTGGAGTGTTTTACGTCGAAGAAAGAAAGACGTTTGAAGAAAGCAACATGGCTTACGAAGTAGATAAAACTCCTTTGTACAAAAGAGATGTCGATCTCAAAAAATTATCAAATCTCGTTGAATCAATGAAAAAAGGATGAATAAGGGCGACAGGGTCGCCCTTATTTTAAGATATAAATCCTAAAAAGATCATCGCTATCATGTTTCCAAAAAGACAAAAAATGTAGAGAAAGATCGTGTTGACAATTCCCGTACTCAAACTCAAATTCGATGCTATAACGCTGTTAAATGTGCCCCAAAATTGCAGTATGACAAAACTTACCCAGAAATAAAGCACCATCGCAATTAAAGTGCCGGACAGCGTTACAAATATGCCCGTCTTGAAATCTCCCACAAAGATAACGATGAAAAGTCCAAGCACAAGCATCAAAAGATATATAAGCCAGCCAGGAAATTCAGCAAAAGGCAAAAAAAGCAAAGACATCTGGGCAAGAAGAAATGGAATCGCATCGATCAAACTCCATATTATAAATCTTAGTCTCATCATTTTGCCTCCTTAATAGTTCCCTCAAATACCAATGTCCCACGGGTATCATGATTTCCGGTCAAGAAATGCGTTATGATGTATAGCGTATATTTCAAAGGTGTAGATGGAAATTTCGATATCTCTTTGTAATAATCATCCGAAAAATTGAACGTCGCAGTCGCAACAAGGCTTTTGCCATCGAATTGACCTAAAATACCTTCCGTTGGAAATTGATACACTCCGAGAGAGTGCCCGTCTATCATCAGCAAACATGACGCTTCGGAAAAATACGCATTTTTGGCCATCATTCCGGATTGACCTACTATTTTAAAAGTTATATTCGCCTCTGAAGAGGATTCGGTTATATTTGACACATAAAGATTGGCCTTGAAATCTCCCATAAACGTGGTGTAAGAGTTAAACCTCGCGATGGATATCGCGAGGTTTACAAAAAGCACAACCATCAGAACAATCAAAGGCAACATTTTTTTCCATGACAGCACTTTATCACCGCCGTTCCTGATTGTAAAGGAAACAGGCAACTTTGTGATTTTTCCCAACTTCAATGAGTTCTGGTTCTTTTTGGGCACATATCTCCATTGCAAATGGACACCTATCGTAGAATCTGCATCTTGGAAGCGGATCTATGGGTTTTCCTATTCCTCCTTTTATTTCAACAGATTTTCTTTTAAACTCGGGATCAGGAACAGGTACGGCCGATATCAAGGCTTTTGTGTAAGGATGAAAAGGATTGTTTATCAATTCCTCTGAATCGGCATGTTCGACTATACGACCAAGATACATGACGATTATTTCATCTGCCATATACCGTGCAACGGCAAGATCATGTGTTATGTAAAGAAAACTCATGTTCATTTCTTTTATGAGTTCCATCATGAGTTTCATAACCTGTGTCCTTATCGAGACATCCAACATCGAAGTGGGTTCATCGGCAACCACGAATTCCGGCTTCATGACAAGCGCCCTTGCTATTGCAACCCTTTGCCTTTGTCCGCCACTTAATTCATGAGGATATCTCCACAAAAATGCATCCGGTGGAGAAATTCCGACTCTTTTCAATATCTCCATAACCATCAATTCGCGCTTTCTGAGCGTCCCAAAATTTTGTATATTCATGGGTTCTGCAACTATATCGAAGATGGTTTTTCTTGGATTCAAAGATTCAAATGGATCTTGAAAGATCATTTGCGTTCTACTGTGAAACCATTTTCTATCTTCCGAAGATTGAATATACGTGACATCTTTACCGAGAAAGGTTATCTTGCCGCTCGTAGGTTCGTACAACTTCAGAAGAGTTTTCCCCGTCGTAGTTTTACCACAACCTGACTCACCGACGAGAGAAAGCACTTTGCCTTTCTTTATTTCAAAATTTATGTCATCAACGGCATGAAGAAAATGTTTAGCCCGCGAAAATACACTTTTTTTCATCGGAAAAAACTTGTTCAAATTTTCAACCTTCATGACAACTTCGTTATCAGACATTTGCACTCACCCGCTTTTTCAGATTCTGTGGATGAAAACATGCAACAAAATGGTTTGATTCTACTTCCGCGTAAGAAGGCATATGCTTCCAACATTCATCAGTTGCGAACGGACATCTTGGCGCAAATCTGCAATGATCCGGCGCATTGAGCAAATTCGGTGGCTCTCCCGGGATTGTTACAAGTTCTTTTTTCTCCCCTCTTATAGAAGGAAAAGAAGACATCAATCCTACGGTGTAAGGATGCGCAGGCCTTTTAAAAATCGTCACAGAATCTGACATCTCGACTATTTTACCCGCATACATTATCGCTATTCTTGATGCAACTTCTGCTATGACGGCTATATCGTGCGATATATAAATCATGGACATGTTCAATTTTCTTTGTATCTTTTCGAGTTCTCGTAAAATTGTATCTTGAACTATGACATCAAGGGCTGTTGTGGGTTCATCGGCAATTATAAGTTTCGGGTTGCACGCTAAACTCATGGCTATAACGGCCCTTTGTTTCATACCGCCTGAATATTCGTGAGGATAATTATCCATTCTTTCCGGATCAAGACCGACAAGTTTGTAAAGGCTGGCAACTCTTTGGCGGGCTTCTTCGAATGTGACGTTAGGTTCATGGGTCGTTATGGCTTCTATTATCTGATCCCCAACTCTGTAGACTGGATTTAAAGAATTCATGGCAGCCTGAAAGATCATCGCAATACCGGCCCATCTTATTTTGTTCATTTCATCATTTGAAAGTTTTACCATATCTTTCCCGTCAAAAAATATATTTCCCGAGATTATCCTTGCATTTTCAGGAAGTAAGCGCATTATAGACATAGAAATCGATGTTTTGCCGCAACCGGACTCTCCAACAAGGCCAATTGACTCTCCTTCGTTAAGCACAAAAGAAACATCGTCGGCGGCTTTAACCTGCCCTGCCTGTGTATCGTAGTACATTTTTAAATTTCTAAGTTCAAGTATAGGCCTCATTTTTTCACCTCTTTCTAAGTCTTGGATTGACAACTTCGTCAAGGCCACGGCCTATAAAATAAAACGCACCGCACAGCAAAGTTATGGAAGCACCGGAAGGTAACCAAAGCCACCAGTAATTCCAGATGTTGCTACCTATTATGTAGCCGGCCGTATCAGCCGTGTATATCATCAGACCCCATGACATCTTTATGTTCAAAAGTCCAAAGAATGATAAGACGGCCTCAGAAAAGATGGCACCTGTTACGTTAAACATCATGTAAAGAAAGGACAATGGCATGACATTCGGGATTATGTGATTGACTATTATGTAAGCATCGCTTGCACCAGATACCTTTGCGGATTCTATAAAAGGTCTCGATTTTATGATAAGGCCCTGCGACCTTAAAACTATCGTTATTCCCCCAAAGCCTGAAAGCAATCCTATTATCAGGGCAAGCGTAAGCAGGTCTACCTCCATCATCCCACTTATAACTATGAGAAATGGTATGAATGGAAAGAGTAAAACTATATCGGCAAGCCTCATGAAGAAAGTGTCAAGTGCACCTCCAAAATAAGCCGCAACTGTACCGATCAGCGTGCCTATTATAACTGTTATCAAAGCCGCAACTATGCCAAGCATGAACTCTCGTGGCGTTGAATAAAGCAATTGCGCAAGCACGTCTCTTCCAAGAGGATCTGTCCCAAGCAAATGTGCCCACGATGGTGCGGCCGGATTATTTTGCAAGAAATCGTAACCGGTTACAGGGTTGTAAGAAACCATCGCGTTAAGGCTTGTCGTTTTCCACACCGTTGCAGCAAGTATTGGATAAACTATGAAACCTGCCACGGCGAAAATAACGACTATGTACAAACCTATCATGCCTATCTTAGACTGTGAAAAGATCTTCCAGTTTTCTTTGAAAGCTCTCCACATCAACTTCATTCTTATTGAAATTGGAGATTCCAACTTTGCTTCTGCCGGTTCAACAGTCATATTTGCGTTATCTGCCATAATTATCACCTCAATACCTTATTCTTGGATCGAGAAATGCGTAAACTATGTCAACAACCAAATGTGCTATAAGCACGAAAATGCCCGTGAATATCAACGCTCCAGCGGCCAATGGATAATCTTTTGCAAGCGTTGAATCAAGCAAAGTCATGCCCATTCCTGGCCACGAAAAGAGGCTTTCGGTTATAACACCGCCGCTGACCACGAAGCCGAGTGAGAGAACGAAGTTAGTTACGACAGGGAGCATCGCAGTCCTTGCCGCATGTTTGTCCCTTACAACTTTGTCAGGTAATCCTTTGGCACGTGCAGTTGTTATGAAATCCTCTTTTATCGTTTCAAGCATTGAATCTCTCATGACAAGCATATTTCCGGCGTAAGATATTATAGTCACGGTCATGACCGGAAGGACCATGTGCCAGAGAATATCGGCTGCGTATATGCCAACAGGACTCACCCACCAGAAAAAAACTGAAAACACCACCGATATCACGGTGGAAAGATAAAAGATCATCTTTCGTGTCATAACTTTATGAGAAAATCTCAGGGCCATAATGTAAGATATAAGCATCACAGCACCTATTATGAGCATGGTCATGAGTATGTATAGAAAGATAACCTGAGCATTTAGACGCGTGTGAATCCAGAGGTCCGGATTGAGAAATTGATTCAGTGGAAAGATACCGAGGAAGGATCCAAAAAACCAGATCACGACAAATATCAGCAGTGGAGTGAAAATCGTGTAAGTTATTATTCCAACAACAGTTGAAACGTATTCTGTTGTTTTTCCACGATTCCATGCAAGAGACTTTCCCGAGGCAAATCCCACAAAGAAGGCTATCAAAGTGGCCACAGTGAAGAGCAAAACAGTCCTTGGCAATCTCTCCGCGATAATGTTCCAAACTGGGGTCGGATAATATGAAAAAGAGATCCCCAGGTTTAAAGTGAATACGTTTTTCATGTAATCGACAAACTGAAGCCAGAGAGGTTGATTAAGACCAAATGCCCTTATTATGGACTCTTGAGCCTGAGGTGTGAGTTTTGGATTGGAAATGAGCAAAGTTTTTATTCCGCCAGGCATAGCGTGAAGCATAAAAAAAACTATAGCCACATAAATCACAAGTAGGATGGCTATTTGCAAAATTCTGTTTCCGATGTACTTCAGCATCATCTCACCTTCCAATTTTAAAAATGAAAGCCGGGCCGATAGACCCGGCTTGGTTCAATCAAATTATTGAATAACCTGAACGTAGGTAGGCTCGCCGTATCCAGAATATCCAGACTGAATTCCATCAAGACATTTCGTGTAGGCAAAAGAAATCTTGTCAGCCCTGTAGCCTTCTATGACAGTTGGAGCAAAGAGAACGATGTAAGGCACATCGGCATTGAGATACTCTTCAGCTTTAAATGCATATTGACGTGCGACATTCATATCCGTTGAATCTAAGAATGCCTTTGCAACCTTTTCAAAGTCAGGATTGCTGTATCCTGGAGCGTTGAATCCGCCTGGTACATTCTGATCTGAGGAGAAAAATTCGTAGATATAATCAGGATATATGGTTATGCCCCAACCGAGAATGTACATATCAAAGTTGAAATTCTGATTGAATACCGCATCGACTATGTTGTTGAAACTCGTTAAATCCGCGTAAAGCGGGATTCCTATATCGTTAGCCCATTTCTCTACCCACAAAGCCGCAGTAGATCTTATGGGATCATACCCGGCGGATGGAGCCATCATGGTTATCTGCTTGACGAGTTTCCCATCCGGCCCTATCAATCCCTGACCGCGTTGGACAAGTTGACCATTTTGTATTTTTGGCTCAATAAGCCATGAGAATCCAGCATCTTTTAGGGTCTTTATCGCAGCCTGATACCTTTCGATCGTCGTCATTCCTTCCCCGTAGGCTTTTAAATCAGGATCATACCAGAATTTGTTGCCTGGAGGCACAAGGGAGGAAAGCGGATTCGTGTTCCCACCGAGAATCTTGTTGGCAAGCAGATCTCTATCTATTAGATATGCAATGGCAACTCTGAATGGCTTGAGACTCATCGGGTATCTTCTCATGTTGAAGGATATGTACTGGAAACCCAAAGATGGGTTTTCGACGATTTTTACATTTGGATTTGTCTGAAGTTGCTGGACAAATCCCTTTTGAAGTCCGTTCGGATTGAGTATGTAATCAACCTCGCCTTTCAACAGAGCAGAAACAGCTGCTGTCTGGTTCTGGTATATCCTGTAAATTATGGAATCAACGTATGGTCCGGTTACAAATTTGTTGTTGACAGTACCTTCGGCCGTTCCGTAGTAGGTGTTATCTTGATTCAAAGATGGAATCACGTATTGAACTGCACCATTGGCATATTCTATCTCCTGCTGACCTTTAAAGGTATAATTTGGAATCGCTTTGTCAAGCAAATATGCACCTTTTTGCCACTGAGAAACTGTGAATCCTCCTATCGATGGCTCACTTAGAAGATTATTATCGTAGGACATCATGTATTGTGCAGGATCTTTTTGACTTAAAGCTGCTTCATAAACAGGCTCCCAGAATTTCTTCTGAACTATCACACTCATGAGAATTGAATAGATGAAATTGCCGCTCGGGTGCGTTATGTAGAACTTTACCGTGTAATCATCGACCTTTACAACCTTGACGAAAAGGTCTGGAGGAATATTTGACATCCAGTTTCCGGGCATTTGCAATTTAAATGGCACCTCGTAGGAGAAAACCACATCGTCCGCGGTGAAAGGTGTTCCATCTGACCATGTCACACCCTTTAGAAGTTTCACAGTTGTAACATACATCGTCGTTCCATCCTCTGTTACTTTCTCAAGAGGTGACCAGAAGCCGTCTGCAAGCGCTGGCACAACTTGATAGGTAAGATCTGACATGCTGTAAAGCGAACCGTACTTTCCAAGCGCCGGATAGAAATTCCACGCAGTTGCGTTTGGCCCTAACATGGACCAGATGTTCAAAGTTGTCACGTCCGACAAAAGCGCATAATTGGCCGTTCCTCCCGCAAAAGCCAATATGCCCACAACGACTATCCCCACCAAAACTAACGACAAAAATCTCTTCACTACAAAAACCCCCCTTTCAATTTATCTAAATTGCTTTGTGAAAGCGTTTTAATTATAAATCAATCTTTAAGATATGTCAAGAACCTTTACAACACATTACGAATTTCATAAAACGCAATTTTATATCTCAACACAAAATTTGTATATCCCATCGAAAAGTTTTATAATTCTTTAGGTGCATTCGATCAATTTCAAATTTGAATGAAGTATTTACTAAGGAGGTATTTTCTCGTTTTTTGAGATAAATATGCTAAGCGAATCGCAAAAAACACACGCACGAAAAATTTCGATAATTGAAGGTAGTTTTGCCACAGTCTGGGGCGCTTTTACAGGAGGCTTTAGCGGTAATTCTTACCTTGTAGGATTCTTCCTTTGGATTGGCGCAACTCCGTTTGTAATGTCGATATATGGCGCACTCATACCTCTTGCAAGTGTGATTCAGCCTTTTTCTTTGATATTGGCACGCACTTTCACAAGTAAAAAAAGATTTATATTGCTCGTGGCAATTCTTGCAAGACCGACCTTTCTCACGCTGGCCCTTGTGGCTTTGATAAGTACTGGCATGAAAGTGTGGATAGCGCTTTTCATCTTTTTTTTCTTTGAAATTGCTGTATCCTCAGCAGGACCAGCGTGGCAGGCCTGGATGAGCGATCTTGTAGATCAGCGTGTTAGAGGAAAATACTTTGGTTTGAGAAACCTCATAACAGGGCTTGTTTCTGTACCAGCAACTTTGGCCGCTGGGTACGTGCTTGACATACTTGGAGGTGGATTCTGGGCTTTTTTTACGATGTTCGCAATAGGTTCTGTCTTTGGAGCACTTGACGTTTACGCGCTAAAAATTCAAGACGAAGATCCGGTACCAGCCGGTAATATGTTAAATCCCCATGTTTTAATCGAAGTCTTAAAATTAAAAGGTGATTACAGAAAATTTCTTATTGCCTATATTTTGATGACTTTCGCGGGCACAATTTCCGGACCCTATCCGACAGTCATGATGATAGATGATTTTCATTACAGTTATGCGACGCTCGGACTCATAACAGTTGCATCGAGTTTGGCTGCCGCATTTGCGCAACCAGTTTGGGGACGTCTTGGAGATAGATATGGACCTTTCAAAATGCTCAAAATTGTGGCTTTTTTCCGTGCCTTTCTGATGTTGGGCTGGGCATTAGCACTGCCATCTTTAATTTACATGCTGCCATTCCAGATCATCATAGGAATAGTGGCAAACGCTGGATTGGGATTGATGTCATTCAACACGTTGCTTAACGTTGTTCCAACTTTCGGAAAGACCGAAGCGTTATCACTTTATTCAAGTCTTGTCAATTTCGCTTCTTTTATAGGAAATATAATTTCAGGACTTTTCGTTATAGTCCTTGCAGAAGTACATTTTAATTTCATAGGATTAACGTTTAACGATTACAGGATGATCTTTTTTATAACATTTTTGGTAAGATTGGCTGTCTTTTATTACGTCTACAGAATAAAGTTAGAGAAAAGTTCATAAATCAAAAGAGAAATCTTATTAAAACCAGCGCCAACATTATTAGCGCAAATCCTCCCAAATTCCATAAGGTTTGCTGAACTACCTGTTCATGTGTTAGCCTTACCGCATGCCAGATACCGCTTTCTTCCTGGCCGTTGAATATGCCAATCCATGAGCCCTGCATACGATCAGAACTAACAGCATTTCCAGCAAGAGAAATCACGGTACCACTCGAAAACGGAAAATTCACATAAAAATAAGGCGGTTGCTGATTTGAACCTTGCCAGTATAAAAGGCCACCGTTGGCAATGTTGACATACAGAAATTGCACTTTGTCATCTTTGCTTGCCCCAATAAAATTACCGGTGAAGAAGTTACCATTTTGCATCTGAGAAAGATTGAAACTCTGATCAAGCACAGTCGTCGTTGACCCGTTGGTGTACCCATACAAAATGAATTGCCACGTTCCGCTAAGCATCGTCGATGTAGATGCAAAAGTATAACCTGAAAAGGCAAAAATCAAATTCAAAAAGATAATTGAAATTACAATTCCTTTCTTCATTTCGATCGCCTCGGTCATTTCAATCGATAATTAGACTTTTTGCCATTCCAAAAGTTCGAAGAAATCATAGATTTTATCTGGCACTTGATATACTAAATCTCTTTTAAAAGTGAAATGAATGAACAGCACGTAGCACGTGGCGGAAAGAGAGTAGTGATTAGTAATTAGTGATTAGTGAGCAATGAGCAGTAAATGGCGAATGCCGGAGCCAACGATATTTCATATTTAAAGTTGATCAAGTATATGAGTCACCCTCCGTCATTCCACACTTGATGCGGGATCTCATTTGGTTACTTAAGTTGTGCGTTATCGTTTATTTCTTCACAATTCTTCTGTTTTTGATTTTTGAAAAAAAAAGTATATAATTCTTATGATCAAAATTTAAGGGGGGTATTAAAATGAAGAAAATATTTTTGTTTTCCGCAATTTCTGTAATCCTTGTCGTTGTGCTTTCAAGTTGCTTTTTACTTCAATCTTACAATCTAAGTGGCAAGTGGTCGGCAACGATGTATTATCAAGGTCAAACCTTCGCTGCACTAACTATGGTAATAACGCAGAATGGAAATTCAATAACAGTTTACGATACCGATGATTCAATCAACTTTACTGGAACCGTCAACGGCAACAACGTTCAATTCTCGGCTACAAATTCTGGGGTAAGCATAAGTTTTACAGGTACCATAAGTGATTCGACACATATGAGTGGCACATGGACGATAACTGGGAGTTCTTTAAACGAAAGTGGTACGTGGAGTGCTGTAAAACAATAATAGATCGCCGTAAGGCGATCTATTTTTATCCTTTTACTGCCCCTGCCGTCATACCTGCTATTATTTTGTTTTGGAAGATCAAAACTAATATAACGAGAGGCGCGGTAACTATAACAGATGCAGCCATTATTTGTCCCCATGGAACAACATAATATCCCGTGAACATAGATATCGCAACTGGAACGGTGTACATGGTTGGGATCTGCTCAAAGGTCAAAGCAAAGAGAAATTCGTTCCATGAAAAGATAAAGGTCAACAATCCTGTCGCAACAAGGCCTGGTACTGCAAGAGGCAGGATTACTCTCCAAAAAGTACCAAATTTCCCGCTTCCATCTATGTAAGCAGCCTCTTCAAGTTCATGTGGCATATCTCTGAAAAAATTTTGCAAAGTCCAAACCGTCAGTGGTAAAGTCAAGGCTATGTAAGGTATTATAAGACCTGGATATGTATTTATGAGTTTGAATGATCTCAAAATTTGAAAAAGTGCTCCAAGAATGGATACCTGTGGAAACATGCTTACCATGAGTACAAGTATCATGATTCCAACTTTGCCGGCAAATTTTAGCCGTGCTATTGCGTAGGCCGCGATTGATCCTATCACAAGGCATAGCAAGGTGGCAGAACCTGCCACTATTGTACTGTTCAATATATTCAGAGCAAATGGTCTTTCGGTAAAGACCTGAACATAACTTTCAAAATCAAAATGAAAAGGTATCAGAGTTGGATGAGAGGAAAAAAGCTCCTCCGGCGGCCTTATCGAGGAAACGATGGCCCAGTAAAAAGGGAAAAGAAAATACACAAGTACGATTATAACACCTATGTAAAACATTATCTTTCTTAAATTCTTATGTCTCATGATCAGCACCTTCAATCGAGACGTATTTTCATCATTTTGACGTAGAAGATCGCAAGAACGCCTATGATCAAAAATATCATGACTGACATGGCACTTCCATAGCCGAAATATGGCTGGATGAATCCTCTCGTGAAAAGCGTCCATTGGTTGTAAACAGAAAGGGTTTCGGTATTTGCCGCACCCTTTGTCATTATGAAAACTATATCGAATACGCGCATTGCGTCAAGGCTTCTGAAGATCAAGGCAATGCCTATCGTGGGTCTAATCATTGGAAAGGTTACAGACCAAAACCTTTGCCATGCATTTGCCCCATCTATTCGAGCAGCTTCGTAAAGTTCTTCAGGTATTAACTGTAATCCTGCAAGGATGAGTAAAACCATAAATGGAGTTGTTTTCCAAACGTCAACGCTTATTATTGCCGGCATCGCCGTTGAAGGAAAGGCAAGAAAGACTATAGGCTGTTTTACTATATGTAATGATATGAGTATAGAGTTTATGACTCCATAATTATCGTTGTACATCCATCTCCACATTTCAGATGATACAACCGTTGGGATTGCCCACGGAACAAGCACGGCTGCCCTAACAAGACCTCTTAATTTGAATTTTTTGTTAAGCATCAAAGCGACAAGGATACCCAAAACTGTTTCTATTCCTACAGACCAGCCGGTAAATCTTATTGTATTCCATAAATCATTCAGAAATCTTTGATCTTGCCACACTGCACCATAATTTGAAAGTCCGACAAAAACTTTGTTCTGCGGAAACATCAGGGCAGATTTGTAAAGGCTATTGTAAAAAGTCTGAGCCAAAGGCCAAAAAGCCACAAAGGCTATAACGGCCACAGTTGGAATTATAAAGATCAAGGCATAATAGGGATCACTTTTGTGAAGGGGATCATTCTTTGTTCTTGGCATTGAATTCTCCTTTCAGTAAGAAACCGTGCGGGAAAGCCCGCACGGAGTATATTTATTGACCGAGTAATTGTTTCAATTGAGCAGTCATATTGGCAATTGCCTGATCAACGGTTTCCTGTTTTGTCAAAGCAGCATTAACGTTATCGTAGATAATCTGAGAAATTTGGGCGTATATAGGTGACTTTGGTCTTGGTTCTGCATTCATGAAAACATCGTACAGAGATTTGAAAAGAGGAACTGCTTGAATGACGGCTGGATCGTTGTAAACGGAGAGCACTGATGGAGCCTGACCAGCATTTATTGCCTTGTATGCTTCCTGTTGAGGAGAAGTCAAGAACTTTATCAATTTAACAGCTTCTGGGATATGTTCACTGTATTTGTTGATTGCAAGTTCCCATCCACCGAGAGTGGCAGAGTGATGAACTCCAGGGAAGCCAGTGCCTTCTGGGAGGACTTCGACTCCGACCTTACCCCTTACGGCAGAATCTGTTGCCTGAAGTAATGGCCAGCAATATGGCCAGTTTCTCATAAAGACTGCATCTCCATTTTGGAAGATATGACGTGCATCTTCTTCCTGATAGGTTGTAACTCCAACTGGGGATATTTTGTATTTATAGATCATATCGTACATAGTTTGAAGAGCAGTCTTGACCTGCGGACTATCTGAAACAACCTTTCCATTTTCATCCAAAATGTTGCCACCGTAAGAGTGAACATATTCCATAAAGTCACATGTCAATCCCTCGTAAGCAGCACCCTGCCAGACAAAGCCTTGAATATTTTCTTTTTGAGAGATGTACTGGGCTTCTTGAATCAGCTGATCCCATGTCGTCGGAGGCTGGAATCCGTACTTTTGAAGTAGATCGGCCCTGTAATAGAGTATTCCCGCATCGACAAACCATGGAATGGCAACGAGTCTTCCATTGTAAGTATCGTTATCTATAGCTCCCTTGAAGAATTGGGAAAGTTCTTGATCTGTAAAATAGGGTTTAAGGTTCACAAGGAAATCAGCAAAAGCCGGTGGATCTATTGTGTCAAGGAAAAGAATATCTGGCTCTGGCATCTGAGCGCTTAGATACGTTACATCAAGGTTGTATCTATCCGTTGTTGAATTTGGCATCGGCATCAGAACAACTTTAATGCCGGGATTCTGCTGCATGAATTCTTTGATCTGTGTCTGAAGGACTTGAAGTTCCGCCCCTACCGCGCCTGCCGTCATAACGATGGTCACGGTTGCAAAAGAAGAAATCACAAGAGCAATCATCAACGCGATTGCTAAAAACAAACTACGTTTCACAAAAATCCCTCCTTTTATTCTCTAAAAATTCGCCATCTGGCGTATTTATTTTTTTATGCAGACTCTCCAGTTATCAATCTTGTTGGTAAAACTATTTTCTCTTCAAAATCTTTTCCTTCAATTTTGTTTATCAAAATTCTCGCCGCTTCCATACCCATCTTGTGTCTCGGTTGTTCTACAGTAGTTATGCTTGGCGTTACAATGTTGACAATATCAACTCCATCAAATCCTGTTACCGCAACATCGTCCGGCACCTTCAACCCTGATTTTATAAGCCATTTTATCGCTCCGGCAGCCAAGACGTCCGACGCACAAACTATCGCATCCGGAATTTTCCTCTTACCGATGACATATTTTATGTACGTTCGCGCACTCTTTGGCATATCTTCTGACAATTCTTCTCCAAGTTTAACGATGTCTTCATCGTAGCATAAACCCTTTTTCGTCAAAATTTCTTTGAAAGCATTGAATCTTGATTTTTCGTTTTTAAACCCGATAAAGCCGATCCTTTTATGACCTTTAGACACAAGATAATCGAGAATCTTCTTTATAGCTTCAAAATTATCTATATAAACACATGGATTATTCATGTACTTTTCTTCTATGGTCGTGATGTTTATTCCAATGCCACCAGAATTTTCTGGATAAATTCTGTCATGCCCCATCGCTATTACTATTCCATCGGCTGCTTTAGATTTGACAAGTTCAAAATACCTCCCAACGTTGAAAGTATCGACATTGAACCTTCCCATTAAAACGTTGTAACCGCGAGATTCCGCATAATCTTGAACTCCATGGACGATATCTATGAAAAAAACATTTGAAACATCAGGTATAAGTACAATTATAGAACCTACTATCGTCTTTCTGAGAGTCTTTGCCGAATAATTAGGAATGTAATTCAATTTTTGTGCAATCGAATAAACTTTTGCTCTTGTGGATGGACTAACAAGTTCCGGAGAGTTAAAAACTCTCGAAACCGTTGCTATCGAAACTTTCGATTCCTTTGCAACATCTTTAATGCTTATCATTGTACCTCCAATGTCAAAGCCAATGAAAACATTTACATTTATAATGTATCATAATAATTGAAATATAAAAAACCCAAATAATGACGATTTCAGACAATTATAACCGTTATTTGGCTATGGCAATTGATTTATTTGATTTTACTCATTTTTGCTATTCTTTTTTGAGATATACTCCTAATTTTAAAAATCACCTTTGAAAATTCAGATGAATTTTGTATAATTGACTTCGAAAGGAAGCGATTTCCATGAAATGGGCAATAGTTGGCTTTGGAAGCATTTCAAAGAATAGATTTGTACCAGCGCTTGAGGAAGCAGGAGGAACGCTAAGGGCTGTAGTCACGGGAAATCCTGAAAAGGTAAAACACGAAGTTAACAAGTATGTTAAAGTCACAGATAAAATCGACGATCTTGAAGATGTGGATATAGTTTACATCGCGACACCAAATTCACTTCATAAATCTCAAACCATTGCATGTGCAAAACGTGGCATAAATGTTTTTTGCGAAAAGCCTGTCGGAATGAACGCAGATGAAGCAAAAGAGATGGCCGAATTTTGCGATAAATCACATGTAACCTTTGGCGTAGCGCACATGGGAAGATTTAACAGTTACAACGTACTTGCAAGAGACATTTTAAAATCGAATGAACTTGGGAAAATCGGTATAGTCAAGGCAAGTTTTTCTTTTGTTAATACGGAACGAAATAAATGGAGATACGATCCAGCGTTAAGTGGCGGGGGCGCGATAATGGATATAGGCATTCACGTAATAAACTCGCTGAGGTTTATGCTTGAAAGAGACGTTGAAGAGATAACGGCCATAAACGAAAATCTGGGCTATCAGGTCGATCAAAATGCCGCAGCCATAATGAAATTTGCAAAAGGACCTATTGCACTCGTCGACAGCAGTTTTGACACTTACCCAAGTGTTTCATTTGAATTTCGTGGAGACAAAGGCATGATGTACGTCATGGATACCCTTTTTCAAGATTACAAAGGAAGGGTTATAGTTGCAAAAGATGGAGCCTTTGAATTAAGAGATGCGATAGATAAAAAACCATACGTTTTAGAAATAGAAGATATGGAAAAGGCTGTTAAAAATCATACCAAACCTGCAACTGACGGATGGGAAGCCTTTAAAGACATGCAAATTGTCGATAACTGGTACAAATCCGCAAAAGAATCCAAAACCATGAGGATAATCTGAAGAGGCTGAAGTGGAGATATTTGAGATACCGCCAAAAGACGTTGAAATACCGCAAAGGGCGATCGCTGCAAGAATGGGCTTTAAAGGGGTTGGTGAGATTCCCGATGAATTCAGGCACAGATACGATGAAGCGATGTCGATAGCCATGGAAATCACAAAACCTGTTGTTGCCATTGAAAATTTTCCCGTTTATCCTCCAAAAATATCACAAAAAGGGATATTCATAGACACAATAGAAATAACAGGTACACTTGCAAAATCTCAACTCGGAAAAAGTGTTGAGATAACTGCCATGCTTGTTACCCTCGGAAGCGCCCTTGATGATAAGATAAACGAATTTCACGAAGATGGAGAAGAATTGAAATCATTTATGCTTGACGCCATAGGCTCAGAACTCGTGGAGTATGTGGCAAGACGTATAGATGGTAACCTTAGATCTAAAACAAAACTTAAAGGCAGTGCAAGAATAGCACCCGGTTATGTAGATCTTCCGATAAGCCTCAACGCGTGGTTTACTTCCAAATTTGGAGAGGCAATATCAGTCAAATCAGACCCACAATCATTCACATTTTTACCAAGAAAGACGATATCCGCATTCATAGGGTGGTCGAATTGAATAGAAAAGCATTTGCTGACATCTTAAAAGAGAGAGTTTTGATCTTAGATGGGGCGTATGGAACTGAATTTATGAGAAGAGGTTTCAAAAAAAGCCCAGAAGAAATTTTGCTCGAACATCCAGAGGCAATAAAAAAACTTCACGAAGAGTACGTTAAATCCGGCGCCAACGCGCTTCTCACATCTACCTTCGGTGCAAATCCGATAAAACTTTCGAAAATAGGTCTTGAATCGCACCATGACGAGATAGTCAGAAATGCCGTGAAAATTGCAAAAGACGCCTCCAAAGGGGCTTTCATCCTTGGTGACATAGGACCCACGGGAGACTTACCATATCCAATAGGTGAGAGATCCTTCGATGAATATTACAATAGTTTTCAAAGAACGGCAAAGATTCTTTTGGAAGAAGAAGTCGATGCCATAATTCTTGAAACTTTCACAGATATTTTAGAATTAAAGGCCGCGTATTTTGCGGTTCGCGATCTTTCAAAAGACATCTTTCTGATAGCCCATCTTACCTTCGATGAAAATGGCCGGACATTGACAGGAACAGAGCCGGTCAACTTTGCCATAACCTTTGATGATTTAGATGTCGATGCAATTGGGATTAACTGCTCTTTGGGACCCGAAGAAATGCTGCCTATTTTTGAAGAACTTTCAAAATACACACACAAATTTCTCACAGTTGAACCTGATGCTGGCAAGCCGATTTTAAAGGGAGATATCGTTGAATACCCAATCAAGCCTGATGAATTTGCAATCCACATGGATTCTTATTGGGAAGCGGGAGCAAACATCATAGGATCCTGTTGCGGATCTAATCCTGCCCATACCTCCAAAATATCTACTATCATAGGAAAAAGAAGTCCTGTCGAAAGGGACGAAAAGCGTCTGTTCGCGATTTCAAGCCCATCATCCATCGTGAATTTTGACAAGTTCGTACTTATAGGAGAAAGGCTGAATCCTGCCGGAAAGAAAAAACTTACAGAAGCAATGCGAGGCGAAAACATCGATTACATCGTAGATCAGGCAAGGGAACAAATTGACAAAGGGGCACATTCTTTAGATCTTAATTTTGGAGTGGAACAGACGATATCAAAAGATTTCATGTCAAAAGTTGTTGCAGCCATAACCTACAAAACAGGTTCTCCGCTTTCTTTGGATATCCAAACGCCGGAATTGCTCGAATTTATAATGAAGAGATATCCCGGCAGACCACTTGTCAATTCTGCCAGAGCAGTCGACGAAGAATTTTTTAAACGTGCCAATTTCATAAAGAAATACGGTGGTATTTTGATAACGCTTTCGATGGGTGAACAGGTACCAGAAAATTTTGAGGATAGAAAAGTATCGATAAACCACGTTTTGGAAATGTTGGATTCGATAGGTTTATCAAAAGACCGAATCATTTTCGATCCTATAGTGCTTGCGATCGGTGCGGGCGCAGATGCACGCGAAACCATAAAAACAATTTCTTATCTCGATTCAATGGGTTTAAAAACAACTTTTGGTTTATCAAACGTTTCATTTGGAATGCCTGATAGGTCTTACATAAATGGTGCTTTTCTGACTATGGCGATTTTAAACGGTTTAAGTTCTGCGATAATGAATCCTCTCGACGAAATCGTCATGGGAAACTTAAAATCTTCGCTTTTACTTTCAAAAAGGTCTCAAATTGAAATTGAAAGGGTTCAAGGCACAGACGAACTTTTGAACTTTGTTTTGACCGGTGCGGAAGAAAAACTGTTGGATGAAGTTGACGCACTTTTGAAAACCCAAGAACCTGTTTCCGTCATAGAAAAACATCTCAAACCCGTTATGGACAAAGTTGGAGATCTGTATGGAGAAGGGAAGATATTTTTGCCTCAGTTGATACTCGCGGCTCAAACGGCACAAAAGGCCTTCGAAAAAGTCCAAAAACTCATTCCATCCGGAGGCGATTACGGACAGTTCATCATAGCGACGGTTAAAGGAGATGTCCACGATATAGGCAAAAACATAGTGGCAACGATAGTTAAAAGTGCCGGATACAAAGTGCTTGATCTCGGGCGCGATGTGCCTTCTGAAAAGATAGTCGATATGGCCGAAAAAGAAAGACCTATAATGGTAGGGCTTTCAGCCATGATGACAACCACTGCGCCGAGAATAAAAGATGTAACGGATGAAATGAAAAAAAGGCATCTCCAAATTCCCGTCATAGTAGGAGGTGCCTCTCTTAACGAATCACTCGCAAAAGAACTCGGTGCCGATTTCTACGCCAAAAGTGCAACTGATGCAATTAAATACCTGAAAGCATTGAAAATTTGATTGAAAATGTACTAAACCTAATTTACGCTTGATCAACTTTAAATATGAAATATCGTTGGCTTCGGCATTCGCCTTTCGTGACAGCAAATAAGTATACTTGATCAACTTTAAATATGAAATATCGTTGGCTCCGGCATTCGCCTTTCGGTGTCTGTCCTCGCTGCGCTGCGAAGGCCACCTCGAGGCATCA
>Ga0078972_1008573_pt1 | contig 21211 bp, 20 predicted proteins | sample YelNatPaOPGAMG01_FD_67568 | JGI IMG/M metagenome (GOLD analysis project Ga0078972, IMG submission 67568) | Hot spring thermophilic microbial communities from Obsidian Pool, Yellowstone National Park, USA - OP-RAMG-01 (SPADES assembly) (version 2) | ecosystem: Environmental > Aquatic > Thermal...
AGAGTCCTTCTACAAGGGATCCGTAGCTAAAGATCCCGATGAGGCCCTGAGGAGAGCTGAGAGGATGGTGGAGGAGGGGGCTTCCATAATAGACGTAGGTGGTATGAGCACAGCCCCATATTTGGAGACTCGAGTCAGCCCTGAGGAGGAGAAGAGGAGAGTGATACCTGTCCTGAGGAAAATAAAAGATTTGGGCGTCCCGATCTCTATAGATACTCAGAGGTATGAGGTAGCTTCAGCCGCTGCAGAGGCTGGAGTCACGATAATAAACGATGTCTCCGGCCTCTCAGATCCCAGGTTAGCGGAGCTCATAGCGTCTATGGACCTCTCCCTGATCCTAGGGGCTAGGGGGGGCGTTAAGGGCGAGGATCCTATTAGGGAGATCAGGGGGCTCCTGAGGGAAGCTCTTAGGAGGGCTATCGGGATAAAAGAGGATAAAATAGCTTTAGATCCACTGATAGGTTTCTTCAGGGAGAAAAACTGGTACATCAGGGACTCTGAAGTCATAAGGAGGCTTAGGAGCCTCCTAATACTCGGTAGGCCTATCTGCATAGGCGTATCGAGGAAATCATTCATAGGGAAGATTACGGGTGAGGAAGATCCCGAGAAGAGGCTTTTCGGGAGTCTTTCAGCTACAGCAATAGCTGTTTACAATGGAGCCAGTCTGATAAGGACTCACGACGTCAAGGAAACTGTCCAAGCTGTGAGAGTAGCTGAGTTCATCAGGAAGGAGGTAGATCAGGTGAGAGTAGGGGATGTGGAGGCCTATCAATTCAGTTTCGATCTGAGGGCTGAGGACATGGAGGACTTCTTCATCGAAATAGGCTCGCATCCTCAGGGAGCAAAAAGGATGTCTGATAAAGCTGAGATGAGAATAATATACATGAGGGGAGTCAGGAACCCGGTGGCTTTAGTCGTGAAGCAGGAGATGCTGGCATCAGGAGGGGAGGCTGCACTGCCGTCTAGCTCCATAGTTTTCGGGGAGGAGAGGGTGGATTTAGTCATAATAGGGAACTTGAAGCAACTGAGGAGGCTTATTGAGAAGATGGATCTGAACTCGAAGATAGGAGGGAGCCTTTCGAAAGACTTCGGAGAGGTCAGGGATGCATTATCCAATTTAGTGGGATGATATCTCTTTCCTAATCTCATCCAAACTGAAGGACCTCTCAGCGTATATATCGTGCATGTGGACGCTCTCCATACTCCTGACGGCAGCTAGTATATGTGTATCCTCAGGCAGGTGCCCGAACTCCTCCAGGAAGAGGTGTATCATCTCCCTCACTACGTCCTCAGCTAGCCTAGCGTTGCTCAGGGATCGGATCACCAGGCCCCCTTCATCGGGCCTCTTCGTATAAGTCCTGAGCGGGGAGCTCATTGCTCTCTCTATTATGCTAGCTAGCTTATCGGGATCCGGATGCTCAGCCTTAGTGCTCACCTCCAATATACCCAAGCTCCTCTGAGTGTGAGTTGCAGCAATCTCCGAACTCTTGTAAGCCCTTATGAGCTCAGCAGTGCATGGGCAGGCTGTCATTCCAAGAATTTCAACTCTAATCTTATTTATGATTTCATCAGAAGCTATAGAGCTTATCTCAACTCCGTAATACTTCAGGGACTCACCGTCCTGGAGGGGGGCATCGAACCTTATGGAGACGCCGGAGGAATCAGCGTAATTCAGCTTCTCCAAAAGAGAGATTGCAGCTTCCCTGCAGAGGCTGAAAGGATCTTTTGGGGGATTTGAGAGCTCATATATAGCTTCAACCTGCCTGCTCAGGTCGACGCCCCTCCTCCCCTCGGGTAAGCTCACCCAGACATCAGCTTCAGCGAGTAAGAGGAAGCCCTTGAACTCGACCGGGACTTTTAAACCGAAGCTTCCAACTCTATCTAGCTTTATCCTGTGGGAAGGGGCCTCAGAATGTATATCCCTTGCCCTCTCGAGGAGTTCCTCAGGGAGCCTCATGGGGCTGTGGATTAGAGAGCCCAATAAAACTCTTTCTATCATATAGGGTGAGAAAAGCATTTTAGCTGGAGTGACATGAGCCCTTATGAAGCTGAGCATCCTCAATCACGTCATAGGCCCTGTGATAAGGGGGCCCTCTAGCTCCCACACCGGGGCATCTTACTTCATCGGGAAGTTAGCTAGGGCCCTGCTCTCAGATGACCTCTTAGAGGCTAGGATAATATTCGATGTTAAGGGCTCCTACGCTAGGGTCTATAGGCAGGAAGCCAGCGATCTCGCTTTCGTCACAGGCTTATTGGGATTGGATTTAGCGGATGAGAGGTTCAAGAGGTCCATAGAGTTAGCTGAAGAGCTCGGGGTGAAGGTAGAGTTCTCCCTATCCGACCTAGGTGAGGGGGCCCATCCGAATGAAGTGGTCATAGAGATGAGGGGCAGGGAGAGGGAGCTAGTGGCTAGGGCTAGGTCCATAGGAGGGGGGATGTTCGAGTTCCTCGAGCTTAACGGCAGCCCGGTCAGGTTGACTGGGGAGGAGTACATCTATCTGGTAGAGAGAGAGCCTGAGGGAGCCTCTCATTCCTTCGAATCGGGGGGAAGGAGGATCTGGATAGTCAAGAGCGCAGAGCCCCTCCCCATAGAGAGCGAGAGAATTATAGAGCCCATATTCCTGCCAATGAAAGGTGAGGAGATATTTTCAAGCGGATCTGAGGTAGAGAGGTTCTGCGAGAGGGAAGGTATCAGCTTAGGGGAAGCGGGATTACGCTATGAAGCAGAGCTCCTCGGGATGAGCGAGGGGGATGTGCTCAGGATGATGATCGAGAGGTACAGGATAATGAAGAGAGCGATAGAGGAGGGGCTGAGGGGTGAACTGAGCTTGAAGGTGCTGAAGCCCTCAGCTAGCTCCATCTTGAGGAAGCTCGAGAGGGGTGAGCTAGCTGTAGGAGGTCCTCATACTAAAGCTGCAGCTCTATCGATGGCCGTAATGCACGCTTGCAATTCCAACGCTTTAGTTGTAGCTGCCCCGACTGGAGGGGCTTCCGGCACAATCCCGGGAGTATCAGCAACTCTAGAGGAGGAATTCGGACTATCGGAGGAGGAGATAGCTAGATCTCTCTTCGCAGCTGGTGTTGCAGGTCTAATAATCGGGAAGAGAGCTACCTTTGCTGCCGAGGAAGCTGGGTGCCAGGTGGAGATAGGGGCAGCGGGTGCAATGGCATCGGCTATGGTAGTAGAGGCTTTCAATGGATCCTGCAGACAAGCTCTCGATGCTGCGGCTATCTCCCTTCAGAATATAGTCGGAATGGTCTGCGATCCAGTGGGAGGATTCGTAGAGGTGCCCTGCCATACTAGGAACGCTATAGCAGCTTCCTCAGCATTCGTCAATGCCGATCTGATAATAGGGGGATATGAGAACCCCATACCCTTCGATGAGACAGTCGATGCTATCTACTCAGTCGGGAAGATGATGGCATGGGAGCTGAGATGCACAGCAATGGGAGGATTGGCTATCTGCCCATCCGCGATGAAATTCAAGCCTAAGATGGGCTGATGATGGGCAAAGAAGCCCCGGATATTCTAATTAATTTTATTGATAATTTCTATTTTTTCGTAAAATTTATTTCAAGAAGCTCGGCCCCCTTCACGCTAAAAGTTTAAAAAATAAAGCGAGACAGCTCCGCGGGTCCTTATGGGCAGGTTATCCAAGAGGGAGATAGTGGAGTTATCCAACAATTATATGATGACTAACGTGGCCAGATGGTGGGAAGACGACCCCATAGTCGTTGAATCCGGGAAAGGAGCGATAATAAAGGATGTGGATGGGAGGGAGTACATAGATCTCCATGCTATGCATGCGGTCGCATCCCAAGGTTACTCCCATCCTAAGATAATAAATGCTGTTAAGGAACAGCTCGAGAAGATCTTCGTAGTCGCTACAGATTTCTACAACGAGCCTCAAGCTCTGCTCGCTAAGAAACTGGCTGAAATAACACCGGGTAAGCTGAAGAGGAGCTTCTTCGTGAACTCAGGTGCTGAAGCAGTTGAGACAGCAATATTGCTAGCTAAGAGGGCTAAGAGCAGGCCAGGGATAATGGCTCTATGGATGGCGTTCCACGGCAGGACTCACATGCCCAGAACGTTAACGGGCTTCTCGAAGTATAAGAAGGGGATGGGTGCGTTCCCATATGGCGTCTTCCATATCCCGAATTACTACTGTTACCGCTGCCCTCTGGGCTTGGAGTATCCTTCATGCAACTTGCAATGCGCTAGGATGGTGGACGATGCCCTGAAATACGCTGCACCTGAGGATGTAGCTGCTTTCATAGCGGAACCGATTCAGGGGACCGCTGGGAACATAGTACCGCCAGCTGATTACTTCAAAGTGGTCAAGAACATCTTAAATCAGTACGATATATTATTCATAGCCGATGAAGTCATAACGGGATTCGGTAGAACTGGGAAGATGTTTGCAATAGAACACTTCGGTGTTGAGCCGGATATAATGACCATGGCCAAGGCTCTGGGCGGTGGATTCCCGGTAGCTGCAGCCATAGCCACTGAGGAGGTTGGGACATCTTTCAAGCCCCTAGATCACTACTCCACATACGGTGGCAATCCTCTCGCGATGGCAGCAGCTTTAGCAGCGATAAGCGTCATAGAGGAGGAGAAGCTAGTTGAGAAAGCGGCGAGGGATGGGGAGTACATGCTGAAGAGGTTGAGGGAGCTCATGGACAAGCATGAGATCATAGGGGAGGTGGATGGGAAGGGTCTCCTGATAGGGATGGAGCTAGTCAAGGATAGGAAGACTAAGGAACCTGCTGTCGAGGAGACGGTGAAATTCAGGTCTGAGTTGAGGAAAAGAGGAGTTATAATAGGGCCTCCAGGGTGGACGGGCTCCAGAGTGAGGATAAATCCCCCGCTAGTGATAACGCGGGAGCAGATAGATGTTGCAATAAATGCAATAGATGAATCCTTAAAGGCTATAAAAAGATAATTTTTACCAGTTTCCTTTTTATTAAGGAAATAATATAACATTTTTTGGAGAGAAGATTCTAATTTTTACTGAAAAATTTTTAACAAAAATTTTTAACAGATATGCGACGAAAATCTCATCACAGGATCTTGCACGATAACTTTATATTAATTAAGAGCCGACCCCCCGGGGTCCATTATGGATAGGACCGCATGGATATTGGGAATCGTCCTTCTCATAGTCGGGCTGGCGATCGGCTATTTCGCCGCTGGCCCTGGGGCTGCGAAGACAGTCACTCAAACGGTCACACAAACCGTTACGCAAACGGCCACAGTACCAACTGTAACGACTCCTCCAGCTAAGGAGATCGTGGTGAAGGTAGGAGTCCTCCTCCCACTTTCGGGCGGCTCAGCTTTCGATGGGCAGGAAGATCTCAGGGGGATACAGTTAGCCGCATTACACATAAATCAGAGTAAGTATGAGAACATAAAGTTCAAGATAAAGCTAGTGATAGCTGATACTCAGACTAAACAGGATGTAGGAGTGACTGAACTCAGGAGGCTCAATCAAGAGGGCGTGGTCGCGATCTTGGGGGCTTACAACTCAGCAGTGACTTATCCTACGGCAGGCGAGGCCGAGAAGATAGGCCTACCTTACGTCGTGCCAGAGGCAGTTGCCGATAGGATAACGGCTCAAGGATGGAAATATGTCTTCAGGACATGCGCAAACGCCAGCAAATATGCTTACGATACCCTCTGGGCTCTATCCGATATGGCGAAGGCCAAGGGTGTCGAGATAAAGACGGTAGCTTATATATACGAGAACTCCGACTTCGGAGTATTCACAATCAATGGTCTCAAGAATTTCCTCAACAAATTCTTCCCCGACGCTAAGGTCGTGTATGAAGAGAGCTACCCAGCCGAGCAGGTAACTAGTATGGACGATATGGTCGCGAAACTCAAGGCCGCGAATCCGGATGTCGTATTTCACGTAGCTTACCTCAAGGATGCTGTGCTCTTCGTTCAGACGATGAAGAAGCTGGGATGGTATCCCAAGGCCTACATAGGGGCTGGAGCAGGAGGACAGACGAGGGTGGAATTCATAGATCAGCTCAAGGGAGATGCCAATTACGTCTTCACTCAAACTGAATGGCAACCCGACTTCCTGACGTCAAAGAGCTTGGCTAAATGGGCTTGGATAGATGAGGATTTCAAGAAGATACATGGGAGGAGCATGGTGGGAAGTACTGCTCTCAATTACGTCGGTACTTATGTGCTAGCTGTCGCTATACAGAAGGCCCTGGACTCGGGAGCTGATCCGAATGATCTCGTAAACTTCAGGAAAGCTATAAGGGATGCCCTGGAGAGCCTGAAGATACCAGCCGGTGAGCTGCCCCTGATGCCTTGGGGAGTCGATTTCACAAGAGCTCCGAATCACCAGAACCCAGAGGCTGCCGTTGCGATGGCCCAGATATTGGGAGGGAAGTTCAGAGTGGTCTGGCCATTGAATTTCGCACCCGTTGAACCCGTACTCCCAGCTCCAGGTTGGGGATCCAGATCCTAAACTTCCTTTTTTTATAAAGGGGGGAACGGTTTTGATAGAGTGGAGCGCTTACAGTCAACTCATAATATCATATGCCATCCTAGGCGGAGTTTACGCTCTCACAGCTCTAGGCCTCTCCCTGATATGGGGAGTTATGAGGGCCGTTAACTGGGCCCATGGGGACTTGCTCATGCTTGGAATGTACACAGCATACTGGATGGTTCTACTGCTCGGGATGGACCCATTGATAGCTGCCATAGTTGCATTTTGCCTCCTAGGCGCCTTGGGCGGGATTATACATCTGATAGCGATAGAGCCCGTGATAGAGAAACCAGGGGGACATGAAGCGACCCTACTATCTACTCTGGGGATCTCTGTGGCGATAGAGAGCATAGCCCTCATACTCTGGTCTCCGAGCCCCAGATCTTATGATAATATCTACAAAGGAATTTATCTGGAGCTCTTCGGGATAAGAACGAGCCTTGCTGAGGCTATCGCTTTCTCTCTATCATTAATAGCGATTTTCCTGGTAGATCAATTCATGAAGAGATCTAGGTTAGGGAAAGCTATAAGAGCTGTGTCTCAAAATCCGATCGGAGCGAGAGTAGTCGGCATAAATGTATCTAGGATAAGGCTTTTCACCTTCTCACTCGGGGTGGCGCTCGCTGGAGTAGCTGGCGTGCTAGTATCAACATTCTATCCTAATATAAGGCCCCTCGCGGGTTACGTCTGGGACATAGCTTCTTACGTCGTGGTCATATTCGCGGGCCTCGGATCGATATATGGTGTGATAATCTCGGGCCTCATAATAGGTGTCCTGGAGGGGATCGGCACGGTAATGTTCACTAACGCCTTCAGGCATATCTTAGTTTACTCAGTATTCCTAGTAGTACTCCTCCTTAAGCCCGAGGGGCTATTCGGGAGAGCGCTCAGGAGGGTCTGATATGAGGAGATATCTGATGATAGCTTTTCTTCTCCTCGCCCTGATAGTCCCTCCCTTCTTGGATGAGTTCTCACTCACTGTCTTAGTTCAGATGCTCATGTGGGCTTACCTCGCTATGGCCTGGGATGTTATAGGCGGCTATGGAGGTCAGTTCTCCCTGGGACATGCGGCTTTCCTGGGATTGGGGGCATATACTTCTACACTCCTCCTGGAGGACTTCGGTTTAATTCCCTGGGTGGGGATCTGGATCGCGGGAATAATCGCTGGAGCAGCTGGTGCTCTCGTGGGCTTCGCTTCCCTCAGGTTAAGGGGGCCCTTCTTCGCTCTGGGCACGATAGCATTCGCTGAGTTGACGCAGCTGCTTCTCACTTACCTGAAGGATATAACCGGGGGTCCTCTGGGCATCATGATCAATGAGACGGGATTCGAGTACATGATGTTCGATAAGCAGATCTATTATTACTACTTGATGCTAGCTTTCGCTATCTTCGGGATCCTGTTCCTCAAGTACTTCGAGAGATCTAAATTTGGAGTAGCCCTGATAGCTCTGAGGGAGGATGAGGATGCTGCTGAAGCAGTGGGGATCGATGTCTATAGAGCCAAGGTACTTGGAGCTGCGATAAGCGCTTTCCTCACCGGGATGGGCGGGACTCTTTACGCCCAGTGGATACATTACATAAGGCCAGATACTCTAGTCAGATTGGATTTCTCGACGCAGATAGCGGCGATAGATGTCGTAGGAGGGGCTGGGAGCCCCTACGGTGGCATAATAGGCGCTTTAATAATAGTACCCGTCTCCCTTTACTTAAATGCCCTCTTCGGCGGTATGATAGCGGGTCTGAGCGTCCTCCTCTACGGTGTAGTCCTGCTGATAGTAGTAGTACTCATGCCAGGTGGCATATACGGATTCCTGAGGAGGTTTCTGGCGAGGAGGGGGGATCATGCTCGAGGTTAGGGATGTAACGAAGAGATTCGGTGGATTGGTAGCTCTCAATAATGTCTCCCTGAGCGTCAGTAAGGGGGAGTTGCTCGGCTTGATAGGGCCCAACGGCTCAGGGAAGACGACGCTCTTCAACGTGATAACAGGTTTCTACAAGCCGGATGGCGGCAGAGTGCTTTTCAAGGGGGTGGATATAACTGGGATGAGACCCCATAAGATCACTAGGCTGGGCATAGGAAGGACCTTCCAGATCCCGAAACCTTTTGGGAGGATGACGGTACTTGAGAACGTGATGACCGCGGCCTTTTACGGTGGGAACGCTTCCGGTTCTGAAGCCAGGGAGATAGCGGAGAGGTGGATAGAATACGTAAAATTGAGGGAGAAGGCCCATCAGGAGGCCAGAACTCTCAATGTAGTTGAGAGGAAGCTAATGGAGCTTGCAAGGGCTCTCTCAACGAATCCAGAGCTTCTACTTCTGGATGAGCTCGTGGCAGGCCTCAACCCATCGGAGACGATGGAAGTGGCTAACTTAGTCAGGAGGCTCGTCGATGAATTCGGGATAACGGTTATCATGGTAGAACATGTCATGAGGGCTGTGATGACGATTTCCGACAGGGTCTTCGTCCTCCACAGGGGGATGAAGCTCGCTGAGGGGACTCCTGAGGAGATATCTAGGGATCCGAAAGTCATAGAGGCCTACTTAGGGGAGCAGGTGAGATTATGATGCTGGAGTTGAGGGATCTGGATGCGGGCTACGGTGACCTCCAAGTCCTGTGGGGTGTGAGCCTCGATGTTGAGAGCGGGGAGATCGTGAGCCTCCTGGGGAGCAACGGGGCTGGTAAGACGACACTCCTCAGGGCCATCTCTGGGCTCATAAGACCGTTTAAGGGTAAGATCTCATTCAAGGGGGAGGATATAACCCAGCTCCCGAGCCACAAGAGGGTCGAATTGGGTCTCTCTCTAGTTCCCGAGGGCAGGCAGCTCTTCCCGATGATGACTGTGATGGAGAACTTGGAGATGGGGGCTTACACCCCTAGGGCCAAGGAGAGGATGAGCGATAGCTTGGAGTGGGTATTCACGCTCTTCCCAGTCTTGAAGGAGAGAAAGGATCAGCTGGCCGGTACCATGAGCGGTGGGGAGCAGCAGATGCTCGCTATAGCCAGAGCCCTCATGAGCAGGCCGGAGCTCCTAGCGCTGGACGAGCCCTCGATGGGTCTAGCGCCGAAGTTAGTCGTGGAGATATTCAGGACTCTGCAGAGGATGAGGGATGAGGGAGTCACCATACTCCTAGCTGAGCAGAACGCTAGAGCTGCTCTCGAGATATCCGAGAAGGCTTACATAATTGAGACGGGGAGGATCGTGCTGCAAGGACCATCCAAGGAATTGATCCAGATGGATGAAGTCAGGAGAGCTTATCTAGGGATATAATTATTCATTTTTTACTTTTTCAGATGCCGATCGAGCCAATCCAAGATCCTCTTCAGCCTCTCTATCCTGTGCTTCGGCTTCCCGCTCCTGCTCAGATCATGATTCTCCCCTGGGAATATGACGAGCTCTGTCTCAACACCCAGTACTTTCAGGGCTGTGAATAACTGGAGGGCTTGATCCAACCAGCACCTGTAGTCCTCATCGCTGTGCAATATTAGAGTGGGTGTCCTCACATTACTGACGTAGGCAAGTGGACTCTTCTCCCAGTACTTGGAGAAGTTATCCCAGGGAGTCCCGCCTATCTGATCGGGGTTGAAGTAGAAGCCTATATCAGTCGTCCCGTAATCGCTTATCCAATTGCAGATACCCCTCATCGTCACAGCTGCTTTGAACTTATCGCTATGTCCTATTATCCAATTCGTCATGAAGCCCCCGTAACTCCCTCCCATCACAGCTAGCCTATTCGGATCAGCGTATTCCCTCCTTATGGCCTCATCCAGGGCTTCCATTAGATCCAGGAAATCCCTCTCCCCGTACCTCTCCCTTATATCCCTGAAGTCCTCACCGTATCCCTCGCTTCCCCTGAAGTTGACTAAGAGGAGAGCGTATCCGTTCTGATTCAGGAAGTGGAGCTCGTGCATGAATGCGTTTCCGAAGGAAGTCGCTGGCCCTCCGTGAACGTACAGTATAGTTGGATAGGGAGGAGCCCCATCGGGAGCTAGGAAGAGGCACTCCACATCCACCCCATCAGAAGCCTTAATCACGAACTCCTCAGCCCTCTTCAATTTGACCCTTGAGAGGTAGCCATCGTTCATCCCCGTCAATCTCCTCATCTCATTATCCACGACGTATATCTCAGATGGCCTATCGAAACTCATCGCGGTCAGGACTATCCTCCCGTTCTTAACATCGAAGCCCTCGACTGATATATCGGATCTGCCAACTACCTCCAAATTCCCATCCCTCAGCCTGAAGAGAGGAGCAGATTTCCCATCGTGTATCACAGCGTACCAGGAGCCATCATGCCATATCGGCCTGAGGTTCATTCCCCCTCTAACATCGCTGTTAAGAGAGTTCCCTACGCTCCTATCGACCTTAATCTGATCTACTGGATCCCATGAATCTATTGGAGTCTCGTATAAGTGCCTGTTAGTGGCAAGGCCCCTCCTCTTATCGTGCCCGACTACCCCGAGCCTCGAGTCCCCCTTCCAACTCACCCTACTCAAGTACCAACTACCGTCGCCCAGCTCGTAAGCATCGCCATGGAGATCTGAGATGAAGAGGCTGACATTTAGGGGCTTCTCTCTGTCCTTTAGGGCCAGGAAAGCTATTCTCCTTCCATCAGGGGATGTCTTGAAATCCAGAACCTCCAATCCCTCGGCTGAGATTGGCCAGGACTCCCCAGTCATTAAATCTATCCCGTAGAGCCTCCTGGTGAACCAGTAAGTCCATCCCTCCCCGTTCTCCCAGAAAGGTATGCTCCTTATAGTTCTGACATCATCCCTCTTACCCTCCCTCATTATAGCCGCAGCCACCTTCCCGGAGACCCATTCAACTTCTTCTATCCCGTTCTCCCATTGTAGCACTTTATACTCCTCCGAGGGGGTCCAGAGGATTAAGCTGTTCTCCTCCTTCCTGATGAATATGAACCTCTCCCCCCCAGGCTCCCAGGAAGGGTTCCAGTCCTTGGGACCTCTCGTCAGCGGCACTGGCTCGCTACCGATAGGGGCTCCCCATATCCTGTACTCGTAGCTATCGCTATCTAAGAGAGCCCTCCCTCCCCTGAAAGCTAAGAAGTTACCATCGCTCCTCAAGAAAGGGGGACCCAGGAGGAATATCTTGCAGAAATCCTCGACCGCTATCTGCCTCATCGGGAGCTCATATGAAGAAATAATAAAAAGTTGTTACTCAGCCTCCCCCCTAGAAGTCAGATATGCCCAGAGGAGTATAGTGCCTATAATAGCCAGGGAGACCCATGAAGGTATGTCTATCTCGAAAGCGGTCAGTAGGAACGCTATTCCCAAATACACTAAGTAGACCGCCAATCCCTTCCCCAGGTTCTTGAGCCTCCTGACTCCATGTTCCAGTAGGAAGTAGAGGGACCTCAAGCCGAGGATAGCCATTATATTGGATGTGTAAGCCGTGAAGAATTCCCTAGTTATGGCTAGGACTGCTGGTACCGAATCGAAAGCGAACATTATATCAGTAGTCTCTATCGCTATCAGCACCAATATGAGGGGAGTGAAGAACCTGGAGGAAGACCTCTTCACGATGAACTTCTGCCCCTCGTATTCATGAGTCAGAGGCAGGAACTTTTTAGCGAATTGCACGACTCTATTCTTCCCCGGATCAACGCTCTCAGCCCCTCCTTTCGCCATCTTATAGCCGGAGTATATGAGGACGGCTCCGAATACGTAAACCATCCAGTGGTAAGTCTGGAGCAGGGTGACCCCGACGATTATGAAGGTGGCCCTGAATAGAGCTGCGAAGATTATCCCGAGGAACAGGACGAGGGGCCTAGCGTTGTAAGGCACCGCGAAGTATGTGAAGATTGCTAGGAAGACGAATACGTTATCCATCGAGAGAAGGTACTCCGTCACGTAAGCTGTTATATATTTTATGAACTCATCAACCCCATAATTGTGAAATATTATGACTGAGAAGCTCAGGCCTATCGATACCCATATCAGGACCCACTTCAAGCTGTCCCTGAAGCTCATCTCAACGTGGCGGTAGTGCCTAAGGTCTATCAGCAGGAATGTTATTATCACCCCGTGGAACAGGATCCAGAAGAACGGATCGCTTACCTCCATGCCGCACCTGGGGGGAGGTGGAGGGGAATAACATATAAAATTTTTCACCTGCCCCGTCGGATAAAACGTTCACAGTAAAAGGGAGATATCTTTAACTTTAATTTGCTAGCCGCAGCCCCTTAAATTTTAATGAGTTTTGGCTGTCGAGAGGGATCGCTCATGGACGTCGGGGCGGCTCAGGGTTGCTCCAAGATCTTCTTCCCCATCTTGAAGAGCTTCTCCATGAGGAGGTAGTAGCTCACGGCCATCCCTCCATCCACTATGAAGGACTCTCCAGTTATATAGCTCGAGTCCTCCGAAGCCAGGAAGAGCACGAGCTTCACGACGTCATCAGTCCTCCCCAGCCTACCTAGGGGGATCAGCCTCTTCCTTATCTCGAGCTGCTCCTCAGTGAACTCCTCCCTCAGCATATCCGTTTCGATAGGCCCCGGGCATACAGCATTGACCCTTATCCCGTACTCAGCCCATTCAGCCGCAGCGAGTTCAGTTAGCATTATCAAGCCGGCTTTAGATGGACTGTAAGCCCCGGAACCGACCATAGGTATGTAACCAGCTACTGAAGCTATGTTTATTATACTCCCCCCACCTGAATCCGCCATGAGCTTGAAGAAGGTCCTCATCACGTAAAAAGCCCCATTCAGATTGACCTCCATGACCCTCCTCCATTCCTCATACGGCACCTCCTCCAGGGGGCGCCTGAAGGTGATCCCGGCTGAATTAACTAATATATCGAGCCTACCGAACTCCTCCCTCACTACTCTCTCCATCTCCTCGATCTGCATTGGATTCGAGACATCCGCTCTCACCATTATAGCCCTGCTCCCTAGGGACTTTGCGGAATCCACTACTTCCCTAGCTTTAGCGTCATCCTTGGAGTAATTCACGATTACGTTCGCCCCCTCCCTAGCTAGGGCCAGGGCTATCGCTCTACCTATCCCCCTAGAGGCTCCAGTTACTAGAGCCACCTTCCCGTCGAACCTCATGCTCTCTAGCCCTAGGATACCGGGATCCTTATAATCATTCGCTCTGCTTCACCGCTTCCCTTATCAAGCTTATGTCTATCACGGCCTCAATGATGTTCATACTGTAACCCAGGACCCTCTCTATGCTATTAGCCAGTATCTGAAGCCAGCTATCGCTCACGCTCCTGCCCTTCAAGGATCTAATAGCTTCATTTATCCTTCTAGCTACTTCATCGGCCTCCCATTGATCTAGTTCGAATAAGAGCCTCGTGGAGCTGTCGAAGAGATCTATTGACTCCCTGAGCTCACCCAGGATCCAATCGGGGAACTCCCTCCCCTCTGAAATCATGTCGAGGGATTCTTTAGCAAGTAGGACAGCGTGATCAGATATCCTCTCCATGGACCTGGCGGCTAGGAATATGTGAGGAGCTTCCGCAGCGCTCTCAAGTCCATAATCCTTTATCTTGAATGGTCTCATGAGCATGCTGGTGATCTGCTTCGTTATGAGTAAGTAAAGCTTATCCACGATCTGATCCTGCTCTATGACCCCCCTCAATACGTTCTGATCCAAGTTCCGCATCCCAGAATGCGTGTCCTCGAGCATATAGTGTGTATCCTCCCTAAGTTTAGCTAGAGCATCGCTCAACTTCATGCTATCCTCATCTATCACAGTATAGAACGTGAACTCAGATTTGCTCTCCCTGAGGACATCGAACCCGAGGACTGATGATTCGAGCATCCTCCTCACGCTTATGGCCAGATCCCTCAGCTCGGGATCGAACTTCAGAGTGACTATAGAGAAGCCAGCTAAATAAGCAGCTATTATCCTCCTCACGAAGCTCTCCACATCATCCCCCCTTCCCAGTTCCATCTCCTTAGATAGCGTGGGCGTTTCTTTAGCCGGGTTGCTGTAGATCCTCAGGGAGCCATCTGGCATCTCCTCTAGATATATCTTCGATCCCTTATCAAGCCCCAGCATCTTCACCCATTCCTTGGGGACCGAGACCGTGTACGTAGCATTTCCGGTGAGCTGGAGGTTCCTTATGTAGAGCTTGCTCATCCTCATCCTAGATACAGTAATTTAGGAAAATAAAACCTTGCATCCAGATACCCACTCTATATAATAGAGCAAAAATCTATATAGACAATATAGAAGACCTCGGTTAAGTAATTTACTTACGAAGTGTTTATAAAATTTCCAGAATGGTATAGCTCAGGGGATCATATGAGTCGTACTGTGATAGCGATATTATTGCTGGCCCTCGTCCTAGTGGCAGGAGCACTGGTCCTGCTCACGCTTCCTAAGACGACAGTTACGACAGGGCCGAGTGAGACCAAGCCGGCCAAGAAGGTGAGTTTGCTTGGCTCGGGAGCTACCTTCCCCTATCCTCAAATAGCGGCCTGGATAGATGATTTCACGAAGAAGCACCCGGACATATCGATCAATTACAACCCGACTGGAAGCGGAACTGGACAGGAGCAGTTCTTCACGAAAGTAGTGGATTTCGCTGCATCAGATCCTCCCATATCTAAGGCGAAGTGGGAGGAGTGGAAGGGTAAGTTCGTCCAGATGCCATTCGTAATAGGCGCCGTCGTCGTGACTTACAACCTCCCCGAAGCCGAGGGACTGAAGCTGGATGCTGAGACGATAGCCCTCATATACAAAGGTGAGATACAGTACTGGAACGATGAGAGGATCAGGAAGCTGAATCCAGAGATAAATCTCCCGAATAAGAGGATAATAGCTGTCCATAGGTCCGATTCTAGCGGGACAACTGATGTATTCACGAACTTCCTTCACAAGGCCGCTCCGAACGTTTGGCCTAAGGAACTAGTGGGCAAGTCAATAGAGTGGCCCGTGGATAAGCTCGGGAACGGAGTAGGTGGCAAGGGGAATCAGGGGGTTGCTGAAGTCCTCAGGACTACTGAGGGCTCTATAGGCTATGTGGAGCTCAATTACGCTGTTGAGCTCAACATGCCGACTGCCCTGATAAAGAACGAGGAAGGCTACTTCGTCATGGCTAATGAGACGACTATAATGGAAGCGGCCAGAGGAGCTCTGGCGAAATTGCCATCTAGCCCCGATGGTGACTTCAGTGGAGATCTGGACGCTATACTCTACGCCCCAGGGAAGCTCTCCTACCCGATAGCATCGTTCAGCCATCTGCTCTTCTACACAAGCTATCCTGAGGACAAAGTGGCAGCGATAAAGGAGTTCATAAAGTACGTGAATACTGAGGGGCAGGAGAAGGTCATAAGGGGCTACATTCCGATACCGAAGGAAGTGAGGGAGCTGAACCTCAAAGCCCTAGATATAATAAAACCATAAACATTTTTATCCTTCATCTCGGCTGGAATCTTATGGGATTTGAGGAGCTCAATGTCGAATTGTACGCTTACCTCCCCCAGAAGGAGATAAAGAACCTGATCTCGATGCTCATATCTGAGATGGAGGCCCTGGGCTTCCTAGCGAGCCCCAGGGCTGAGGGATACGCTTTCCTCCCGGCCGGGCTGCCTGTAGCTACGCACATAAGGGCCGCTGTTTATGAGGGAGCTGTAACGGTCTGGGTCAGGGGAGGGAGCGAGATAGCTGAATCCTCCGCTCTCCTAAAAATAAGCCCCCAGGAGTACTTCGAGAATCTGATGAAGGGCCTGAAGAAGGCTCGAGAGATATTTATGAAGTTCGAGAGCAAGGGTATAGTGAGAGCATATATACCGGGAGGAGATCCTGATGAGGGCGGCGATAACTGATCGCTCAGCTCTCCTGATAGTCGATGTTCAGAGGGATTTCATGCCAGGAGGTCCCCTCCCAGTGCCAGATGGCGACTCCGTAGTTAAGCCCCTGAACGATCTGATCGGGAGGTTCGAGAGCAGGGGGCTCCCGGTAATCCTGACTAGGGACTGGCACCCGAGGGATCACATATCCTTCAAGGAGAGGGGAGGGCCCTGGCCCCCTCACTGCGTCGCCGGGACTGAGGGAGCTGAGTTCCACAAGGATCTGAGGATACCTAGGGACTCTATAATAATTTCTAAAGCAACGGAGAGGGATAAGGAGGCATACTCCGGGTTCGAGGGGACTGATCTCGATGATGTGCTTAGAAAGAGGGGCGTTAGGAGGCTCTTCGTCGGAGGGGTGGCGACCGAGTACTGCGTGAGGGCAACTGTCATGGATGCGTTGAGCTCAGGCTACGAAGTGCTAGTAGTGGAGGAGGCGATTAAGGGCATCTCCCCCGAGGATGAGGAGAGAGCTAAGGAGGAGATGGTCAGGAAGGGAGCGATAATCGTGAAGTTGGATGAAATACTATAAAAAATCTTTTTTGTAACTGAAAATCTCTCCTTTAGGGCGGGATAGTTCATTCTTCGCTCTTCCTCTTCTTCACAGCCCTATCGAAGACTATCCAGTTCCTGTACCACTCCTCATTCTCCTGCCTCAAGTAGCTGAGCACGCTCTTCATTAGATCCTTAGTAGTCACCTCATTGATTCCTGATTTCAGTAAATCGCATTCAATGATCCTAGCTATCTTTCTAGCTACATCCAGGGGAGCTCCGGCCTTCAGGCAGCTCACAACTATCTTCTCAGGTGAGAACTCCTCCCTCCCACCGTCCCTCTTGATTACGAATATCGGCATATGTTATTTGGGAGGGGAACTTAATAAGCTTTATCGTTATATGAATCCTAGCATTCGTTAAAATTTTTATATATTTGGAAGGCCGACTCTGGGCTTCAAATTTATTAATCTGAGGTGTGAGTAGCCCTATGAGGCCGCTGAGCCCCTTAGTGCTCACCTCGACGAAGCGATTCAAGAGGAAGAGGGTTGGAAGGGGCTTCAGTTTAGGTGAACTCGAGAGAGCTGGTATAAGCATCGAGGAAGCGAGGAAGCTGGGCATCTACATAGATAAGAGGAGGAAAAGCGTGCATGAATGGAACGTGAACGCTCTCCTAAGGCTCAAGTCCTCATCGTAGATACCATCCTCCTGGCGAAAGCCCTCACTAAGTACTTAGCGACTTTCTCCCTCCTCACCCCTCCCCTGACTCGGAGGATCAGGCGCTCCCCTTTCACCCCGACATCCGCAGCTATGCCCAGGCTCACGAGCCCCTCCCTTATGTCCTCAGGATCTATAGGTGGAAGCTCGCCGGAGCAGGGGCCGAAGGAACAAGCATAACAACCTAAGGAATGAGAATCCATATTGGCTGAGCATGCCGCGGGGAAGACCCTCAATCCAGCTCTCAGAGCTACCCTCCTCAAGGAGGATTTAATCGAGGAGGTATCTATTGGGACCTGCCTCCCCCTCTTAATGTTTTTTGAAGTCAGTAGCTCCTCCAGCTCATGAATTCCAGCCTCTCTAAGCCTCTCTAGGATGCTGGGGGTCACCCTGAGGGTCCCCAAGACCACCCCATTGGCGCCAGCCGATTTAGCGTTCTCTATTATCTTAGGTCCATCCAAATCAGCCACTCCCGGGATTATGGGCCTAAGGAAGAGGGAGGTGTGTACGGATTCATCCCTCAAGTTCCTTATCGTTTGGAACCTGAGCTCCGGCCTCGGGGCATATGGTTCAATCACCTCAGCTTTACTCAAGCAAGGTATCGTAACGAGGACGCTCAATTTAGGATCTATCTCACCTAGAATCCTGGATTCCTCCTTTCCTATGTAGAATTTCGTCGATATTTGTGTAGGGTTCCCCAGGAGCTCGCTCACGGCCCTCAAGTACTCGAAGGTCCTCTCCCTTATACCGGGTAAGAAGGGCTCCGTTATGGAGCCGAAGGCGAGCATAGTCCCCTGCTCCGAGGGGAGGAAGAATGTGTTCGATAGTATCGCGTAAACTAACTGCAAACCGCTGAGCTTGTAGCTCTCGGGAGGCCCCCTTATCCCCATATCCTCCACGTAACAGTATTTGCAACCTAAGCTGCAGCCCCTCCCGGGATGCACTGTGAGCCCGCACATCCTGGGCTCTCGCCTCGAATGAGAATCCGCTAAAGCCTCATTCCTCTCCCTTTGAGTGAGCTTCCTTTCCAGCTGATCCCTCAGCTCCCTCTTGAGTTCGAGGAGCTCGACGAACTTAGGCATCCCGATCTCCCGCGGGCCGAGTATAAAACTGCTTTCATATTCCCGCCAGGCGTAGCGATAATAGATGCGCCTAGACCGATGCTGATGAAAAATCGCTTGAATGAATCAGTAAATATAAGCTGAGAAAAAATGAGCATTTGAAGGTAGAACTACATTATCAAAAATTGCTGTGAGTAGCTTCTATTGAGCTGAAGGAATCGCTCAGTATCTCTATCGCTTTCTTATAAACCGCTACTGAGAACTCCAGATCCTTCAATTGAATTCTCTCCCTGTCCGTGTGAGCTAACGATGAATCCCCGGGACCGTAAGCTGCGCAGCTCCTCACGTAATCCAAAATATGATTCATATCGCTCGATCCAAGCTTCCTGAGTAGGACAGGCTTAGCTCCAGAAGTTATTATAGCTCTAGTTAAGGCCCTCGGGACAGGATCCGTCGGCCTGACTGAGACAGGGTCCACGGACCCCTTCAGGATTATATCGCATCCATCCTCAATTTCAATCCGCTCTAGGATCTCCTGAAGTGAGTGGCCCACTGAGAACCTCAGATCCAGAATGCACTCAGCTCTCCTAGGCAGCACGTTCTCATACTCCCCTCCCCTCATCACAGTCACCCTAGAGCTGACCCCCTCGATTCCCTTCAGGCTCCCCTGAATCCTCTCCAAGCACGAGATCAGCTTCTCTATGGCAGAATCCCCGGGAGATGAGGAGTGCCCTCCGCTCGCTCTGCACCTCAGAATGAGCTTGGCCCCTCCTCTATACTCTATCGCCACTCCCACCGTATTCGTGGGCTCGCCCACTATCACGTAAGGGGGCAGCTCCCCCCTCAATAGCTCCCTGACTCCCCTGCTATCTCCCTCCTCCCCCACTACAGCGGCGACTCTCACGGGCCTCTCAGATAAAGAGGCCGCTACCAGCATAGCGGCCAGAGGGCCCTTAGCATCGACAGCCCCTCTTCCGGATACTGTCCCTTTCCGGACACTGACTCTCAACTTCCCAGGCACAGTATCGTAGTGGCCGAGCAGCATGACGCACCCATCCCCCTTCGAAGCTATCACATTACCGACTCCATCTGAATGGGCTTCGAGCCCCAGGCCCCTGGCTACTTCAATTAGGACCCTCTCAGCATTTTTCTCCCTTCCAGTCGGGCTGTAGGCCTTCAGTAAAGCTAAGAGCACTTCAGCTACTTTGCTCACTCAGGACCCTCCTGAGCCTCTCGGATAGGAAGGAGCAATCCTCCTCAGTTATGCAGTAAGGGGGGAGTAACCTAACCATATCCTCCCCGGCCTTTAGAGCCAGTACCCCCAAGGCCTGGAGGGATCTTATAGCTCTGCCGGGCTGCTTAACCCTCACGCCCAGCATCAGACCCTCCCCCTTGAGCTCAGCGTACTCGCTTATCATAGAAGCCAGAGACTTGCCCATCTTCCTCGCTGCTTCCGGGACGTTTTCCTCGATGAAGAGCTCTATAGAAGCTTTTAAGGCAGCGCAAGCTAAGGGATTGCCGCCATGAGTGCTCCCATGGAATCCAGCTCTCAAGCCCTCAATCACCCAATCCCTAGCGGCTACTAAGCTTATCGGGAATCCCGAGGCTATGCTCTTCCCAGCTATAAGTATGTCCGGCTCAACCCCCCTGCTCTGATGGGCCCAAGTGGCCCCAGTCCTACCGAAACCGCATTGCACCTCATCGAATATGAGCACAGCTCCAACTTCATCGCAAGCCTTCCTTAGCTCGACCAGGAAATCGCGTCTCGAGGGCTCTATGCCTCCCTCACCCTGGACAGGCTCCAATATCACTGCAGCCGTCTCATCATTTATCAGATCCGCTGAGGAGATATCGTTGAACTCCCCGAACTCAGCCCTGAGGAGGGGTAAGCCCTCCCTGTACTCCCTGTTCCAAGTGACTGAGAGAGCCCCCAGAGTCCTGCCGTGGAATCCGTTCTTGAAGGAGAGAAGGCCCCTCCTCCCTGTAGCTTTGAAAGCTAGCTTGAGGGCCAGTTCGACTGCTTCAGCACCGCTGTTCTGGAAGTAAACGTTATTGAGCTTGCTCGGGAGTATCTTGCCCAGGGAGGAGAGGCAATCCTCCATAGCGTCTGTCGAGAAAGTGGTGGATGCCACCATCAGCTTATCCAACTGCTCCTTTATGGCATCAACGACTTTCCTAGGCCTGTGCCCGAGGAAAGCGGCCCCGTGACCGGTATGAGCATCCAAGTACCTCCTGCCCTCGGAGTCCCAGACGTACTGGCCCTCTCCCCTGATGAGCTTCAAGCCCCTATGGGCCTGGAACCTCATGAACATCTAGACACCGCGTACCTAACTAGCTCCCCGGCGATGTCAACTCCAGTAGCCCTCGCCGCGTTCTTGAACTCAGTCACTGCATTTGCTTCTAAGACCATAAGACCCCTCTCCCTATCCTCAACTATATCTATGCCCAAGAAACCCCCGCCCAGAGCTTCACATGTCCTCAAGACTAGATCTCTGAGATCTTCAGTAGCTCTCACGGGCTCAACTCTAGCTCCTCTAGCCGTATTAGTTATCCAGTGATTTGATATCCTATATATAGCTGTTATAAATTCTTTATCAGTCCCATAAGCCCTTA
>Ga0078972_1008575_pt1 | contig 21205 bp, 21 predicted proteins | sample YelNatPaOPGAMG01_FD_67568 | JGI IMG/M metagenome (GOLD analysis project Ga0078972, IMG submission 67568) | Hot spring thermophilic microbial communities from Obsidian Pool, Yellowstone National Park, USA - OP-RAMG-01 (SPADES assembly) (version 2) | ecosystem: Environmental > Aquatic > Thermal...
CGAAGAAAATCAAAAGGCAGATAACTTTGACGTAGGAGACTTTTAGGCGGCTTAAGCCGCAAATCGAACCTGTCGGCTTTAAGCCGACAGTGGTTAAGTTTTGTGGCGCAATAAAGCTTTACCTTGCGTGTCTTTAATGCGAAGATATGAAAGGAAAAAGGATATGACGGCGTCGGACCAGAAATACCTCAAAGCCGTATATGTGCTGTCGCGAAAGAGCGGGAGCGCGCGCGCCGCGGACGTTGCGGCCGAGCTGTCGGTGACGCGGCCGAGCGCGTCGAACGGACTTAAAAAACTTGCGGAGAAGGGATATGTCGAACGCGAACCGTACGGCGGAGTGAGGCTTACGGCCGGAGGGCTGCGCAAGGCGGAAAAGCTGATTAAGTCGTATGCCGCCTTAAGGGGCCGCATAATAAGCCGGCCTAAGCGCCTCGCTTATCTTCTTGGAGGCGATGATTTTTGAACGCGGCGGCGCAAGGCGGGGCATTGATTTTCGGGGAGGATATCGAAATTTCGCAGAGGACGATGAAGAGCAGGATAGCGCAGGTTTTCTCGGAAGGCTACGGCAGGTTTAAAAGTTACCTGCGCGCCTCTTTCGCGGGACTCAGCGAATTCGACGCGGAGGACATAGTTCAACAGGCGGCCGTTTCTCTGCTCGAAAGAGACGGCGGCGAGATCGAAAACCTAAGCGCCTATATTTACGCCTCCCTGAGAAACGGCGCCAAGAACCTCTTCCGCAAGCGCGGCAGGGAAGTTTCGGGCGAAGAGCCGCAAAGGGGAGGCTGCTCTTCCGCGGAAGAAGAGGCGGTAAAGAACGAGCTTTGGGACGTTTTTGAAAAAGCGCTGGATTCGCTTGACGAAAGATCGCGCTTCGTATACATGAAGACGGAATTCGAGGGAAAAAGCTACAGGGAGCTTTCCGAAGAAACGGGGGAGCCGGTCGGGACGCTGCTGTCGAGGAAGAACAGGGCGGCAAAGAAGCTTATGGCGGTATTGGCCGAATACTTGGATTAGGAGGATACTATAATGGAGGAGAAAACGAGACATCGCGCAAAGTTTTCGCGAATAGCCGCAGGCTTTATTATCTGGCTCATAGTGACCGCGGTTTTTTCGCTCGCGATAGGAGCGCCCGTAATGGCGGTATGGAACTGGATAGCGCCTGAAATCTTCGGGTTGCCGGCAATAGGGTACTGGCAGGCTTTCGGGATCGTGCTGCTCGCAAAGCTGGTCTTCGGAGGGTTCGGGAGCCATTTCGTGCCGCACCCCGGAATAAGGGAGGAATATGTGCGCGATTGCGGGAAGCGCTTTTGGAGGCGCCGCGCGCATTTCGAAAAAGCGTTTCGCGATTTCGGACTCGACGACGACTACGAGGACTGGTGGGAAAAGCACGGCTCGAAGAGTTTCGACGAATATATGAAGCAAAAGCGCGGCGAAAAAGAAAAATAGCGGCCGTTTCATGCGGATCGGAGCTTGCGGAGCATATCGCGCGGGCTCTTTTTATGCCTTTTCGGAGTGATAGCCGTTCGGGAATAATTTATATCCCGTTATGACATACTTAGATACGAAAGGGTTTCGATATGAAAAAGCTCATTTTGATAATATCTTTATTGGTATGTTTCTGTGGGATCGCGGCCGCCTGCGAAGGCGAGAGCGAAAAAAGCCAGCCGCCCGGCGGTCCCGAAGGCGCGCAGGAGAGCGGGCAGTCTCCGGGGCAGTCTCCGGGGCAGTCTCCCGCGGCGGTCATACAGCCCAAGCAGCTCATTTCGAAGGAAGACGCAGCGAAGCTGCTCGGCGAGCCGCTGAAGGAAGGCGTCGAGTCAAAGGATCTGTATCAGGGCATCAGCAGCTGTTTCTACGCTCCGGAAAAATCCGATTCAAAGAGCTACCTGCTCATCGCGCTGCTCCAGAAAACTTCCCGGGAATCGGGCGGATCGTCCGGGGGGCAGCAACCGGGCGGGCAGCAATCGGGCGGGCAGCAATCCGGAGGGCTGGAGCCGAAAAAGGTTTACGAGATACTGAAAAAGATATTCGCCGACCCTAATACCCCCGTGGGCGGGTTCATAGGCGACGACAAATTCGTGATTTCGCAGGGCATGTGCATACTCAGCGGAGAAAATTGCATCTTCGTCTCGGTCGGCAACGCCGATCCCGTAAAAGCGCTGGAAATTCAGAAGCAGGCCGCCGAGCTTGCCGTCACCAACATCAACAGGATACAGGGCAAGTAAGCCGCTGTATCTAAAAAAACGCGCCTGAAAGGCGCGTTTTGTTTTTACGGCTAAGGATCGCAAGCCGAATAAATTATCATACAAGCCCTCCTGTGAACATACAAATAATCAAAATGTTCAAGGGGGGCCTTATTGTGAAAGAGTATATCGAGGACAGGGTGAAAAGGACGGCGGAATACGTGCTCGACTCGAACGCGACCGTCCGGCAGGCCGCGCGGGCCTTCGGCACGAGCAAAAGCACGGCGCACAAGGACCTTACGGAGAGGCTTTACGCGCTTTCGCCGCAGACCGCGAAGGAAGTCGCGAAGGTTTTGCGCAAAAACAAGGACGAAAGGCATATCAGGGGCGGGAACGCGACCAAGATAAAGTACGGCAGGCGATGATCCATGGCTTTTTTTGGCCGATAATACGAATTGGTAAGAAATTATGCATTTTTGTTTGATGTTGTAAGGCTTTTATTGTATAATGCGGATGGACAAGTCTATGATCTGCGAAAGGAATATCGTGATGCGCAAAACTGAGATGATTTTGGGGATCGCCGCGGGAGCGGCGGGAGGCATTATCGCGTTGCTTTCGGCGTTCAATATACTGCCTTTTCTGCCGGAGCATTCGCGGGGCGCCGTATACTGGGCGGGAATATGCCTGTGCGCCAACGCGGTCGGGACGGCCGGGGCGTTTATCGTGCCGAAAAGCAATATCGCTGGCGCGGGGTTGATGGCCGCCTGCCTTATCATGATTTTGATTTTCGGTTTCCCGTGGCAGTCGCTCCCGGCAGTCGTTTACGTGATTAGCGTCGTTATGGCGGTCGTGCCCGAAAAGCGGGAAAAAGACAGTAAGGGAGGATGAAATCTTTGAACAAGGCGGGATATTGTTTAAGCATTATCGGAGGAGTGCTCGCCGTCGTGTTTTCCGTTCTTCTTGTCATAACGGGACTTTTGTTTTTCGCCGGGAACGACGTGTCTCGTTTCATATCCAACAACGGCGGGCAAGGCGGCGGCAATCTTGGAAAGATGTGGGAGAAGATAGGCGATTACTACAAGGTTAGCCCGTTTTTGAGCGGGCGTCTCGACAAGTATATAAAAGGCTACGAAAATGCTTTCGAGACCATGACCGCTTCGGATCTCGAGGATATGGCGGATAAATACGGCATGGATTCTTTCGGGGATCTCGCGCGGATATACAGAAAAATCGACGCGTATCTGCCTAAGCTCCGTATAGGAGTGATCGCTTGCCTAATCGCGTCGGTGGCGGCGCTCATCGGCGCTCAGGCGGCGAGAAAGTACAGGGTCGGCGGCGGGATAACGGTGGTTTCGGCGGGGGCTCTGACGGTAATATTCAGCCTTCTTGCCGGTTCGATTTTGCCGATGGCGGCGGCGTCCGTGCTGCTCGTTGCCGGCGGGCTGATGCAGATGAAGGGCCCCAAGGCCCAAAGAGCGTCGGATGTGCAAAGCGGAGGTGACGCATGATGAAAAAGGCGGCTTTTGCGTTAGGATACGCAGGAAGCATATTGGCTCTTATTTTCTCGCTGATGATGATCTATACCGTGCCTTATAAAATAGCCTCTAATGTCGTCGAACAGGCAAAAAACGGGATGGGCAACAAAAACGTGCTCGCGTTTAACGAGATGGTTCTCCACGCCGGAGAGATAACGGACTGGAGCGAGCGGGGGATACTCGACTTCGCGGCAAGCGTCGCGAAAAAAAGCGACGTCCTGACGGACAGGTACGTTTATGAAAACACCGCGTCGTTCGCGTACGGCGTCGCCTGGGGCGCCATCATTTGCGCCGTTCTGATCGCGCTGTCGGTGATATGCGCTCTTGTTTCCTTCATCGGCTCTCTCGTTTGCAGGAAGGCGCGGCGGGGCGGGGGGATAATGATGCTCGTGTCGGCGTTCATCCTCATACTCGCGGCGATCTACACCGAAACGATACTGCCTATGGCGGCGGCGTGCCTGCTCCTTACGCTCGGAGGCATATTCGCGCTCGTTCCGGCTGGAAAGCCGCTTGCCGCAAGGCAGTCGGCGCGCATGCCTCAGGCGCCGGCTCAGTGGCAGAACCTTTCGGGTTACGCGTATCCTCAGCAGCCTTATTACCCGCAGGCGCCCGCGCGGAGCGCGGGAGTCCCTTTCCCGGAGGAAGAGCCGCGGGATATGGCACAATCCGAAGGGGAGCGGAATATAACTGAATAAGCGTAAATTTACAATTTGTTAACGGCATGAATGCCGTTTTCGGGTATAATAATAAGGGTAAATATTATTTGATGGCGTCTCTTAAAGCGGCAATCATTTATATGTAATATGCATCCGGCTTAAAGGGTGCGTAAGAGGAGGGGACGATCATCATGATTTTAGTGACCGGCGCGGGCGGACATATCGGCAACGCGCTTTTGAGGCTTCTTTATTCCAAGGGGCATAAGGATCTAAGGCTCCTGCTGCAGGAAAAAGAGGACGATTCGCATGTCAGGAAATATGCGAAAGAGATAGTAAGGGGCGACATACGCGATCCGTACGCCGTTTCGGCGGCGGTCAGGGGCTGCGAATACGTGTTCCATTTAGCCGGGCTGGTGCAGATTTCCGGGATCCATAAGAAGATCATCTACGATATCAACGTCGGCGGGACAAGGAACGTCGTACAGGCTTGCCTCGAAAAAGGAGTAAAGCGCCTTCTTTACGTTTCCAGCGTGCACGCGTTGAGGACCCCGCCGACCGGCCTTATCAACGAACAGCTCGATCCGGATCTCAACAACTTGAGCGGAGCGTACGCGAAATCGAAGGCGATGGCGACTATCGAGGTAATGAACGCCATACAAAAAGGCCTCGACGCGGTCATCGTATTCCCGTCCGGGGTCATAGGGCCGTACGACTTTAGCCGCTCTTATACCGGAAGCGCCATAAAAGGCTACATAGACGCGAAAAAGACCCAGTATTATTTCGACGGAAAATACGATTTCGTCGACGTGCGGGACGTAGCCGACGGGATATACCGCGCGTGGAAGCACGGCGAAAAAGGGCAGGGGTATATAATCTCCGGAAACGTGTCGAGCCTGGAGCAGATAATCGAGGAGGTCGAGAAGAATACCGGCAACGCGATAAAGAGGCGAAAAGTCCCGGCCGCGCTTGTCCGCATAGCCGCTTTTTTCGCTCCGGCGTATTACGCGGCAGCGAGGAAGAAGCCGGTACTGTCGAAGTATTCGGTCGAAGTGCTTATGTCCAACTCGGATATATCGAACGAGAAGGCGCGCAAAAGCTTAGGCTACAAGCCGCGCCCGATGTCGAAGACCATACGCGACCTGGTAAGATGGCACCGCGCCGCGCAGAGGAGCGGGGCGTAAAATCCGCCCGACGAAAATGCGCCGATGCTAAGTGTGCCCGCCGAAGGGGTTTCGCGGTTTGCCGCGATCCGCGGAACCGCAAACTTCATGCAAAGATCAAATTAAACTTCATTTCTTCTGCGCGCCGCGCAAAAAGGATAAAGTTTAGCGCCCGAATTACGATAGTAATATTGTATTCGGCTTTTATTTTTTATGACATTCATAAAGCAGGGGAGAACGATGATAATCAACGTATTCAAGCGCTTTTTAGCGAAAAATAAGAAAGCGCATCAGCCGGCGCAAAAAGGAAAAACGATGAAAGAAAAAGGCGGTTTATCGGGAGGCGTTTTTAGAAACATGAGGATCGCGCCAAAAATACTGACGGGGTTTGTCGCGGTTTCGTTGATTTTCGCGGGATTGGGCGTTTTTTCCGTTATAGGATTAAAGACGATAAACGACGGGGCTAAGACTCTGTACGCAAAGATGCTTCTTCCGACAAAAATAATCGCGAGCGTTTCCGATTCGGTAAACCAGGAGATGATCCTTATCCGGCAGGCGCTTATTTACGAAAACGAAGCAATGATAAAATCGCTTTTGTCAAGCATAAAAAACAGCATGACAAAGGCTTCCAATGATATGGCGATGGTCGTCTCATTGATATCCTCGGATAAGAAAAAAGATTTTGACGCGACAAACGACGCGTTGACGGCTTTTCATGCTTCGATGGAGGCCGCCGTCTCGAATATCGACTCGGGCAACGGCCGTGCCGTAATTAGCGACCTGAACGGTTTCGGAGAGCTGAGGAAAAGCGAGACCGCGGTACAAAACGCGCTGAACAATTTGCGGTATTCGATAAGCAGCGACGCGCTCGCCATGAACACGGACAACAACAATGAAGCCGACATGATAATGCGCGTCATGCTGTACTCGTTAAGCGCCGTGCTGCTGCTTTCCATAGTCGTCGGCATATTGCTTTCGAGAGGCATAAGCAAGCCGCTCAAAAAGCTCACCGCGAACGCGAAGCGCATAGCGGACGGCGAGATAGTCGACGATATGTCCGAAAAAAGCTCTAAGGACGAAGTCGGCCAGATCCGCGAGGCCTTCAAAACGATACTCCATTCGCTCCGGGAGCTCGTCGCGGATACGGACACGCTCATAGAGGCGGCCGCCAAGGGAGAGCTTTCCGTCAGGGTGGACGCCGAAAAGCACCGCGGCGCATACAGGAAGATAGTAGACGGCATAAACGCGACTCTCGACAAAATGATAGCGCCGATGCTCGAATCCTCGAACGTTTTGAAGGAGCTTTCGAAAGGTAACCTCGACGTCGCGGTGACGGGAGAGTTCCAGGGCGATTTAGCGCTGGTAAAGGACGCGCTGAACGACACGATCGGCGCGCTTAAAGGATATATAAACGAAATAACGCGCGTTTTGGGCGAGATAGCGAAAGGCAACCTCGACGTAAGCATCGCGTCGGAATACAAAGGGGATTTCATAGCGCTCAAAGAATCGATAAACGCAAGCGTCGCGGCGTTCAACGAGCTGCTGCTGAACATCGACGCCGCTGCGCAGGAAGTCGCGGACCGTACGATGATGCTGTCGGAGGGCAGCCGGACGATCTCGCAGGGGGCGGCGGAGCAGGCGAGCGCGCTCGAACAGCTTACGGCGACGCTCGCGGACATATCCAAAAAAACGCAGAGCAACGCCGAGCGCGCAAAGAGCTCGAACGAGGTATCGCTTGAGGCGAAGGAAGGCGCGTTAAGCGGCAACGAGAAGATGAGCGAGCTGCAGGCCGCAATGCAGGAGATAAACGTTTCTTCCGAAAACATATCGAAGATAATAAAGGTCATAGACGATATAGCGTTCCAGACCAACATACTGGCGCTCAACGCCGCGGTCGAAGCCGCGAGAGCGGGCGCGAGCGGGAAAGGGTTCGCCGTAGTGGCCGACGAGGTAAGGAATCTCGCCGCGAGGAGCGCGCAGGCGGCGAAGGAGACGAGCGCGCTAATCGAGAACTCGATAAAAAAGACGAAAGCGGGCACGAAGATCGCCGACGAAACGGCGGAGACGCTGTCGGAGATAGTGAACAGGATAGAGAAGGCGGTCGAACTGTCGGGAGACATAGCGGACGCCTCGAACGAGCAGGCTAAAAGCATTTTGGAAGTCAACAAAGGGATAGAGCAGCTCTCGACCGTAGTCCAGACGAATTCCGCGTCTTCTCAGGAAGCCGCGGCGTCCTCCCAGGAGCTTTCGGACCTTGCGGACGATCTTAAGAGCATGGTAAGGAAATTTACGCTTAAGGGCGCCCGGGAATAACTGCGCAGAAAATCGCTTGGCGGGAAGGGACGGTTGTTGAAGCCGTCCCGTTTTATTCATGCCGGCCGGCCGCCGGCCGCTTCGGACGAGGTTTCGCTTCGGCCGCGCAGTTTTTCCTGCGCGAGGGAAAGCATCAGCTTTATCCGGTTGAGCTGGTTTACTTCGCTCGCGCCGGGGTCGTAGTCGATGGCCACTATGTTCGCGTCCGGGAATTTGGCGCGTATCGGCTGTATGACGCCCTTGCCGACTATATGGTTCGGAAGGCACGCGAACGGCTGGACGCAGACTATTCCGTCCGCGCCCTCGTGAAGCAGCTCCGCCATCTCGCCGGTCAAGAACCAGCCTTCGCCCGTCTGGTTGCCTATCGACAGGAATTCGGAGGCGGCGCGCGCCTTCTCGTGTATGAACGAGGGAGCGGAGAAGCGCGCGCTTTTTTCGAGCGCTTCGCGCATCAGCTTCCTCGAGTTCTCGATCATGGACACTACCGCGTTTCCGATATGCGCGAACAGCTTCGGACGTCCGAGCTTATCCGCCTTGAAGTTCATGTTGTACGCGCAGTAAAGCAGGAAGTCGATAAGGTCCGGGACCTTCACTTCCGCGCCTTCCTCCTCCAGCACCTTTACTATCTGGTTGTTCGCGGTGGGATGGTATTTGACGAGTATCTCGCCGACGACGCCTATGACCGGCTTTTTGGCTCCGCTCAAGGGGATTTTGTCGAATTCGGCTACGATCTCGCGGATATTGCGCTTAAAGCCGCGCAAGGACAGCCCCTTTATATCGGCGATCGCGATATCGCGCCATTTCAGGTACAGCGCCTGCGCGTCGCCCCTGTTCTTTTCGTACGGGCGCGTCGCGAGCAGCAGCCTGTTCAAAAGGTCGCCGTAAATCACCGCCCTCAGCGTCCGCCGCAGCAAACGCAGCGTTATCTTAAAACCCGGATGCTTTTCGATACCGCCGGCGCTCAGCGATATGACCGGTATGAAACCGTACCCCGCGTCTTTTAGCGCCTTTCTTATGAAACTGATATAATTCGATGCCCTGCAGCCCCCGCCGGTCTGGGATATTATGCAGGCGAGCTTGCTCGTATCGTATTTGCCGGATTTGACCGCTTCGATAAGCTGCCCGGTGACGATTATCGACGGGTAACAGGCGTCGTTGTTCACGTATTTTAAGCCCTCGTCCACCGCTTTGGCGTCCACCGACGGCAGAATTTCGAACCTGTAGCCGGAGGCCCGAAAAGCGGCGCGCAGAAAATCGAAATGGATCGGGGACATCTGAGGCGACAGTATCGTATAGTCCCTGCGCATGAACCTTTCGAATATAACCTTCTTGTACTCGACCGCCTTTTCAAAAACCGCCTCCGCGATCCCGTGGGGCTTTTTGCGGCTCCGCTCCGCGACGGCGGCGGCGAGCGAGCGCAGCCGTATCTTTATCGCGCCCGTGTTGCTTATCTCGTCTATCTTTATGAGCGTGTATATTTTCCCGTATCCCTTCAATATCTCCGCCGCCTGATCCGTAACCACCGCGTCGAGGCCGCAGCCGAACGAGTTGAGCTGCACAAGCTCGAGCCCGGGCGTCCTGCCCGCGAGATGCGCAGCGGAATAGATGCGCGTGTGGTACATCCACTGGTCGAGGACGCGCAGCTTTAAGTATTCCCCGAGGTGCGCGACGCTCTGTTCGGTCAGGACCGCGAACCCGAGAGACGTTATGATCGAGGAAATGCCGTGGTTGATCTCAGGGTCGATATGATACGGGCGTCCGCCTAAAATAATGGCTTTCATCTCGCCGCGGCGCACCTTCGCGACTATTTTTTCGCCCTGCCGGCGCAGGTCGTTCTGGAACGCGCGCTTTTCGAGCCACGCGAGCTCGGCGGCGCGCTTCACCTCACGCGCGGGAATGTCCGGGAATTCTTCCGCGAGGCGTTTCTTGAGCCTTCTTATGTCGTCCATAGGAAGAAAGGGCATGAGGAGCCTTACGCCGTTCTCTTTTATCTCCGGCATGTTGTTCTTGATGTTTTCGGCGTATGAGGTGACTATCGGGCAGTTGTAGTTGTTGTCCGCTTTTTTCTGCTCTTTCTTCTCGTATGGCACGCATGGGAAGAAAATTGTCTTTACGCCCGCGTCTATCAGCTTTTTTACAGCCCCGTGCGCTATCTTCGCGGGGTAGCAGAGAGACTCGGACGGTATGCTTTCGATGCCGGAGGAGTATACCGCCCTCGACGAGCGCGGAGAAAGCACGACCCTGTAAGAAAGCGCGGTAAAGAAGGTATGCCAGAACGGGTAGTTTTCGTATATGCCTAGCACGCGGGGGATGCCTATCTCGCCGCGCGCGGCGTCTTTTTCGTCGAGCGGCTTATAAGAAAACAAACGGTTATAAGTATACTCGTACATGTCGGGAAGGCGGTTAGCCGAAAGTTCGCCGCCCGCGCCCTTTTCGCAGCGGTTCCCCGAAACGAAAGCACGCCCGTCGCCGAACCCGTTTATCGTGAGCCTGCAGCGGTTTTCGCAGCCGCCGCAGCGCGAGTATTTTTTCGTGATACGCATCGAGGCGAGTTTTTCTTTCGATATTATCGAGGAAACGGCGCCTTCGGGACGGCGCTCCTTAGCGATTAGCGCGGCGCCGTAGGCGCCCATCAGCTCCGCTATCCGCGGGCGCACGACCTCGCGCCCCGACAGCAGCTCGAACGCGCGCAGCACCGCGTCGTTTAGGAACGTACCGCCCTGAACGACGATTTTTTTGCCGAGATCGTCGGGGTTCTTGAGCTTGATCACCTTAAAAAGCGCGTTCTTCACGACGGAATACGACAGCCCCGCCGAGATTCCGCCCAAATTCACGCCTTCCTTCTGGGCCTGGCGCACCTTCGAGTTCATGAAGACCGTGCACCTGCTGCCCAAATCGACGGGGTTTGGCGCGAAAAGGGCTTCCTTCGCGAATTCCCCGATACCGCACCCGAGCGAAGCCGCGAACGTTTCGAGGAACGAGCCGCAGCCGGACGAGCACGCTTCGTTGAGTATCACCTCGTCGATCACGCCGTCTTTTATGCGCATGCATTTCATGTCCTGGCCGCCTATGTCGAGTATGAAATCGGTATCGGGCATGAAGCGCTTCGCGGCGGCGTAATGCGCGACGGTCTCGACTTCGCCGCAGTCGAGAAGATAAGCCGCTTTGACGAGGCTTTCGCCGTATCCGGTGGACGCCGCGTGGGCTATATAGGCGCCTTCCGGCAGCATCGCGTATATTTCGTTCAGTATGTCCTTTATGATTTCTAAAGGCCTTCCCTCGTTTGAGCCGTAATATGTATGAAGTATATCGCCGTCCCGCGATATCAGCACGGCCTTAGTCGTGGTCGAGCCGGCGTCTATCCCCAAGTAGCAGTCCCCGCTGTATCCGGACAGAGGCCTTCGCGCGACGTCCGCGGCGCTGTGCCTTAGCTTGAAATCCTCGTATTCCTTTTCGGACGCGAAAAGGGGCTTAAGCCGGGCGATGTTGTCCTCGAAGCCGGAAACGGATCCCGCGCGCGCGAGGAGCTCTTTTAGGCCGACGGGCTTGCCTTTCGCCATTATCGCCGCGCCCGAAGCGACGAACATCATCGCGCAGGGTGCTTCGACGATATTTTCTGTCGAAACCTTGAGCGTCTTAACGAACCTTTCTTTCAGGGAGGGAAGAAAATGAAGCGGGCCGCCGAGGAAAGCAATCCTGCCGCGAATCGGGCGCCCGCAGGCAAGCCCGCTTATCGTCTGGTTTACTACCGCCTGAAAAACGGAGGCCGCTATGTCTTCCTTCGCGGCGCCTTCGTTTATAAGAGGCTGTATGTCGCTTTTCGCGAAAACGCCGCAGCGGGCGGCGATCTCGTATATGTTCGTAGCCTTCGAGGCAAGAGCGTCGAGCCCCGCCGCGTCCGTCTGGAGCAGCGAAGCCATCTGGTCTATGAACGCGCCTGTGCCTCCCGCGCAGGTCCCGTTCATGCGCTGTTCCATGCTGCCCGAAAAATAGGTGATTTTCGCGTCCTCGCCGCCAAGCTCGATAGCGACGTCCGTTTCGGGTATGAATTCCTTGACCGCGCGGCTCGCGGCGATTACTTCCTGAACGAACGGAAGGCAAAGCCACCTGCTTACCGACAGGCCCCCGGAGCCGGTGACGCACGCGCGCACTTCTATATCCCCAAGCTTTTGGTATACGTCCGACAGCATTTTATAAACCGCGCCGGATATGTCGCTCAAATGCCTTTCGTAATAGCTGTATACCGTTTCGTTCCCCGACAGAACGGCGCATTTGACCGTCGTCGAGCCGATATCAAGCCCTAATTTGACCACATCGCTCATCGCTTTTCCAATCCTGACAGATTAAAAGTATATACCCGGGGACACGAAAAATAAAGAGACTTCATGTCCCTTCAACGAAGAAGTCCGCGCCGCTTCGCAAAGATAGGCAAAGAAATCACGAAATGCAAAATATCCGCTGCGATTTAATATGCGTTTACGCCAAAAGGCCTCTCTTTTAATCGAGGTGTTTTACATAACAGCGCCTGCGCTTATGCTGCTCGACGTTGAAATTTTTCCAGAAGTCCTGCACCTTCCTGTTGTGTTCCAGCTCCGGCGAAGACTCGGCGTATTTTATTCCGTGCTCGATCGCTGACGCGGTTATTTCGTTTATGAGCAGCGCGGCAAGTCCGGCTTTCTGGTAATCGGGATGGACGGCGACGAGGTATAGCTCTATCTCCTTGGGCCATTTTATCGCCTTCAACAGGTGGAGCCATCCGAAGGGGAGCATCCTTCCTTTGGATTTCTGCAATGCTTTTGCGAAAGACGGGGCGGCGAGCGCGAACCCGACAAGCTTGTCTTTGTCGTCTATTATGAATTTTGCGTAAGCAGGGTTTAAAAGAGGGGTGAACCGGCGCAGATAGTCCCGCGCTATTTTCTCCGTATAAGGAACGACGCCGTAAAGGTCTTTATAGCACTCGCTCAAAAGATCGAAGATCTGTATTATGATCGGCGCGGCGTCCTTTATTTTTTTGATATTGTAAAAGCGCACGTTCGAGCGCTCCATGACTTTTCTCGCAAGCTGCTGGACGCGCGCGATACGCGCGTCTCCTTTTTCGGGCGCCTTGATCCGGAATTCGACCCAGTCGACGTCTTTTTTATATCCGTGAGCCTCGTAATGGCGCGGATAATAAGGGTAATTGTAGATTGTTACAGACGATCCCATGCGGTCGAAACCTTCGACGAGAAGGCCTTCCTTGTCGAGATCTGTAAACCCGAGCGGCCCGTGCGCTTCGTTTAAGCCACGTTCCTTAGCCCATTTTTCGATCGCCCCGAAAAGGGCGCCCGAAACCTCGAGGTCGTCGATAAAATCCATTCTCGTTATCCTGATCTGTTTCTGGTTCCAGCGTTCGTTCGCCATGCGGTTTATGATGGCGCCCGCGCGGCCGACTATTTTGCCGTCCCGGTAGGCGAGAAAAAACTTCGCGTCGCAGTATTCGAACGCGTAGTTTGTTTTCGGCCTTAGCATGTCGAGCTCGTCTTTCTTGAACTCGGGTACGTAATTTTTCTGGCCTTTATAAAGCTTGTCCTGGAACTCGATGAATTTCTTCAGATCTTTCTCTTCCGATATCTCCCTGATCTCAACCATAAATATACCCCTTCATAAAAAGTAGTATAATTATATCAAAAGATTCGCGATATGTATATACAGCCCCGTTTTAGCGCATAAGTCCATAATAAAAACGTTTTTAACATGTATAACGGATCGTTTTTTGGCAATAATCGTTAACAGCAACCGCTTTTATGCTCCTTTTAATTTGCGCAATCAAAAGAAGCGCGCAAAAAACGAAAAACGGCCGAAAATACAACCGGCCTTTTTTCGTTCGCAAAAACACGAATTAATCTGCGTTTTGTTTTATTATAAAAGTCTTTTGAAATCGCGGTCGCTTTTTCTTTTCATATAATTTTGCCGGAAAATCTTTATCATAATAAAATGTACGAGCAGCATAAAAACGCCGGTAAGCACGGCTTCGGGGATAAAGTAGCGAAGGATGATATGAGACAGAGAAAACTGCGCGTCAAGCATGTACGCGAGGACGGCGTTTACGCCCGCCCTCAGCAGATATGCCCCCAGGGCGAACAGGGACGGAACGAAAACCCTGTCCACATAGTGGAAATTGCTGCGCACGAAATAGACGAACGCTCCCGTGAAAAAATACGGGAGCGCGTAGAACCCGATGACTCCGGAAAACAGATCCATGCCGAGGCCGCAGGCGAGGCCGAGCCATGCGCCCGTCATCCCGCCGTCCAATATGGCAACGGAAACGATCGAGCATATTATTATATCCGGGGCGGCTCCAGCGATGTTGATGTTCGGGAATACCGCGTTCGAGAATATAAGGTTGACGGCGGCTATGGCCGCTAATATTAGATACCTCATTTGAACGTTTCGCCGATATTTACGGGCTTCGTCGTTATGACCATCACTTCTTCAAGGTGATAGAAATCGACCCACGGAGTAACGACCGCGGCGCTGTCCGCGCCGTGCGCGACTTCGGTTACCTTCCCGATGGGGATGCCTTTCGGATAAACTCCGCTAAGGCCGGAGGTTATGACCGTATCTCCGGGGACAAGGTCGGCGTCGAGCGGAAGGTAGTTCATGTTAAGAACCGCGTCGGTTTCGTCTCCCGTCGTTACGGTGCCGGAAAGCACGCCCGTATCCCGCGTGCGCTCGACGATGGCCGAAACGCCGCTTTTCGCGTCGATTATGGTCATTATGCGGCTCCAGTTGGCGCCCACCGCCACGACCTTCCCGACAAGGCCGTCGCCGTTGACGACCGGCATGTTGACTTCGACGCCGCTCGCCATGCCCACGTCTATCACTATGACGTTGAACCAATGCCCCGGGGATTTGAATATCACCCGCGCGGTCACGTATTTCAAATCCCCCGTGCTCGTATCGAAATTGAGCAGCTCCGAAAGCCTCTGGTTCTGAGCTTTTATCTCGTTGTAATCGCGAAGCTGGGCTTTAAGCTGAGCGACCTCCGCCTGAAGCTGCTGGTTCTGGGCCTGAAGGTCCGCGCCCGAAAACATGCGCGAAAAGAAATCCGAGACGGCGTTCGCCGCCGTGTAGAGCCCGCTTTGGACGGGAGACAGTATGCTCCCTATCACGCTTTCCGTACCGTTTATGCTGTTTTCGCCCGCCGTTATAAGAAGAAGCACGAGAAGCATTATGCAGACGATTATCGTTATCAGCAAAGGCCTGTTGCGCCAGATCCGCATTTTTTTACCTCATATCAGCTTTGAGGATGATATTATACCATAATGAACGGATTTATAAAACCGATTTCGCCGGACGGGTTTTTGCGTCTTATTGACTTATAAACGGGGCTGTTATAGTATTCATTTTGCAATCATGAAACCTCATATGCCTGAGGCTTAAGGAGAAAACGATGATCCATATAACGGTGGACGCTTCATACGGCGGCAGGGAACTTTTTGACGTAATAAGCGCGGAATTCCCCGCTCTCGACGCAAAGCTGCTCAAACGGGCGTTTAAGGACGCGGCTATTGCCCTGAACGGAAAAAACGCGCGAGGGAATGAAAAGGCGGCCGCGGGGGACAAGGTGGATATTTTTCTTTCGGATGAACAGCTTGGGATAGACCTGACGCCCGACGTCGTTTATCAGGACGAAAACTTCGTCATAGCCGACAAACCCGCGGGGCTTCTTTGCGTTTCTGACACCGGAGAAAAAAACGCGGTCTCGATGGTCGAAGAGATCATGAAACTGCGCGGCGAATACAGCCTTGAAGCGCTCATGGTGCCGTACCTCGTTTATCCTCTCGAAAAAGAGGCGAGCGGCCTGCTGATAATGGCAAAGCACGAGGACGCCTACCTGTTTTTGTCGCAGGCCATGGCGCAGCGCAGGCTGACGAGGCATTATGTCTGCGCGGTCAAAGGAGAGGCAAAGGAAAGCGCGGAGCTCCTCGCCTATCATACGCAGGACAGGGCGGCAAAAACCGCGCGTATTTTGGAAAGGCAGACGAGGGAAAGCAGGCCCATCGTTACGAGGTATCAAAGGCTCGCGAAGGGCGGAGGGATGGCGCTTCTTCGCGCGAGGCCGGTCACAAACTGCCTGCATCAGGTCAGGGCGCATCTCGCGTTTGAAGGGCTGCCCGTCATAGGAGACGAAACTTACGGGGACAGGAAGTTCAACGCCAAATTACGCGCCCGCACTATCGCGCTCTGGCTGAAGGAAATAATTTTCGAGATAGGGACCGGCCACGAATACGCGTATCTCAACGGCAGGAAATTCGAGTCGCATGTCTTTTGTTTCCCGAAATGCGTTTACGACGCAGGGCTTATTGAAACAGTTCAATGATTGCAAAGAGGAAAAAGGGCATCAAAGGGAAAGAGGCGAAAATATTTTCGGTTTTTTGGGGTAAATATGTCGAAAATGATACGATTGTTAAATTACATGTGATATAATACAAAAAAGGCGGACAATAAGCGGTTTTACCGCGATAAATATCCGGCGTAAAATAATGGCATAAATATATAGCCGGTTGCGCGCGCGGTCGAACAAGACGCTAAGCTGGCATTTTTTCAGTTTATCGGCTAAGGCGCAAAAATGCGGCGATTTACTTTTGTTCGGGGGAGGGGGATATTGATGAGGTTTGATATTTTCCGCGGGGACGGCGGCGCGCAAGCGCCTGAAATAAAACAAAAACTGCGCGTAAGGGAGCAAAAGAAACTCGAAAAAATGATAGCGGAGCTTTTCAGGAGCGGGCGGGGAAACATCGGCGAGGATCGAAGGATATTAAAGCAAAGCTGCAAGCTCGACAAGCTTATCGTAAACGAAATGATGCTCGACGAAATGAAGAAAAATTATCCCATTTGATAACGCTTTGGGTTATAATATAAAGGGTTTACGGGGCTTTTGGGGGTATTAGGGGCAGATGCATAAAAATCAAAAACTCATTTCCGGCGCTTTTTCCGAAGCCGTTCTGGATCAGATACCGGATATCATACGGATAATAGACAAATACGGAAACGTCGTATATTCGAACAGGGCGGGATATTCGCGCGGGGAGAAGTGTACGCGGCTGCCGGGCGCCAAAGAGGACTGCGAAAGCTGCATCGCGCTAAAATGCATAGAAAACAACCGCAAGTACGATTTGATTTGCGCCGTAAACGGGAAGACCGTCGCGGCGACCGCAAAGCCCGTCGTTTTTAAAGGAAGCGCATACGCGCTCGAAGTGCTCAAAAACGCGGAACCGGAGAAGGACGGCGGCGGCGCGCCCTTGATGATGGCGAAAGACCTCGAGGTAGCGAGGAGCCTTCAGCTTTCGATACTCAGGAACAACCTGCCCGAAATGGACGGTTACCGGTTTTACGCGGAATTCCTGCCCTGCGAGGCGTTGGGCGGCGACATGTACGACTGCTTCGTCGCGCGCGACGGAAGGGTCATAATGTACGTCGCGGACGTTTCGGGGCACGGCGTCATGCCCGCGATGCTTACCGTGTACCTTCGGCAGGAGATGTTCGCGCAGTGCAAAAAGCCGGGGATCACGCCCGCGCAGGTCCTAAGAAACATACAGTACTCGTTCGAGGAGCTTAACGTCGAGGACAGCATATATATCACGGTTTTCATGATCGCCCTCAATCCGGAAACGGGCGAATATTCCTGCGCTAACGCGGGGCACAGCGTTCCGCCGTACATCGCGGGCGGCGGCGAGGTAAGGGATCTGTTCCTCCCGGGAACGCCGGTCTGCAGGTGGACGGGCTCCCACAACAGAAAAGAGCTAAAGGGCGTGCTCAATAAAGGCGAAAGGCTCCTTCTTTACACGGACGGGCTCGACGGAATCCATTCGGGGGATTCCTGCGGAGACCGGCTGAAAAGGCTATTGCTCGACGGCTCTCTTCGAGGAAGGGAGCTTCTCGACGAGATAAAGAAGGAATTCATAAAGACTAAGTCCGACGACGTTACGATGGTTCTATGCGAGAGGGAATAGAGGCGCGCATTTTTGATTCAATTTTTATTTCTTGACAAATCTCTTTTTTCATAATGTTAAAGTTTCCGTTGGATTATTTTTATTATATGGCTATAAATTCCGTGTATCAATAAAATGGTACAAAAACAAAAAAGGCAAACCCGCTTTGCGAATTTGCCTTCTATATAACGGACGCGGTATGGCGCCGCGCCCGGCAGGAACGCGTTACCTCTTGCTGAACTGGGGCGCGCGCCTCGCGGCTTTCAAGCCGTATTTCTTTCTTTCCTTCATCCTCGAGTCGCGGGTTAAAAACCCCGCTTTTTTTACGATGCCGCGCAGCTCGGGCTCCGCTTTAACGAGCGCCCTCGCTATGCCGTGCCGTATAGCGCCCGCCTGCCCGGTAAAGCCGCCGCCGCGCACGTTTACGCTTACGTCGTATTTCGCGGCGCACTGCGTGAGCACGAGGGGCGATTTAACGAGCATTATAAGAGTGTCGTAGCCGAAATAATCCTCGAGCTCCCTGTCGTTCACCCGTATCTTCCCGTCTCCGGCAGAAAGAATAACCCTGGCTACCGAGCTTTTTCTTCTTCCTGTGCCTGCGAATTGTAGCTTTGCCATCTGTTATCCTCCTGTTATCCTTCGACTTCGAGAATTTCGGGCTTCTGGGCGGCGTGGCCGTGCTCCGGGCCCTTGTATACGCGCAGCTTAGTAAGCATCTGCCTTCCGAGCTTGCTCTTTGGGAGCATCCGGCGGACCGCCTCGTACATGGCGAACTCCGGTCTGGTCTGCATCAGCTTTTCGTATTTTATCTCCTTCAAATGTCCCATGTATCCCGAATGGCTGCGATACTTCTTCTGGGAGAGCTTGTTCCCGGTAAACACGCTCTTTTCGACGTTGATTATTATCACGTAATCTCCCGTATCGACATTCGGCGTAAACTCCGGCTTGTTCTTCCCGCGCAAAACGGAGGCGACCTGGCTCGCCACCCTGCCGAACACCTTTCCTTCGGCGTCGACGACGTACCACTTGCGCGGAACGGAACCGGGTTTTGCCATATATGATTTCATAAGGCCAAACTCCTTTTTTCTATTAAACGACTTTGCTAATTATCGAACGGGGCTAGTGGACGATAAACAGCAGACTATATTCTAAGACATTGCCGCCGCGCGTGTCAAGCGCTTTTATGCGCATAAACGCGCCGTTTTACCGCATCGCGCCATCAAAATACGAACATTTATTCGAATAACGCTTTAAATTTTCATTCGGCCGTGTTATTATCGTACAAAGACGAAAAAAGGGAGTTTCAAGTGGAAGACCTTTTTGAACAAAACGCGGAAAAAAGAGCGCCGCTCGCGGACAGGATGAGGCCGAGAACGCTTCGGGAGTTCGTCGGTCAGGAGCATATCGTCGGGAAGGGGAAGCTCCTGCGCCGCGCGATAGAGACGGACAGCCTTACCTCGTCGATATTTTTCGGGCCGCCGGGTTCGGGGAAGACCGCGCTCGCGTATATAATTGCGAACACGACCGGCGCCGCGTTCGAGAAGCTAAACGCGGTCACGAGCGGGGTAAAAGACGTAAGGGCAATTATAGACGAGGCGGAAAAAAGGCTCAAGCTTTACGGCAGGCCAACGTACCTGCTGCTCGACGAGTGCCACAGGTGGAGCAAGGCGCAGTCGGACAGCATACTGCCCGCGCTCGAAAAAGGAACGGTACGCTTCATAGGAAGCACGACCGAGAACCCGATGGTCAGCATGACGAGCGCGATAGTCAGCAGGTGCAGGCTGTTCCAGTTTTACGCGCTTTCGAAGGAAAACGTGATCGAGATCATAAAAAATGCGCTCGAGGACCGCGAGCGCGGGTTCGGGACGCTTCGGGTAAAAATCGACGACGACGCGATGGAGCACATCGCGAACGTCGCGAACGGTGATTCGAGGAGCGCGCTCAACGCGGTCGAGCTCGCCGTTCTAACAACGGCGCCGGACAAAGACGGGGTAATACATATAGATTTATCGGTAGCGGAGGAGTCGATCCAGAGGCGCGCCGTGCGATGCGGCGACGAGGAGTTCTATAACATGCTCAGCGCGTTCTGCAAGTCGCTGCGCGGCAGCGATTCTACCGCCGCGCTGTTCTGGTTCGCGCGTCTGATATACGCGGGAGTAGACCCTAAAGTAATCGTACGAAGGATCATAGCGCACGCGAGCGAGGACGTCGGGCTCGCGAACCCGTCCGCTATGGCGCAGGCGGTAGCGGCGGCTCAGGCGCTCGAGTTCGTTGGAATGCCGGAGGCGAGGCTTTCGATAGCGCAGGCAATCATATTCATATGCGAGTCGCCAAAAAGCAACGCGGTAGTGACCGCGGTCGGCGAAGCGTTTTCGGACGCTGAAAAAGCGTACCAGCTCCCCGTACCGCTCCACCTGCGGGACACGAGCTACTGCGGCGCGGAAAAGCTCGGAAACGGAAAAGGATATAAATACCCGCACGATTTCGAGCGGCATTATACCGCGCAGCAATACCTTCCGGACAACCTTTTGGGCAGGGTCTATTACAGGCCTTCGGACGAAGGGTACGAAAAGAAGATAAAAGAGAACAGAAAATATATGCGCAAAGGCGAATAAATTTGCGTTGCGGACGCGCCGGAGCGCTGTTATAATATCTTTTAAGTTTCCCGAAGCCGCGAGCGCATGCGAAGCGCAGCGCGACGCGGCGCAAACGGGGGACAATAAAAATCAAAGACGGATATCCGGCTCAAGCCGGAATCCGAACGGAGGTAAAAATGAAAAGAGAAAAAACAAGGACATTGGTCGTCGCGGCGCTGTTAATCGCGATATGCCTGATTTTGGGTCTCACGCCCGCGGGGTATATCCCCTTGGGAACGATTGAGATCACGCTGATGTGCATTCCCGTCATAATCGGGACGGTAACGGAAGGATTGGGAGTAGGGCTCATACTCGGATTCTTCTTCGGGCTTACGAGTTTTCTGCAGATATTCATCAAACCGACCCCGTTCAGCCAGTTTTTGTTCGGGCTAAGCCCTCTGAAAACCATCTTGATAGTTTTCATTCCGCGCATGTTCGTGCCCGTTACGACATGGCTCGTATATAAGGCGCTCAACGGGGAATCGCGCGTCAGGCAGAGGCTGGCCGCCGGGCTTGCGGCTTTTACAGGCTCGATAACGAACACGGTGCTCTTTTTGGGAGCGCTTTATCTGGCGTTCCTGCCGGAAATCGGGCAGCTTGCGGAGGCGTTCGGGGCGACTCCCGATACGCTTCTTGCGGTGATCGCCGGCATAGGCGCGATAAACGGCCTGCCCGAAGCGGCGGTCGCGGTATTGCTGTGCGTCCCCATAGTCTGGGCGCTTACAAGAAATAAAAATAAAGGGATGAA
>Ga0078972_1008577_pt1 | contig 21204 bp, 19 predicted proteins | sample YelNatPaOPGAMG01_FD_67568 | JGI IMG/M metagenome (GOLD analysis project Ga0078972, IMG submission 67568) | Hot spring thermophilic microbial communities from Obsidian Pool, Yellowstone National Park, USA - OP-RAMG-01 (SPADES assembly) (version 2) | ecosystem: Environmental > Aquatic > Thermal...
CGTAGGGCTCAAGCTGTCGGCAAACATGCTGGACCTCGCCGGCAACAGCCTCATTGTGGCCCTTGTGTTCACCATGATTGCCTCCCTTGTGTTAGGAATGGGCATTCCCACCACCGCGACGTACATCGTGCTGGCTACCATGGCCGCGCCTGCATTGGAAAAACTAGGCGTCGCTCCCATTGCGGCGCATCTCTTCGTCTTTTACTTCGGCGTCGTGGCAGACATCACACCGCCTGTGGCTCTAGCCGTGTACGCAGGGGCCGCCATCGCGGGTTCCAACCCGTGGCAAACCGCCGTAGAATCAGTAAAGTTGGCGCTCGGCGCATTCCTCGTGCCCTACCTCTTTGCCCTGTCTCCTGTGCTTGTTCTGGTGCATGCGACGCCGCTATTGATTCTTCGCATGGTGGTCACCTCGGTGCTTGGTATGGTCGCCCTAAGCGCTGGGGTGACAGGCTTCTGGAATATTCGACTTTCTGTCCTCGAGCGAATCGCGCTCATAGGCGGCGGGCTTCTCCTGGTTGATCCAGGCTTGTGGACCGACCTGTGCGGCGCGGCGGTTGTTGCCGCAATGTATCTATTGCAACGGAGTCGCGCGCCCCAGAAGAGCGGGGATGCGTCGTGACCTTTATTTTTTTCTCAAAAGTTATCAAGAGGTTCCTTCGCTCGCTGGCAATGACATGGGAGGGATTCTGTCAATGACATTGGTGGGGACTGCCGCAATGACGCATCGGCCTCGTGCAACAAGACCCGAGGCGTCTCGCATCTCTTTGACCCCCTCCCTTTTGCGGGACGCAACACAATAGCAGGGCACGCCCTGGGTAAGCCCATGCCGCAACGCCCTGAGCTGAGATGCTGGGTCGCCTTCTTTCCTTATCGATGACACGCGGGCCCATGCACAAGGTCGCGACGCGCCTCGCACTCGCTGTCGGGTCAGGGATCAAGGTTGCGCGGCTCATAGCGCAACCATTTATAGCGCGTCCCTCGCCATTCAAGCGCGTCCCCAAGAATCACGCGCTTCAGCATGACTGCATGCACCCACACGAGAAACAGATTGCCAATCATGAGGAGCACGCCGTACCACGGCGGCAAGCCCATTTCTTTAAGAAAAAAATACGGGACGACGACCATGAGCGCGGCGGTGAATGCTGGCAATATGAACCACGTTGAGGGCCACATGCGATAGGCGTCCGGCGCAAAAAGGAAGAGAGCTGCGCAATAGACAGGCAACGATACTGCGGTGTGCATGAGGAGGTATTTCACGATGGCGCTCATGCGGTAATCCATGCACGCGCTTAATATCCGCGTCCAACCTTCGAGGGTAGCTCTGAAGCCGTCGAACATCTTCGTTTCCATAAGATTGACGCCGTTGGCTACAAGGACGCCGAGACCCGCTGCCTTGGCTCGTTTCCCCATGCCCACGTCCTCTACTGCGAGATGCTTCACGGCGTCGTGGCCGCCTATTTTTTCGTATGCGTCCCGCCTAATCATGTAGAACATGCCGTTAGCCAAGGCCACTGGGGACTTCTGGTCGTTCACCCTGCCAAGGGGGAACAAGATGCAGCAGGTCGCCGCAAAGATCGGTTGCAGCGCCTTTTCCCAAAAATTGGTCAACACAAATTTGGGGGTGAGAGTGACGAGGCTGACATTATGATGTACGGCTAGAGCGTAGGTGCTGCTCAGGGCATTGGCGCCAAGGCGCGTATCCGCATCGAGAAACGCGAGCCATTCTCCTGCAGCCTTTTGCACCCCCGTGTGGAGGGCGTGACATTTGCCCGTCCATCCTGGGCGCAATTCCCGCACCCTGATAATCTTGCAGTTCTCACGTCCTTCACATGTTGCCCGCGCGATCTCCAGGGTTGCGTCAGAAGAGCGGTCATCCACCACAATGACCTCAACGTGAGGATAATCCTGCGTCAGTACGGAGTTGATGCAGTCCCTAATCGCGGCCTCTTCATTGTGGGCTGGGATGATCACTGTGATGAGGGGAAGATCAGGGGCGGCCAAAGCGCCCGAGGAACCGGTCGGCTTGGGAACTCTTCGCCACGACTGAATGAGATCGTAGAGTCTATTCAACCAGAAAAGGGCTGCCACAGTTAAAATGGCTGCGCCCAACCAAAACGTCATCTCGACCTCTCTGCCTCGATTTTCGTCATTATATCATTGTATCATCACATGTGAAAACCTTATGGGCGGGAGGCGGGACAGCAAAACAGCCCTTGCGCCGGCCCTCGGCGTTGCCATGTCCTGAAGGCCGGCGCTGTTGCTGAAAGAGCATCGAGCAGCCAGTAGTTTCTGGTTGGGTTTCAGATGTTGCTGCGTCTCATTTATGGATAAATTCGGCCTTTGCCTTTGCCCCTTTTGTGACGAACGTTTGAAGTCCTATCTTGGTATCTTCGGTGGTCCAGCACTGGCCAAAGAGTTTTGCTTCCAGGGCCAATCCGTCTTCCAAGGTCAACTTTGCGCCTTCCAGGATAGCCTTCACCGCCAGTGCGTCAATTGCCTTGGAGTGGTGGCCGATGTCAACCGCGGGCAGAGTCGTGGGCGCGTTGGGCACTGGTCCCTTTTCAATTACCTTGACTTTTGCCTCGCCGGAAGCGAGTCGTCTGGCAAGGGCAATGGCGGCAGGGAGCACGTCTCCTTCCGCAAGCTCGTTGACAAGTCCGCATGCCAACGCCTCAGCCGAGGAGATGGGGTTGGCTGTTCGTATCATCTCCGCAGCCTTTTCGAAGCCAATAAGGCGAGGCAGCCTCTGGGTGCCGCCCATCCCAGGGATCAGCCCCAGATTCACTTCCGGTTGGGCAGCCAAAACCTTAAGGCCCTGAGGCGCGACTCTTGCGGTGCAGCACAAGGAGAGCTCACAACCGCCTCCAAAGGCAAGTCCATTCAACGCGGCCACCACAGGTATCCCCAGCTTCTCCACTTCTAGGCTCACAAGCTGACCTATCCTGGCGAACTTCTCGCCCTGGTCGGGGTCTGTGAAGCCGGCCATTTCCTTTATGTCGGCGCCGGCCACAAATGCCTTGTTCCCAAAACCTGTAATCACCGCAGATTTGATGTCGGCGTCGCCCTGTATCCTCTTGCAACAATCTTTGAGCTCTTGGAGCACCTTGCCGTTCAGCGCGTTCAGAGAGCGGGGCCGCCGAATAGTGATGAGCGCGACGTCTCCCTTCTTCTCGTACAGGACATCGAGAATCTCCCAGGGCTTACCGGACGCAGCTTGTTCACGGAGACGCCTAGACACAGGCATACCGGGATATTTTTTTGCAAACGCCTCAACCAATTCCAGCGATTTCTGTACGCCGATTGCATTCATGAAACTAAAGGGAGGCTTCATATCGAGGGCAACGCTGATGATCAGATCAAAGTCGCTTTCGTTGATGATGCCCGCATCCAACATGTCGCTCACTATGGCAAAATAGGCCCCTTGGAGTTCCTCCGCGATGGCCTTTTCTTTGTCTGGGGGTACGTCAATTTTTTCTCCTCGGGCCGGGACTTCCCACAATCCGTTTGTCTCGACGAGTTGCTTCAACCGGTCAGGAACCCGGAACCAGCGGTTGATCCGTTCATTCATCTCTGCCAACCCATGGGCCGTAATGGGGTTGCCTCCGGTGAGGTTGTGCGCGGTGAACGGGCCTACAGTGAGGCCAAGACACTTCGATGCCACAGTGTCCACCTGCTTGGTATCCCCAAGTCCCGCATCTACGCATTGCACTGCGGCGAGGAGCAGCCCCTCAAACACAGGATCGACCGCATAGCCGTATCGAGACCCGACCTTCACAGGGATTTTTCCTATGTATTCATAAAATCGCATGACAAATTCCGTGGTTTTTTCGTCGGTGTCCTTCCCTGGTATGATTTCGATGGCCTGGTTCCGTTCAGCCGGGAAGAAATAGTGGGTGCAGAGCGTCCGCCCTTTGTATTGGATTTCTTCGAAGATGCGCTCCGGCTCCAAGTGCGACGAGTTGCTGGTGATGATCGCATGCTGGCTCACCAAGGACTCGACCTGCTTAAAAATCCTGCGCTTGAGCGGCAAGTCCTCTGTGGCTGCCTCGACGACGAGATCAGCCCCTTTGAGCTGATCGTAATCCGAGGTAAAAACGACATGACTTTTCATGCTTTCCACGTCGTCTGGTTTGAACGCGCCAGTTTGCCCGCCCTTGTCCACCTTCTTGAAGAGCTTGGCCTTGCCCTTGGCCAGGGCGTCCTCAGCGATGTCAACCACGACAACTTGCGTACCGTATTTATGAAGAGACTTGACAAAATGGAGGGCAATATCCGGTCCGATTTGCCCAGAGCCTATCACACCCACTTTATTGATTGCACAGTCACGGAAAACAAAAGCCATTTGCGACCCTCCTTGGCCATGATAGTTTGTTCATAGTGAGGAACATGTTTGTCATTTTTTATAGCACCCTTGCTCCTCGAAGTAAACGAAAAGCGCTATGGCGAGCAATTGAATTATCTCGGAGAATCAGGGAAGCGTTTGTGCATTTGATTCGCACATTTTTTCAGCTCGCTGAACCGCCATCCCCCGATCTTGACGTGTGGGTATCCCTAAAAACCGGCGTTGGGCAACCTTGACGTTATGTGCTATATCTCACGAATACCTGTTGAATTGGTCATAGAGAAAACCGTAGGAGGCGTTGCTCGATGAAGTTGGAAGATGCAATCAAGAGTAGAAGAAGCATTCGTGCGTTCCTGCCCAAGCCAGTGTCCCGGGACACGCTCACCAAGGTAGTGCGGCTCGCGCGTTGGGCCCCTTCCTGGGGAAATACCCAGCCATGGGAAGTTGTCATTGCAGATGGGCAGAAGGCGCAGGAGTTGGCCAGGTTGTTCGTTGAGGAAGGGCAAAGGGGCGCCAAGCCTAGGCCAGACATAGAAATGCCCATGGACTTTCCGGAAGTCCACAAAAACCGGTATATGAAGCTTGGAAAAGACCTGCTTACGGCGCTTGGCATCGAACGCTCCGATAAAGCCGCTCGCTCGCAGCATTACCTGAACATGTATCGGTTTTTCGGAGCGCCGGCGGTCATATACTTGCTCATCGACCATGGTTTGAACGTTCCCTATGCCTGCCTCGATATCGGGTCTATTGGCACCACCATCTGCTATGCCGCCCTTGCGGAAGGACTCGGAACTATTTACCTTGCCGCTGCCATGCATTTTCCGGATATTGTGAGGAGCGTGCTGAACATTCCCGACAATAAGAAAGTGGTTATCGGTATAGCCGTGGGATATCCTGACCTTCAGAAGGCCGGCGCCATATTCCGCAGCGATAGAGTGAGCGTGGAAGACATGATGCGCTTCGCGTGACATCTAACAGCGGGGGTCATGCGAAGGGCGTGTGACGATTTTTTGCAGGGACCGTGGTTGACTTGATGTAATCCGAGCGCGAATATGCAGAATCGTTTGTCACTGGGCGATGGAAATCACCGGCAAACAACTCGACAACCAAAAATATCCGCTTTTTTGCTCACGGATAGCCGTAAAGGAGATGGGCCTGCCCCATGGAACGACGTGATTTTCTCAAGTCACTCGGCCTCGCGGGGACATTGTCGCTCGCTGGATTGTACACTCACCGGACTGCATGGGCGAGACACGACACAACACGCCCAGCCCCCCCGCAATATAATGGTCAAAAGGGAGCAACAGGATTGCTCCGGCCTTTCGATGTGGCGGTGGACAGCCGCGGCAGACTCTTTATCACTGACAGCGCGCGTTACCGCGTCACGATCCTCGATCCGTCTCATAGAGAGGTCTCTTCGTTTGGCAGCCCGGGCGCGTCCGTGGGTCGGTTGAATTACCCGCGCGGGGTGGCCGTTGATCAGGACGGGCTCATTTATGTGGTGGATTCGAACAATTGCCGGATTCAGGTCTTTGACGAGAAGGGGACGGCAAAACGCGTCGTCGGTTCCATCGGCTCTACAGGAGGTTGTCTCTCCACTCCCCAAGGGATTCACCTGGGCGCGGGCAGCAGGCTCTTTGTCGCGGACACGCGGAACCATCGCGTGCAGGTATTTGACAAGTTTGAGCTTACCGCGGTGGTTGGAGAGCTTGGGGACGCCAACGACCAATTCCGGCTCCCGACCGCGTGCCGCACACACGGGGATGAGCTGCTTGTACTGGATAGCAAACACGGCATGGTCAAGGTGTTCGGGGCGGAATTCGAATACCGCCGGGGTTTTGGGAATCCGGGTATTGGCGCTGGCCAACTGAATATGCCCCAGGGCATGGACGTCCACCCGGACGGGTCCATCTGGATTGCTGACACCGGCAACAACCGGATTCAGGCCTTCTCGCCCGAGGGCAAGCCGTTGACCGTGGTGGGGAAACTCGGCTCAGAACCAGGAGAGTTCCGCGGCCCGACGGGTTTGAAGTGGCATAACGGCAGTCTTTTCATTGTCGATTCGGGCAATGGCCGCGTCCAAGTATTACGCGACAACGCCTTCGAAATCCTTGCGTTTTAGAGACGGGACCAAGGAAGGGAAGGGCATCGTCGTCGCTCAGATAGTTTTCAGGCGCCTTTGATGCAATGGATTGGGATTATTTGACCACATTATTGCTTGTCGCACTGTTCCTTGCGGCCGAGTTTTATCGTTACTTTGGGAGCCGGAGAGGAGTCATCCTTCATCTGAAAGCCGATGAATTCGGCGCGTCGTTGAATAGCGCCACTGCGCTCGTAAGACTGGAAGACGGCAAAGAGATCGCCGCGGAAGTTCCTCCATGTACTTTGTGTCTCGGACGCCTGGAGACTGGGGAAGAAGTGCGGGTCATTCGTGGAGCTCGGGGATACTCTGTCGATCTGCCGTGGTTCCCGAGAAGCAACCGCTCGCGGCTCGATTGCCGATGCAACCGCTCTGCCTAGCGCCGCAAATTCCGGTCATGAGCGTGGGGCATCTGAGGTAGGCGTTTTGGAGATTCTGGGGTTTATCACACTCGGTATTTTCCTGGCTCTCATGTTATTGACGCTGTTCGGCTATATTCGCACGCCCGTTCAGACTGTGCTGGTGCTGTCCACTGTTCTTTGCCTATTGGTTGGAGGCGTGTTCCGATATTTTTCTCAGGGCTGGAATGCGGTGCTGCTGATGCCCAACGAATTTCTGGGCGGCATCATCCTTCATCCAATTACCGCCTTGCTTACTGGCCTGTTTCTTGCCGGAGGACTCAAGGCGTCCGGCGGGTTCGAAGCGCTCAAGGTTCTGCTTGGGTATCTTCGCCGAAGTCCTTTGGGGCTGGTGGGGACGCTCGTCATACTGATCAATCTACCCGTCATCTCCTCTCTGCCATGTGGGCGAATTCTTGCTGCGGCATTATTGCCGTTGCTCTTTACGTTTGGTTTCGAAGGCGGTTTGGGCATACTGACCAAGTCGCAACTCATCGTCCTCATCGGCGCGTTCACGCGCAATTCCATGGGATCCTGCGGTCCCTCTCCCATAGGGGGCGTCGGTCAGATAGCTGAGGGCTTTCTGGGAAGCTTTTTCCCCACCGCGTCGGACGGAATCTTAAGGGCGCCACAGGCATTTGCGCTCATGCTAGGCACTGCGGTGGTCGCGCTCTTCTTGAAACTGGTGAGTCAGCGTCTCTATCCCAATGATGTGTCGCTGCGAGATGCGCCTGCCGGCAGCCGCAAAGAGGCCATGGAGCAGCCGATAAGCGCGCCGCTCGAAGGTTATCTGGCGCTCGTGTTGTTTGTCGCATCTCTTCTCATCGCCATCTTTCAGCCATTCGGCAAGATGCCTGTTCAATCTGTACTCGTCGCGGGCGCGTTGCTCATGATCGTCGTGTGCCGCATACGCCTCCGTGACCTTTTGGAGGGAATCATACTCCTGCCTGTTACTGCCATGGCTGCGGGGTTTCTCGCTGCGGGCGCCCTGGCCGCAACGGGGGGGTTCACGGCCTTGGGCCTGGCGCTCAATAGTCTTGTGAACATCCCGGTGCTGGGAGTGGCGGGTATGCTCGCAATCTTTGTTCAATTTCAGACGATTTTACCTCTTTCGTGTGCGCGCATCCTCACAGCGGCTCTCGTGCCGGTGCTTTACTTGTTTGGTCCCGCAAAGTTCGCATTTCTGGATTGGTCTCAATTGGCCATTGTGATGGCGGCCTACATTATCAACGCCACCACCTCATGCGGGCCGTCGCCGTTGGGAGGCGGCGGCATGATGGGCGAAGGCGCGATGAGGGCTGAAACGGGTTTTATCAAGGGCGCGTACACATTTGCATCCATGGCGATCATGGCCCCGATAGCGGCTATCTACATGAAGTTCCTCAATCTTTCCATTTTTCAGCCGGACGATCCGCGCTTCTTGAGAGACATCTTTACCATCATAGAGTTTGCGCTGGTCATTGCAGGAGTGAACATCCTCTTTATATTCGGCGGCAGTCGCTTGTTTGGCGCGGACGCGAATAGGAACTTCGTGATCCAGACCATAGGATTCATGGTCAGCGGCGCGCTCTCAGGAGGGATATTGGCATTCTCTCTGTTCGAGCACAATATATTTGCAGTCCTTCAAGGAATCATTGGCGGCGTGGTCGCGGCGCTGCTGATCGGATTGATGGTTCCGAAGACCTTGTCGCGAAGGATGACGGCCACATTGAGTGGCCCAACTATATGAGGTCGCCTCATGGAAGCTTGCGTTTTCTTGAGATGACCCAAGAGGATTGACTGTGCTGACGTGGTTGATCTTTGCGATTGTCGGGATACTATCGGGCGCGATCATAGCGTGGGCGCTGGACATGTATTCTCCAAGGGAGCTCCTTCAAGGCGCTGCTGGAGGGCTCATTGCCGGCTTGCTCATGGCCGCCATGCTGCCGCATTAGAAGAGGCCTCGAGGTGAGGGAGCATGTCTGAATCCGATTCCCGGAAGACGCCGCAACACAAGAGAGACGACACGACGCAGCCGATGGTGCTGCCCGGCATCCACCGCTACCAGTTCTTCACGAACCTCAAGGACCGCGGATGGACCATGAACCTGGACAGGGTCGCGCTGTTCGGCATCGTGGGAGCATTGCTGGCGACCGTCATAAAACCGCTGCTGCGCAACAATCCGGCCACGATTTATTGCTATGAGTGCCGGGCCTGCTACGCGACCCAAGACAGGTGCCCTGTGGGCATCTCGCTGCAGGCAGAACTCGTCGTTGCAGGAAGGGTGACAGACTACGATCGGTTCATCCGAAACGGTGGACTCAAGTGTATCAGATGCGGCAACTGCCAAAGTTATTGTGTTCAATTTTTACCGCTGCCCCAAATGTTTGCCATGATGCAGGAAGAGACTCGGTTGGCTATCCGTCAGGGGATTGTACCTCGTCATAGTCTCGAGGATGCGTTGGCGGGCGGACTGGTAGGGAAGGAATTTATCGATGACGTCGTCAAGGCGTGCTCCTGATATCCTCAGCTACGTGAGAGATCTGTGTATGACCCGCGGGGCGCGTCTGATCCTCTATGTCCTCATTGTGGGCATTTTGTTTCCTTCCACGCGTTTGATACTTTTATTGGCTGTGTTGATACCGCTGGCCGTCTTTGCATACAGCGAGCGGAAGAAATCGGGCAAACCCTATGTGTATTATGTGGTGGGTTTCTTGATCGTCCTGGTCGTTGGCTATGGCGCAGCCGTCATGGATGTGCGGCGCGTCAATGAACTGCGGTTTACCACAAGCGTCGTTGGGGACGGCATCTCACGGGTCATGGATGGAACATATACTGGCGTGGGGCAGGGATTTAGGGGCCCTCTCCGTGTGGAGGTGCGCGTTCAAAATCATCGGATCGTGGGCATTAAGACCCTGGAGTATCCAGACCTTTTTTCAGTCCTGGACAACGAGATAGGCGCATACAAGAAATCGATCCTTGAGAGCGGAAAACTAGAGAAGCCTGCGGAACCGGGGATGCTTAGGGGCGCCACGCTTACATTGACAGGCTACTTCAATGCGATCCAGTCCGCTTTGAACAAGGGGGTCCCCGAGTACCCGAGGTACAGCCTGTTTTCACGCGCGTTCCTCGGCGCATTCATCGGCGCCGCGCCCGATCGAGTTACCCTCAACGCGTTGGCCATTCTCTTTGCCGCATTTATGGTGTTCGAGTACACGCTGCAGTCCATGCTGGTGCCCGGAACCGGACGCTCCATTAATTGTTACAACTGTGCGTCATGCGTGGGAGTGTGCCCAGTGAAAGAGGCGGAAGGCGTACAGATGCCCATGGGACTGGTGCTGTTGACCAGATTGGGCGACTATGATCGGGTTCTCGAGTTGTCCAAGTATTGCGTCGGCTGCGGGAGATGCGCGGCCAAGTGCCCCATCGGCAACTCAGGGCCGTTGGTTATTTCCGCTGCATTTCAAGCCTCTCGAAGGCAGCGCCGCGGCGCTGAGACGCCGGGAGGTGTGAAGGGATCATGAGGTCCTCATTTGCTGCCATTGGCGTGGTATTGCTTGCGGCGGTCATTTTTTTGGGAGCCGCGGAAATGGCTTCGAGGAGCGCATCGTGCATGCTTTGTCATCGACAGGAAGCCGCCTATTCTACGTGGATGACAGAAAAGAGCCGCGAAGAAAAAAGAGGCTTTGCGCACGAAATGATTGCGTGCGCGGACTGTCACATTCAAGGTCATCCGGAACGAACTGCGGGCTCCCGCTTTCGGAGTCTGCTGCATCTTGTCACGTACGTCGTCCCGCAAATAGACCCGCGGGAACATGGCACGACAGGGCTTTTTAATCGCAGGAATGCGCCGTCTGAGAACTGCCAATTTTGCCACTATGCGTCGGTATATCGCAAGGCCGTCTATTTGAAGGATTTGCCGGAGGGGCTGAAAAAGATCGGTCTCGTGATGGACCATAGGAAGCATGTGCTGGCGAAACAGAACACGTGCTCACGATGCCACGAACGATACAAATCGCCAGACGATGCTATTGCGGACAAGGGCGTGAACTATGCAGAAGTCAATCACATGGCTTGTGATTCATGCCACAGCTATGCGTCGCACGCGTATCGTCGGGATCGCCTTCTGCCCATGAGCGAAGCAGAGTATTGCGTTTCACGAAAGCAGGCGTGGGAGAGCCTTTCCACCAACCCACGCTGGATGGTGGCCATGCCGTCGGAGAAGACCTGCAGGCGATGCCATAACGGACAGATTCATTACAAGACGCGAATCTTCTCAGCAGAATGCCGGACAGGCGTCAACTACGACAATTGTTTGAAATGCCATCCATTGATGACGAAGTCCTATTTTGAAGAATACCTAAAAGGCCGCCAAAAGAGCGCTTCAATCGAACAGCGCGCGGCGATGGTCAGTGGGGACTCGTCTGCGCCCGGGCTGGGCGAGGAAGAGACGCTCTCGGGACGTGCAGGAAACGAAAAAAAACAGCGGCCTAGAGCGGTCCTCACGGGACGTATGGACAGCAAAGGAAGTGACTAACCCAAGATGGGGACGCAGATATGACGACCACCAAGGATTATCCGCCTGAAAGCATCAATAAAGAAGTTGCGGACATCATCTTGAACACCAAAGAGCCGCCGGTTGCCCGATTCAGGCTGCTTTCGAAAGGGATGGAGCCTTATCACAGGCTTTTTATCAAGGACCCGAGCAGCGACGTCACGGGCGACAAAGGATGCTTAGCATGCGGCAACTGCATAGATTCCTGTCCTGTATTGCGCAAAGACCCTTCGCGGCTGCAGAAGACTGAGCAGCGGACTTCGTTTGCGCTTGAAGCGTGCGTGGGTGAAGACTGCGAGCAGTGCTATTCGTGTGTGCTCGCATGTCCACAGGTAGATACCGCATACAAAGACTATATTGTTGACGAAGTGGTTCCAGAGACTATTCAGCCTGCTCCACGGATTACGGCGCTGGACAACTACTTTATGGCCCTGATCGCGTTGATCATCGGCGTGGTGATAGGGGTCTTTGTCGCGCGATGATGAGCGGCGCCAAGAGGTTTGAATCAGTTGAGAAAGGATGTGTCCATGTCATCGGTTGACCATCAAGAAAGCTTAGGTGCGCAAGAGGCTGCGTTGGATGTCGGAGCGGACCGAACTGACTTGATCCCCATTTTTATCATGGGCAAGCGGTACGACGTGCCGAGCACCCTGACCATCCAGAAGGCCTTCGAATTCGCCGGGTATCAGCTCATTCGCGGCTGCGGCTGTAGAGGCGGCATTTGCGGCGCGTGCGCGACGGTGTACCGGCTGCCCAGCAGTCCAAAGATCTACGTGGGGTTGGCTTGTCAGACCGTGGTTCAGCCGAACATGTATCTGGCTATGGTGCCTTTTTTCCCGGCAAATCGGGCTGTGTACAACCTGGAGGAACTGTCGCCGGACGCAAAAACTCTTTTGAAGTACTACCCCGAGCTGGCCAAATGTATGGGCTGCAACACATGCACCAAATCCTGCCCCATGGACATACCGGTCATGGAGTACATTTCCGCGGCGCTGCGAGGCGATGTGGAAAAGGCGGCTGAATTGTCCATGCCCTGCGTGATGTGCGGCATTTGTACGTCCCGATGTCCCGCTGAACTTGCGCAATACAACATCGCGATCTTATGCCGCCGCTTGACAGGACGCCACATACGGCCAAAGGCCAAGCACGTGGAGGAGATGATTGAACGGGTCGCGCAGGGCCGTTACGAGAAGCCTTTGCAAGACCTCATGAACGCGGATTTGGAGACGCTGAGGAAGCTCTATGTGGATCGCCAGATGGAGCCTCATACGGCTGACGAAATGTGGGAACCCGACGACAAGAGGTTTCTCTGAGGCGTGCGATGTACATTAGAGGGATATTCCCGAATGATTTATGCGCAAAAACACGCCTGGGATTCGAGAATATGGCGATCCTGAAAACTCAATCTGTGGCTCTGAATAACGCGTTGCGTTCTCGACAACGTTTTCCGCGTGTCGTGAAGATTTCTTTCGCCGGCTTCTCGACGCGGGATTCCAGGCCCAGTCAAGTAGCATCGAAAATGACCGTGAAAGCAGACATATCCTGGTCCGAAAAAGTGCAGCGGCAGTTTTTCCCTGCCGAGCTTTTCGCGTGGTTTTTGATCGGAGGCGCCGATGGCATACACTGCTGAACTGATGGAACTCATAAAAAGGGTTGAAAAAACCCGACCTGAACGCGTGGCCAAAAAGAAGGCGGGGGAGGAGTTCCCCGCGCTCACCTTGGCTGAACGCCAGACAAGGCTGGAGAAGTATCACCCGGACTACAGGCCTGACGGGCTGAGAGAGCTGAAGGTGGGACCGAGCAAGGGCTACGCTGTCGCCCAGGAATTTGCGGATATATTCGAATCGAAGAGCCGGGTCGATCCAGACAAGATCGACTTAAACGAGGTGCATTACGAAACCGATGTGCTGGTCATTGGCGGCGGCGGCGCCGGGACTGCGGCTGCCCTTCTTGCTCAGGAGCAGGGCGCGCGGGTCATCATCGCGACCAAACTTCGTCACGGCGACGCAAACACCATGATGGCCGAGGGCGGTATACAGGCTGCCACCAAGGGGTGGAAGGATTCGCCATATTATCATTACCTTGATATCCTCGGCGGCGGACATTTCGAAAACGATCCCGAATTGGTCAAAACCATGGTCTTGGAAGCGCCCAAGGTTATTGGGTGGTTGGAAAAGCTTGGGTGCATGTTCAATAAGTGGCCTGACGGAAAGATGTTCACGCTGCATGGAGCGGGCACCTGCCGGAAGCGGATGCACTATGCCGGCGATATGACCGGCGCGGAGATCATGAGGACGCTGCGAGACGAGGCGCGCAACAGAGTAAAGGATATCGGGGTCCTCGAATTTTCTCCCGCAGTGGAACTTCTGACCGACGGCCATGGCCGGTGCTCGGGCGCGGTGCTGTACAATCTCGAGACCGAAGAGTACTTTCTCGTGAAGGCCAAGGCCGTGGTAATGGCCACAGGCGGGTCCGGCAGACTCCATATTCAAAAATTCATGACCACGAACCATTATGGCGCCACGGGCGACGGACTCGTATTGGGGTATCGACTTGGCGTCGGCGTCCGCTTTCTGCACGCCACCCAATATCATCCCACTGGCGCAGTATTCCCGGAACAAGCCGAGGGTTTGCTCATTACCGAGAAGGTTCGAGGGGCCGGAGCAAACCTCGTCAACATAGATGGCGAACAGTTCGTGTTCGAGCGAGAACCTCGAGACATCGAATCCGCCAGCATCATCCGAGAATGCACCACCGTAGGAAAGGGTATCCCTGTGCCTGGCCAGAAGGGAAAGTTCGGCGTGTGGCTGGATTCGCCCATGATCGATCTTTTAGAGGGGCCCGGGACAGTGGAACGCGAATTTCCTGCCAAGTATATTCTCTTTATTAGATACGGGATCGATATTTCAAAGCTCCCTATGCTCGTGTACCCCACGCTTCACTATCAGAATGGGGGGCTGGCTTACAACCCCGACGGCTCGACAACGGTGGAAGGATTTTTCGTGGCCGGAGAAGTAGGCGGCGGGGTTCATGGAGCGAACCGTCTTATGGGCAATTCGCTGCTCGATATCACCGTATTTGGACGCCTGGCAGGAGAATCTGCGGGGAAATACGCCCTCGGGCGAGGAGCGGTCCAAAGTCTCTCGGTTGACCACGTACGCAAGTATCACAAGGAGCTGGAGGACGCAGGGATCATCACTGATCGGGTATCGCCGGTCATTCTGCCTGATTATGGGAATCCGGACGTCAAGAAAAGACAGTGGACGACGACCTATGTTGGCACAGTCCGATAAAGTGACGAGAGAAATCGGGAGAGAGCCTTGATGGCCAAGTGGAACGGGCTGATAGAATACATCCGAAACCTGCAAGGGCAGTCTCCTTACTGGCGGCTCCAGGCGGCAGGCATCGGCCTTGTGCTGGTTGCGCTCATAGGTGGGGGTATGCTTTTGGCAATTCTCTCTCTCTCGGCGGTGTTTGGCGGGGGCAATGTCCATTACGCGGCCAAGGGCTCCCCGGGCCCGGTGGTCTTTCGCCACTACACTCACATCTGGTTCAGCAACGGCAAGTACAAAGACTGCAAGGTCTGTCACGACAAGATCTTTGCCGCCCAGAAATACGGCTCCTTTGTCATGAGGGCGTTGGCGGACACTCCTCCGTCCAAGATACGCATAGGTCGAGATGTCTCCACGCTGATCCCTTTGGGCTCGCCCGATGTGGAAGAAGAACTCCTCACGGCGTACGAGGTTCCGCGAGCGTGCGCGACGTGCGCCACGGGAACGTGTCATGACGGAAAGGAATCATTCAGTAGGTTGGATTGCCTCGGCTGCCACAAGAGGCGTTGAGCTGTGAGCCGGCGAGGCGTACCCCATCCAAAGTCTGAACACGAGTACGATGGCTGAGAAAAACACATTAGACCGCGAGAAGGCCCCCATACACAGGGTCGCCGATGACGCCAAAGGCGAGCCGGAACGTGCGGTTCCCGCGCAGACAACAAGGAAGTGGGCGATGCTCGTCGATCAGAGGCGGTGCATCGGATGCCACAGTTGCACGGTGGCTTGCAAGAGCGAAAATAACGTACCATTGGGCTATTGGCGGTCGTGGGTGAAAGGCATTCAGAAGGGCGCATTCCCCCATGTAGGGAACCTGTACTTGAGACGCCTGTGCAATCAATGCGAGACGCCGCCCTGCGTGCAGGTCTGCCCGGTTCAGGCCACCGTGCGACGAGAGGAAGACGGCGTAGTCGTCATGTACTACGGCAAATGCATAGGGTGCGGCATGTGCATCGCGGCATGTCCCTACGACGCCCGTTTCTTTAACCCCATCCGCAATACCGCGGACAAGTGTGATTTCTGTCTTTCACGGATTGACAATGGGCTTAAACCGGCATGCGTTGAGGCGTGCACCTCCGGCGCGCTCATCTTCGGAGACCTTGCGGATCCATCTTCCGAGATTTCCCAAAAGCTAGCGACTACGCCCACCTGCGTGCTCAAACCCGAGTTGGGCACCAAGCCGAAGGTGTATTACGTGCAGGCTGATTATACCCTCCAAGGGAGAATCCATTTTTCTGACCGCTTCGAGGACGAAATCCTCGACTATCGTCAGCACATTCCCAGTCCTGGCGCGGATTATTGGAAAAAGGGTGAATAGGCCAAATGGACGCCGCCGTGCTTTACAACGTGCCTCACGAAGTGCCTTGGAAGGTCTATATCCCGCTTTACTTTTACTTCACGGGGCTCTCCGCAGGGTCGTTCATACTTTCCACGCTCTCCACAGTCTTCGGGATAAAAAGATTCAAACCCATGGCGCTGCCTGCGGCGATTATTTCATTCATACTGCTGCTTCTCGCGCCTGCATGCCTGATCCTGGACCTGCATCAACCCACGAGATTCTGGCATACCCTCGTACCGGAATACTTCAACCGCACATCTGCGTTGTCTTACGGGTCTTGGCTGCTCACGATCTATCCCATTGCAAATCTCATCTACATCTACTTTATTTATGTGAAGTATGACCGCGTCACCAAGATACTGGGCAGCTTGACGGTGCCTCTTGCCATCTTCGTGCACGCCTACACAGGCTTTGCTTTTGCCCTTGTCCGAGCCCGGGCGTGGTGGCATTCGGCGCTTATGCCCGGTTATTTTCTCACTTCGGCGCTGCTGTCAGGCATTGCGCTCCTGGTCGTGGTGGCGCTCGTCATGGATCGATTCCAGAAAAACAAACTCGATCCAGAGCTTTACACGAGCCTGCGCCTCATGATGGTGGCCATACTCTTGGTGGATCTTTTTTGGAGCGGCAGTTTTTGGCTGACGCTTTTGGTGTCCACAGCCGACGGCTACGCCTCGATCATGCTGGCGTTCCACGAAAAGCTCTACGTCTGGGGAGAATACGCAGCGGGGATGCTTGCGCCGCTCGTCATACTCCTGCTCCCATGGACAAGGAAGCACAAAGCATGGTTGTGCGTCGCGTCGCTGCTGATCATCGGAGGCGTGTTCCTCATGCGGTATTCGGTTGTATTCATCGGGTTTGACATACCCTTGAGTTAATGCAGGTGCGCTTGAAATCGATCATGAATACTCTGACAAGGCGACAATTTTTGCGATTGGCTGGCGCGATGGGTGGGGCGAGTTTGTTTGCGGGGTGCCACCTCTTCGCGGGAGATGCAATTGTCCCTGAGTATATACAAGGGGCCCCTGGCCCAGACGCTTTGGAAAATCTCGTCGGCGTGCGAAATGTGTACAGCGTCTGCGCCTTGTGTCCGGGGAATTGCGGGATCAGATGTCGTGTCGCTCAAGGAATACTCGTCAAGATCGGCGGCAGCCCATTCCACCCCGCGGCAACCCCCACGCCTTTACCACACGACACGCCTTTGGCCGAGGCCCTCAACTTTGGCGGCTCGATATGCGCGGAAGGAGGCGCGGGGATACAAACCCTCTATGATCCATTTCGCATTATCAAGCCCTTGAAAAGAGTTGGCAAAAGGGGTTCCGGCAAATGGATGGCAGTGTCGTGGGACCAGGCAATCGCTGAAATAGTAGAAGGGGGCCACCTTTTTGGCGAAGGTCCTGTACCGGGCCTGAAGTCCCTGCGTGGATCCCCAAACGCGTTGCAGTTCCTCTTGGGACGCGCAGACTGGGGCGGCGCAGTCTTTGTGAAAAGATGGGTGCAGGCTTTTGACGCCGCGGCCCTTGCACGTACCGAGGAAGTGCATCGACAGGAACTTGCTGCCATGGCTGGCGACGCAGTGTTTGGCGACGGCGCCGGCCAGTTGGACGCTGCCTACGATAGGGCGGGCTGCGTCATCAGTTTCGGGGACGCTCCCCTCGATTCCGGCGTCCCGCTTGTTGCGACAGCGAGGCGCATCGCCGATGCGCGCGCCAAGGCGCCTTCATTCCTTTGGGCTGTCGCGGATCCCCGTTTGTCCACCTCTGCCAGCAAGAGCGACCTTTGGGCGCCCGTGATCCCAGGCAAGGATCGAGAACTTGCCCTCGGGATCATGAGGTCTTTCATGGATCGCCATGCAGAGTTGTTGATGGCGCCTCGAGAAGACTTTGAGAACCTTGTCGCCGGCAACAGTACGGCGTTTTATGCCCAAGCCTGCGGCCTACCCGTAGAAATTGTCGATCGTCTCGCCGACTTCCTTGCCCATGGCGGTCCGTCTTCCGCGGTAATCCCTGGCAGGCCGATCTATGAACAGCCCGACGGCCTGGCGACGGCAAGAACCATACTGATGCTCAATGTCATGGTAGGGGCGCGACCCGGCGTCGGCGGACTCGCGAAAACCAGCTCGCCCTTTTTTGCGCGGGCTGAAAAAGAACTTTTGGGCGACATGGCGGCGGCGCAGCATACAGGGGTTCAGGAGCCGCAGGCCATCATCGTTTGGCAGGCAGACCCGGTATATCAAAATCCGGAGGCAGCTCTTCAGCGTCTTGCAGATACGCGGCGGACTCCTCTTCTTGTGGTGATCGAGCGGGAAATGACTGAGACGGCCGCCCTTGCCGATTACGTCCTTCCTGATACCACGTACTTGGAGCGGTGGGATATTTGCCAGTCGCCGCCCGCCGTCACGTTCCCGGGTTTTGGCGTGCGCGCGCCAGTGGTGGGGGCTGTTCATACTCGCAACAACGACTACTTGCCTATCTTCCCAGAGACCAAGATAGCAGAGGACATCCTCGGGCTCTTGGGCGCCAAGTTGGGACTGGAGGGCTTTCATCCAGACGCGCAGGGCCGTATAAAAAACGCCTGGTCGTGGTTTCATGATGAACTCTCGGCCCTGTGGCGTGCGATGCAGCAGGAAGGCGGCGTCTTAGGGAAGGCCCCTCTCGATGCATCACGAGTGATAGAACGCGGAGGCTTCTTCGCAGCGGATGCAAGGCGGCAGCCGCCAGCTCCTACGAGGAAGGGATCTCTCTCCGATGTCCCCAGCGTAAGCCGAGCCCCTTCGGTAAGCGGCGTCCCAGGCGAAGACTTGATTCTCGTGGCCTACACCCTCCCCTTTTACCGTTCATCACGGTCTGTCATACAGAGTTGGCTCCTGGAAGTCATGCCGGAAAACAGGCTGCTCATGAATACCGACGACGCCCGGCGCCGCGGCATCAGCCAGGGGGAGAGGATACGAATAAAGGCAGTGAACGGCGCTTTTTCAGGCGAGTGCAGGGTTCATGTCGTCCCGGGGATACGGCCTGGCGTGGCGGCGCTTGCGAGAGGCTTCGGCCATAGCCAATTCGGCGCAGCGGGCCTCGCCATCGACAACATGTCCGTCGCCGCGGACAAGACCCGCGGAAAAGGCGTGAACGTCGATGCGCTTCTCGCCAAATCTGGATTGATTAAGGTGTTGGTCGCGAAAGCGTGACCGTGGCAAGACGCGGGGCTCAGGGGGCGGCTTGCCGCCGAGGACCGAGCGGGCTCGCTCAAAGACAGCGAGCTTTTGCCCTGAAGCGCGAATTACACACGGGCGGAGCTGTTCGAGTGAGGTGAGTTGAGATTGCGCCGCCGCCCGCGCCTCGCAAGAAACAAAGGTTATTGATGCGTCATTGCGAGCGCCGCGAAGCAATCTCGTGATCACTTTTGATGAAACCGATATACTCGACGGTGATTGCAGCGATTGCCAAACGCATTTGATTCCTGCATTATACAACTTCTCACAATTTCTGTGGGAATAACGGCCGTGGCGCCCAGCACGGCGCTTATTTTGCGCGCGCCTCATGAGAGACTGCGGGGATGGTTGTTGGGACGATGAGGGACCCGGAGCGGCCTGTACGATGTGATCCGGCATCTCGCAATGCTCACTGAACGGTCGCGGTCGTCGGAGTGACGCGGCATGAGCACAGCGCCTCATGTCGTGGTTGCGGGAGCAGCCCGCACATCCCTCAGTCATCGAGGATAACGGCCTGTATGATTCAATCTGGAGAAAGCCAGCGGAGTGTCGCATGAAAGACGATTTGGATTACAAGGTGTTCCAGGAAGTGAGTTATGGCCTGTATGTGGTGACGTCTGTCTTCGAAGGTCGCATGAACGGACAGATTGTCAATACGGTCTTGCAGGTCACTGCAGAGCCCCCACGGTTCGCAGTGATCATCAATCGAAACAATTTCACGCATGATCTCATACAAAAGAGCTCTGTGTTCGGCATCTCCATCCTGAGCCAAGAAGCGCCCATGACATTCATCGGACTCTTTGGTTTTCGGTCGGGCCGCGACGTGGACAAGTTGTCCAAAGTAAACTGGATAGCAGGCAAGACAGGCTGCCCCCTTGTGACAGACTATAGCCTAGGCGTTATGGAAGCCCGAGTGTTTGCGACGCTCGACGCAGGGACGCATACGATATTCGTAGGAGACGTCATCGATGCAAAGCACCTTGCAGACGGCCGTCCCATGACCTACGAATATTATCACCGGCATCTTAAGGGGAAGACGGCAAAAAACGCTCCCACTTACAACCCTAAGGCGCCCTAAATGCTTTAGGCGCGGGCAGAGAAGTGAGCAAGATATGGATCCACACATACAAACGCGAAACATTCCACTGTTAGACCTCAAGGCGCAATACCGTCAGATCAGAGAAGAAGCGAGAGCCGCAGTTGACCGCGTCATGGAGAGTCAGCAGTTTATCCTAGGTCCGGAGGTCCACGCCTTTGAAGAAGAGATTGCATCCTACTGCGGTTGCAAGTACGCGGTGGGAGTGTCGTCAGGAACAGATGCGCTCATAGCGTCATTGATGGCCCTCGGGGTGGGCCCGGGAGATGAGGTAATCACCACGCCGTTTTCGTTTTTCGCCACGGTGGGCTCTATCGTGAGACTTGGCGCAACGCCTGTTTTTGTGGATATCAATCCTCATGATTTCAACATAAACGCCAAAGAGATCGAGGCCGTAGTGACCAAACGAACGAAGGCGATCGTTCCGGTGCACCTTTTTGGCCAGACCGCCGATATGTCGTCTATCGTTGAGACAGCTGAGAAACACGGCATACCAATAGTGGAGGACGCCGCCCAAGCCATCGGTTCGGAATGTCAGGGCAAGAGGGCGGGAAGTTTTGGCGCTGCTGGCTGCTTTTCATTTTTCCCCTCCAAAAATTTGGGGGGATTCGGCGACGGCGGGCTGATTACCACGAATGACGAGGCGCTGGCCCACCGGCTGCGGATCATCAGGAACCAAGGCGCAGAACCGAAATATTACCACAAAGTTCTGGGGGGCAATTTCAGACTGGATGCGTTGCAGGCCGCGGTTTTGAGGGTCAAGCTCAAGTACCTCGATGTCTGGACGGAACAACGCAGGGCAAATGCCTCGTATTATA
>Ga0078972_1008578_pt1 | contig 21202 bp, 20 predicted proteins | sample YelNatPaOPGAMG01_FD_67568 | JGI IMG/M metagenome (GOLD analysis project Ga0078972, IMG submission 67568) | Hot spring thermophilic microbial communities from Obsidian Pool, Yellowstone National Park, USA - OP-RAMG-01 (SPADES assembly) (version 2) | ecosystem: Environmental > Aquatic > Thermal...
GGAGTCGGGCGCCACGCCGGTGCAGGAAATCGCCTACGCCTTTTCCATCGCCGCCACCTACATCGACCACGTGCTGGAGCGGGGGCTGGCGGGGCCACCGCCGGCGCCGTGGGCGTGGATCTGGGCCTCTTCGGCCTGGGCACCGGCATCTTCGGCTCGTCCAACTCCAGCGCCATCATGGGGTCGGTGCCCCGGTTCCGTCTGGGCATCGCCGGGAGCGTCCTGGCCACCACGCGCAACACCGGCATGGTGCTCGGTAGCATGACCGGGAGGGGCGGTGTTGACCTGGGGGCAGGCTGCCCACGGGGGATGGTTCGTGACCGGGCTTACCGCGGCCTATCTGGCCGCGGCCGGGCTGTCCCTCCTGACGGCGCTGATAACCCTGCTGGGGAAGGAGAAAGCCGGGTTTCGCCCGGAGGAGGCACCGGACCGGGGATGATACGCAAAAGCCGGTAGCCGTTTCTAATGAGAAATTGTTGACAAGCCGCAGGTTGGCAGTGTAAAATATACATATGAGCCGTAATGTCCCTCGCTCAGCCCTTTTCCAGGCGCCACACGGCGACTGTTGTCGGTTGAACTACGGGTACCCTGGTACGCCCCGGTATCGGCTTATCCCTCCCGCCAGAAACGTTTCCGCAAGCTTTGCCCGGAGCAAATCGCCGAAATTCAGGCCAGAGTAGCAGACGGTGACTGGCTGCGGCTGAGACAGAAGTTTGGGGCCTAAACCCGGGCCAGGATTAATTTTCGCTCCGGCCCGGGGATGGGAGGAGACTGGCGGTCAAGAGTCGAATGCTACCACCGCCGATCAAGGATTTTTTCCAGGTCAAACCAGCGTTGGTCCGACCATATGTCTTGGGTGCGGGTAACCCTTCTCTGGAGGTGTGGGGGATGCCAAAGGTCGATCATTGGCCAAGCAGTTTTCGGCAGCAAGATGTGGAATTGGTCTCCCTGAACCAGCAGTTGTCGGAATTTTCATTCAGGAAGCACGAGCTAGAGTCAATCCTGGAGTCTCTATATGATGGCATCGGCATCGTTTCCGCCGACGGTACACTTTTGTACGTCAATGAGAGTTACCGGAGAATAACCGGCCTGCCCAAAGGCGCCGACGGTGTCGGAACCAATGTAAGGGAGTTGGAGCGCACCGGCGTGGTTTCCCAGGCAGTGGCCCTCATGGTGCTCAGGGAGAAAAGGACATTTACGATCATTCAGCGTATAGGCACGGGAAAAGAAGTCTTAATTACAGGCAGTCCTGTCTTTGATCAAAAAGGTCAGATCTCTTGCGTTGCCTGCATTATTCGGGATATGAAGGAATTAATCAATCTGAAGAGTCAGGCCGAAAGCCCTGCCATCAGCAATCGTTTGACCAGTGAATTGAACGAGTTGCGGCGAAGGCAATTGGCGCATGGAGAACTGGTTTTTAAAAGCCGGGAAATGGAAAAAGTATTCGAGCTGACCATCCGTCTTTCCAAAGTGGACTGTAATGTTTTAGTTACGGGTGAGTCCGGCGTTGGTAAGGAAATTATTGCCAAGATCATTCATAATTCCAGTTGCCGGAGTAAGGGGCCTTTTCTCCAGATAAACTGCGGGGCAATACCGGAAAATTTATTGGAATCGGAGCTTTTTGGCTACGAGGAAGGCGCTTTTAGCGGCGCCAGGAAAAGCGGCAAAATGGGTTACTTCGAACTGTGCAATAATGGCACTCTTTTTCTCGATGAAATCGGCGAACTGCCCATCGGGCTGCAGGCTAAACTGCTACTGGCTATTCAGCACAGACAGATTCTTCGTCTTGGTGGCACCACGCCGATTAAGGTGGATGTTCGGATTATTGCCGCAACTAATAAGAACCTGGAAGAAATGGTAGCGGAAAAGATTTTCCGGGCCGACCTTTACTATCGTCTGAATGTGGTGTCGGTCAACATTCCGCCGCTCAGAGAAAGGCCGGCCGACATCATCCCCCTTGCTATTCATTTCTTGGAGCAGGCCAACAAGAGATACCAGACAAACAAGCGGTTCGAGCCGGATATACTCTTGGCTTTTGAACACCACGCGTGGCCGGGGAACGTCCGCGAAATGGAGAACCTCATTGAAAGGCTTGTCATTACCAGTGACGAAGATATTATTACTTCGGAAAATGTTCCTTTCTGCCTGGTCAAAAGTAGTAACCGTGATATTACTTTGACTTTGCATAATATCTTACCGATACAGAAGGCTGTTGAACTTATTGAAAAAGAGCTGCTGGCCAAGGCTCTGCAGGTGCACCTCAGTACCCGCAAAGCCGCTCGGGTTCTAGGGGTTTCCCACCCTACGATCATTCGCAAGCTGCAGAAGTATCAAATTAGCCGATAGGCATAATCAGAGGCAAGATCTCGCAGGTAATGGTGGTTGGAAAGGGTAAAGACCACCTATCCCTTCTGTGGTGTTGACTGCAACACCGGCCTTGGTCCACGAGGGGAGTATTTGTAGGGATGCCTTCCAACTAGACTGCCCTTGGTAAATTGAAGCGCTCTGTGCATAAAGGGGCGCTTGGGCTGGGACTTGTTCAGGGCCCAAGCGCCTGACGGGCCGGTGCTCAACGGGCTCATTGCACATCATCATTGCCCAAGGGCCCGCTTTCCCTTCGGGCGGCGACTTTTAGCGGCCTTTTCCTTGCCCCTCAATGGGTGGGGTTCTACGGGATGGCCTTCGGGATCCTGTCCACCATGCTCCTGACTTGCGAAATGCTCAGCGTGCGGACTATGTTTACCGGGCCATCGACGATCACGTTCATGCCCACGTTTTCTGAACCACACGGCGCTCGCCATCTTTACCGTGCTCTGCCCCATGAAGGTGCTGGCCTCGCTGGCCCCGGGGCCAGCTATAATGGGGGGGCCGGCACAGTTGATAGCCGTCCCGGCAGTTGATCCGGCGCGACCTCAGTCGGCCAGTGCTTGCCTTAGCGCCAGAAGGACATGTTCGATATCCTCCCGGGCAACATCCTTGTTGGTCACGAACCTGATCCAGTCGCCTTCCCGTCCGTCGTTGGCCTTGATTCCCCGCGCCAGTAGCTTATCGAGTATTTCCTTCTGGGTCTTGCCGGTGGCGGCTATGTCGGCGAAGACCATGTTTTTCTGCACCCGGTCCAGATCGATCTTGATGCCTTTCAGTGTTGACAGCCCTTCTGCCAAAAGCCGGGCATGGACGTGGTCCTGGGCCAGCCGGTCCACCATCCGGGTCAAGGCCACAATGCCGGCGGCTGCTAGGAAGCCGGCTTGCCGGAGGCCTCCTCCCAGCATTTTGCGGTTTCGCCGGGCTTTTTCTATGAAGGCAGCTGTTCCGGCAAGCAAGGAACCGACCGGCGCGGCCAGGCCCTTGGACAGGCAAAACATTACCGAATCGGCGGCGGCGGCGATCTCCGCCGCCGTCACACCCAGGCTGACCGCCGCGTTGAACAGCCTGGCCCCATCCAGATGAACGGGGATACCGCGCTCCAAGGCGAACCGGTGCAGCAGCCTCATTTCTTGAAGCGGGACGACCGTGCCCAGGGAGGTGGCATGTTCGACGCAAATCAGGCCGGTATCGGGGAAATGTACGTTCCTGGGTCGGATAAGGTCTTTTACGGCGGCGAGGGTGGGAAATCCGTTGACCGCGGCCGCGGTTCGGATGGTTACGCCGGCCAGAACCGCCGCACCGCCCACCACGGCCTGAACCGTGTGGCTCGTTTCAGCGGCGATTACTTCATCGCCTTGCTTGGTGTGGGTCATGATGGCCAGTGGGTTGCCCATCGTCCCGCTGGTCACGAAGAGAGCGGCTTCTTTGTTAACCATGCGGGCGGCGAGTTGCTCCAGCGCTTTGATGGTTTCATCCTCGCCATAAACATCGTCCCCCACCTCGGCCGTAAACATCGCCGTCCGCATTTCAGGGGTGGGCTGGGTCACAGTGTCGCTGCGCAAATCGATGTACCACATAGATTTCATCTCCCGTTCCAAATCAGATGAGTTTCTTCAAAAACCGAACATAAATAGCTGATATCGTCTTCTTTATTGAAAAAGTTGGTTGATACCATGATACCTCCGACATGGGATGTGTACCGGACGGCCACATAGATCCGCTCTTTGAGCAAGCCCTGCACTATGGCCATATCCCTTTCCGGATCGTCGTAACAGCGAAAGACCGTGATACCCGAACGCGCCTCTTTCTCCGGGTGTGTGACCAGGGTCACTCCCAGTTCCCTGAGTTGGCCCTGGAGGAAGTCGGTCAGACCGAATATGCGTTGTTCGATGTTGTTGATTCCCAGCCCATTGACCATAATTAATGATTTTGCCAGCGAAACGGCACTGAGATAGTTGGCCGTGCCGTTGATCTCGAAACGTTTGGCTGTTGGCAGGAAATCATACGGTCGCAGGGGAGAGATCGAGAGGTGGTAAAGTATTTACCCCATCCGCCTTCCGGGGAGGTCAGGCCAAGGTAGCCGTAATAAGCCTGGGCCAGTTCCTCCTGGATCTCCCGGCGAACGTACAACAGTCCGGTGCCCAAGGGCGAGTTGAGCCATTTGTGGCCGCCGGCGGCAATAAAATCTACCGGCGTGGTACGCACTTCTAGATCAACCGCCCCCAGTTGGTGGACGGCATGCGGGAGGCACGTGATGCCCCCGGGCGGCCTGGGACCGGCTCGCCCAAACCCCGTCTGACGAGGAAAAAGGGTCATTTTCTGCGTGTTCAGATCGGCGGGCTCACACGGCGAAGTCGGTGTGGCCAACATCTGAGGCCATACTGGCTCCCCGATTAAGGTGGACCCCTTTTGTCAAGACGGCGGAGGACTTAGACCTGTACCGGCAGCGCGGTCTTCGGCCTGTACCGGCCGGTATGCACCGGGCTGGGGGAAAAGCCAAGGGTGGTACACAGACGTACCGCACGGTACACTGGAGTACCACTCCAGGCGCCGGCCGGGGTGACCGATTCGGCCGGGCGTCGCTCCCGGCTTGTGGTGCAATGATGATCCAGCGGCCCGGGCCCGTGCCGGGAAGCCTCCGCACGCCTATCCCCGCCCGTGGTATGAGTTTTGCTTCGCGTCTATTGCAGCCGGGCTCGCCGAGTATCGGGCTTTCAACGCCGGCTCCGGAGAATGGCTGGCGGCCGCCTCAGGATCAGGGAAGGATTAGACGCAATGATGAAAGAGTGGATTTGCTCGTCATTAGCAACTGGTGCGGTTACCCAACGGCAGCATTGGTCGGCTTTGGACCCGGACGGCATCTTGCTGGACTGCCTTGCCGCTCTACAGGGGCCCCTCTGCCCCGCAACAGGGTTACCGCTGTCGGCGGCGGCAAGGTTGGCCTGGTCACCGCCGAGTACATGGCCGGGCACGGGCATCGGGTTACCTTAGGGGCGGGGCGGGAATTTGCACCTTTCTTGTCGCCTTGACAGGCTGCCGACGTAACTTCCAATCGACAACAACCTCAGAGCGAGGGGCTGTGGACAAGTGAGTGACAAATGCCGGGAAAAAGATTGGCGCGGCATGATTCGAATCGCGCATGATTTCTTCCATCAATGGCGCGGTACGGTGGCGGAGGTGGTCGACGAGCAAACGCGGCAGGCCATGGAACTGCGTTTCTGGGAACGGGTGGGAGAAACCACAGCCGACGCCTTCCGGCGGCTGGCGCCTGCATCGCTTAAGGCGATCGTCGATTTGATGGCCCGTTCGAGTGCGATAATGGGCGAGGAAGTGGTTACCCGGGAGGAAGGTGAAGCTTGTTTTCTCGTCCATATGGCGTGTCCCTGGCTGGCATCATATCGCCGGTCCGGTTTGAGGGGGAGTTGCCGGCCGGGCTGTGACCGCTGGTTTGTCGCTACCCTGGCGGCCCTGCGGGTTCCCTATCGGGTGGAAACCCTGTCTTCCCTGGCGGACGGTGACGCCACCTGTACCCGCCGCTTTACCCCGAAGTGACAGGAGGGGGCAAAATCCGGCGAGGGGCGTGGGCGTCAAGTAATTGTCAGATTGTTCTTGACGGTTGCGCCAACCTCGACGGGACTCCGGCGACGGTAGAACCACGGATTAGCGAGAAACAAGGAGGTTGATTGTTTTGCGCTTCGACCTGGTAATTAAAAACGGGCGTCTGGTTATCCCTGACGTGGGCATTGTGCACGCCGACGTGGGGATAGAGGACGGAAAAATTGGTGCCCTGGGCACCAACCTCGACGGCCGGGAAGAAATTGATGTTTGCAATAACCACATCCTTCCCGGCATTATCGACCCCCACATCCACCTTGGTATCTTTGGTGACCTGGCCACGGAAATGGAGACGGAAACCCGGTCGGCAATCCTGGGCGGGGTTACCACCGTGGGCTGCTTTATGGGCGGCCCAGGGGGCTATTGGCCTGCTTTTGCCGATACCCTGGCCCTGGCGGACAACAAAGCCGCCGCAGACATCTTCTTCCATCTGTCGATAATGACGCCGGAGCAGCAAAAGGAAATTCCGGTTTATATCGAAAGGTTGGGTATCACTTCCTTCAAACTTTATATGTCCGGTATTCCCGGCCTGATACCCGACGTTGACGACTATTTCCTCCTGAAGACCTTTGAACTTTTGGCCGGGTTGGGGCCCCAAACGTTGGCCTGTGTCCATGCCGAGAATCCCCAGTTGGTAAACGGCGCCACGGCCGAACTCCGCGCACGTCTTGCCGATGGCACGCTGGGCGACTGGTCCGCAAGCCACCCGAACATAGCGGAGGAAGAGGCTGTGCGTCGGGCCTCCTACCTGGCCGGGGTGGCCGGTAACCGGCTCTACCTGGTCCATATGTCCACCAAGGAAAGCATGGCCAGTCTGCCAGGTATCAAAGCCCAGAACCCTCGGATTTACGCCGAGACGACCTCACCCTACCTATCGGTTTCCAAGGATAGCGCCAAGGGCCTGGTGGCAAAGATGGTGCCGCCGTTCCGGGAGGAGGCCAGCGTCGAGGCTTTGTGGCAGGCGGTCGAACAGGGAGTGATCGATACCATTGGAACGGACAACGTTACTTTGACCCTGGCTCAGAAACAGGCGGAAAAAGGCATGTGGGAGGCTCTGCCCGGCTATCCGGCCGTGGGAACCCACCTGCCGGCGGTTCTGCATTACGGGGTTAACCGCCGGGGCCTGGACCTGTTGCGGGTGGCCAGGTTGATGAGCCAGAATCCGGCCCGGATCTATGGCCTTTACCCGCAAAAGGGGGTGATTGCGCCGGGAAGCGATGCCGATCTGGTGGTTGTAGACCTGAACCGGGAGGTGCTGGTGAATGCCGATCTCCTCGGTTCCCGGGGGGATTTCTCCCTGTACGACGGGGAGATCCTGCGGGGCTGGCCGGTTATGACGTTCAAGAGCGGGCGATTGGTGGCCAGGGAGGGACAAATCGTGGGCGAGGCCCGCGGCAGGTTCCTGCGGCGCCACTGTTAGTTGGAGCCGGGTTTGGTGGACCGTTGGACGGCTACAAGGAGAGTGAAATAATGACGCAGCAGGCGGTCCGGGAAGACCGTCGGGAGTCCACCGAATGTGGCGGACATTGTTCTACCGGATCACACTTATCTCGAATCGAACATGCTTACCTGGTGCGAATCGCCAGAAGTATGTGGTCACGCTTTTCGCCAGGCGGTGATCGAGCCGCTGTATGATACCCGCGACGCCCACGACATATTGAACGAAATAACCGAGCGGGTTGGTTTTCTCGATGCCTGGAATGGTTTTTGAGCTTCCGCTTTTGTTATCGCCCATGACATCGGGAAGGCCATAAATCCGCTGAATGTGGAAGGTCAATTGGAGGGGGGGGTAATGCAAGGAATAAGCTACGCCCTATACGAAGATTTTATCGTTGACGAGAACACCGGACGAACCCTCACCGATAGTTTTGCCGGCTACACAATCCCAACAATACTGGAAGTGCCGGAAATCGAAGTAATCCTGGTCGAGGAGGGCGCTCCTTCCGGTCCGTACGGAGCCAAGGGTGTAGGCGAATCGGGATTGGTCAACGTGGCGGCGGCCATCGCCAACGCCATCCACGATGCGGTGGGAGTGCGAATGAGGTCCCTGCCGATTACGCCGGAAAAAATTATGAGGGCGCTTGGGGAGAAACGTCAGATTCGGAAACCAGGTTTAGTCGATATTCGGTCGCCCGATGATGGACTCCTGGCACCCGCATCATTATGCGGGTGCCAGGACCACAGCTAAAATATGAGTTATGGGAGTGACTATAATGGCAAACGTCGACACAAAAACCCTGATTGAGGATTATGCCTTGAGCAGGGTGCCCTTGGAGGAAAGAAAGAGTTGGCTCAATCTTGCCTGGAACACAATGGGTATTACTTCCACCCTGGTACAATTGCTGATCGGCGCGATTGTCACCTTTACTGCCGGTATAGCAATCGGGATCCTGGCGGCTGTAATTATAACGTTGGTCGGCGCGTTCCTGGGATGGCTGGTTGGCAGGATCTCTCTCGACCAGGGGCTCTCGAGTACCGTCGTTGCAAGATACCATGGTCTCGGAAGCATAGGCTCAATCATTGCATCGGGTATTTTTGGGTTCATGATCCTGGGAATGTTGGCATTAGAAAATGCCCTGTTGTACCAAGGATTTCTTTTCTACTTCAAGATACCCAATAATATAGTAAACGAGATAGTGATATACGGAATACTCTCTATAGCATGGGTAATACTGGCGGCATATGGAATGAAACTGGTTATAAAGGTATCATCAGTCACTTTAGTGGCCTTTCTTGTGGTTCTGCTGTATATGGTCATAGCCGGAATTGTCAAGTCCGGAATGCCCATTGGGGAGGTTTTAGGGCACGGTGCGGTATTTCCAGGAGGTACACCCAGCAGTCACTTTATTACGGTGATCAACCTAATGATTGGTTCCGCAGGGGCACTGGCCTTGGTCGATGCTGATTATGGCAGGTATGCCAAAAGCTCCCGGGATGTCTTTCTGATGGCCTTGGCAGGAAATATAATGATGGACCTTGTGATACTTATAACTGGATCCATTCTTGTATACACGGGCTTTGCAACGGTCCAAAAATACTATATAGGGTTGGGCATGCCAGCGGCCCAGGCAAGTCAAGCCGCGTTGAACAATGTCGCCGCAACCTTTATAATAATGGGCGGCTTAGCAGGAACATTGCTAATGATTTTGGCCCAAAGTAAAGCACAGGTGTTAAATACCTACAGCGGATCCCTCTCACTGGCTAATTTCTTCGATGTGCTGTGCTGGCGTCCGGGTCGGCTGATAATGGTTATTTTGGGTAACATAATCGGCCTCGTGATGATCGCTTGCAATATCCTCGGGTTGATTAACAACTGGCTTACGGTGCTTGGCGTCATTACTACCAGTCTGGCTGTAGTAATGGTGGCGGATTACTACATCGTGCAGAAAAAAACACAGGATATGAAAACATTGGCAAGTGAAGCGATAAATTGGTCAGGGGTTATTTCCATAGTATTTGGTTCGGTACTGGCCATGTATTTGTTCCAGGAGAACATTTTCCCCGTTCCTTTTGTCACGGCTTGTATCATTTCGGTGGTATTGTACCCAATCTTACGGCTCTATCTATTGAAGCCGAAAGTCTCTGAATACAAAGACAGTATCATCGGGATATGACTGAGAATGGGGCGGGCGCAGACCTCCGGCACCAAGCCGGGGGTCTGGCCACCGGTCTGTTGCGAGTTTAAAGTCTTGCCTTTGTTTATAACTAACTAACCGAGGTGAAAAAGTGTGGAACTGAAGCGTTCAGCGATAAGTGAGATATCAACCAAAAACTGGACCTTCCAGGATGATTTAGTTAATTACGCAGAATACGGATTCGGTGGGATAGGTGTGTGGCGGGACAAAATTGAAGGAATGTCAGTTAATGAAGTTGTGAGTTTAGTGACCAAGTTTGGTCTAAAAATTACGAACCTTTGCTTTGGGGGGATGTTTACCTTTGACTCTTCGCAACAACAAGCACTAGCCGTGGAAGATACCAAAAGAGCCTTGGAGCTAAGCAAAGAACTGGCTGCCGGTTGTCTTTTGGTTGTCAGTGGTCCGATTCTTGCTCGACAACCGGAAAAGAGTATGTCGCTAATAAAACGATGCTTGGACCAAGTTCTCCACTATGCCGAAGAAATCGATGCTAAAATTGCGTTAGAGGCTATTCACCCCATGGATATAGGTCAGTGGTCTGCCATTGTTACTCTGCGGCAAGTAAAAGAGCTGATCACGGAGTACAGGTCTCCCTATATGGGTTTTCTGTTAGACGTGTACAATTCCTGGTGGGACCCCGATTTGCCGACAATTATAAAGGATTTTTCGTCTAATATTTTCGGAGTACATTTGGCCGATTGGCGCCAACCAACTCGTTCCCCGGTAGATCGTGCTGTTCCTGGACGGGGTATTATACCATTGAAGACCATTGTCGGCCTTTTAGAGAAATCAGGTTATCAGGGGTTTTACGATCTCGAGCTGTTTTCTGAAGAATTGTGGCATAGCGATTATCACACTGTTCTGAGTGAGTATGTACAATGGGTAAATTCCTTGGGGGGTATAAATGAAGATGAATTATGATGCTGATGTAATCATCATCGGTGCCGGTCACAATAGCCTTGCAGCCGGCATTTACCTTGCCAAAACAGGATTAAAGGTATTAATTTATGAAAAATCGTCTCAACCCGGTGGAGCTGCCAAAACGGCGGAGATAACCAGGCCTGGATTCAAACATGATCTGTTCGCCACAAATATCGGTCTGTTCCTGGGATCCCGGTTGTACAGGGACTTCGGACCCGAACTGCACCGTGCCGGATTCGAGATCGCGGTGGCCGAGAGACCTTTTGCCAGCGTGTTTCCCGATGGCGATGCGGCCAGGATCTTTAAGGATGCGGAAAAAACCATGCAGGAGATGGAGCGGCAGTCTGCGCACGACGCGCAAGCGTGGTCGTCGATGGTTGGCTATTTTAATGCTGTCGCCCCCTATCTTTTGCCATTGTTGCAAATCCCAGTGCCTTCCTGGAAATCGTCGTTTCATATATGGCGGATATTCAGAAAATTGGGCAGAGAAAAGGCTTATGAATTGTTTAGTCTTCTGGTTAAGTCGGCACGGGAATTTCTTGATGAGTGGTATGAATCGGATAAAGTGAAAGCTCTTTTGGCCCCATGGGGTTTCCATATGGATTTCGGGTCGGATATGGCCGGTGGAGCCACCTTTTCTTTTCTTGAAACCGTATTTGATTACTCCAACGGTATGGCCTTATCGAAAGGCGGTGTCGGAGCCCTTATCGATTCGATGGTTAAGGTGTTTATGAAGTATGGGGGCAGGCTGTTGCCGGGCCAGGAGGTTGGTGAGATTGTGGTCCATAATGGTCGGGCTGTTGGTATCAAGACGGCGGAGGGAAGAGCCTATTGTAAGAAGGCAGTGCTGGCCAATGTGTCTCCTACGTTATTGGTAAAATCTCTATTGAAGGAATGTCGGGAGGTGCCCTCCTCGTACCTTCAAAAAGCGGCCAATTTTCGTCACGGGCCTGGAACGATGATGATTCATCTTGCGCTGGACGGCCCTTTGAAGTGGCAAGCCGGGGATGATTTGAGTGGATTCAACTATGTCCACATCGGTCCGTATCTTGAAGATATCTCGATCACCTACAACCAGGCGCTAAACGGCCGCCTGCCGCGCAATCCTTTCCTGGTCGTAGGGCAACAGTCTGCCGTTGATCCAACCAGGGCTCCTGCGGGACGACATACTTTGTGGGTCCAGGTAAGGGCTTTGCCGGACAAACCGCGGGTGGGCCGCGACCGGTCTTCGGGGGACTGGGATCAGATGAAGGAGTACTACGCCGATTTGGTTATGACCAAAATTGGCAAATATGCGCCTAACATCCATGAGGTCACGATGGATAGGGTTGTGTTCTCCCCCCTTGATTTGGCGAGGGAGAATCCTAACCTGGTAGGAGGTGACAGCATCGGGGGAAGCCATCATTTGGATCAAAATTTTGTTTTTAGGCCGGTTCCCGGTTATGCGGGTTACCGTACTCCCATCAAAGGGCTGTTTTTGACCGGCGCTTCGACGTGGCCCGGTTGCGGCTTGAATGCTACGTCGGGTTACTTGGCGGCTCAGGAGATTCTGAAAACGAAGTAACGGTAGTTGAAAAGAGGTGGAAGGTTTTGCTGTCGATCAGAATTCAGGGACGGGGAGGGCAAGGGGCGCAGACGGCCGGAGAGATCCTTGCCGCCGCCTTTTTCCACGAAGGTGGTTACGTTCAGGCGTATTCCACTTATGGTGGGGCACGGCGGGGAACCCCGGTCAGTACTTTCATAAGGGTGGATGATAAGCCGATTCGGCTGCGCTGCGATATCGAGTACCCGGACGTTGTGCTGTGTTTCGATCCAAGCCTTCTGGGTTCCGCCCTCTTGCGGGGGGCAACGGCCGATACTCTGGTATTAATTAATTCTTCGCGGTTGCCATCGGCCTTCAAGGGTGCGGGAGACTTCCGCGTGGCCACCTTGGATGCCCTGTCCGTTGCCCGAAGCAATCAACTGGGCAGGATTGTAAATACAGCCCTCGTCGGGGCCCTGGCCGGTCTGTTGGCGAGGCCCGGGATGGACGTTTTGAGCCGGGTCGTTGCCGAGAGGAACCCGGATAGGGCGGAACAGAATGTCAAGGCCTGTCGTGACGGTTGTCGGCTCGTAATCAGGGAGGGTTGAAAGTTGTGATTAAACCTGCGGAAATTCGGCCGGTCTGGACCACCGGGTGGACCGAGGACGTCAATACCGGCACCTGGCGCAGTGCCCTGCCGGTGTATGAAGGGCGGCCCTCGCCCTGCGGCGTGGCGTGCCCCCTGGGCAGCGACATACCGGCCTGGATTCACGAATTCCTGGAAGAGCGCTATGAAAGCGCCTGGCGCCTCATTACGGCCCTGAATCCCTTTCCCGCGGTCACGGGACGCTTATGCCATCATCCTTGCGAGCAGTCCTGCAACCGGTTGCAATTTGACGGCGCGGTAACGGTCAATGCCCTGGAACAGTTTTGTGGCGACCTCGCCGTTAAGGAGGGCTGGCGGCTCGATCGCCCGGGGGCCGAAAAGGGCGTACGGGTGGCGGTGGTCGGCGGTGGGCCGGCTGGTTTGTCCTGTGCCTACCAATTGCGCCTGGCCGGGTACAAGGTGACCGTTTATGAGGCGGGGAAGGGGCCGGGCGGTGTCCTGCGCTCCGGTATCCCCGGCTACCGTTTGCCGCAGGAAGTTTTCGACGCCGAACTCCAAAGGTTGCTCGACCTGGGGATCACGGTGGAAGCAAATGCGGCCGTTGGCAGCGGGGCTGAGATCGAAAGGCTTCTGGAGGAGCACGCGGCTGTGTGCCTGGCTTTGGGCGCCGGGCGGGTAAGGGTGCCGCCCCAATTTGCTTTCCGTGATCCGCGTGTCATAAGCGCCCTGGATTTCCTGGCCGCAAAGGGCGCCGCTGATATTGCCGGCGAGGATGCGGTTGTCATCGGCGGCGGCAGGGTCGCCATGGACGCGGCCAGGACGGCGCGCCGGCTGGGCAAATCAGTCAAGGTTCTGGCTCTGGAAAGGCTGGAGGCTCTGCCGGCCGGAGACGAAGAAACTGCCGAAGCTCTGGCGGAGGGCGTCCTGATCTTCGGCGGGGTGATGGTCAGGGAGGTGGACCGACAACCGGAAGGGCTCCGGTTGCGGTGCAATGCTGTGGCGCTGGACGGGTCGGCTCCGCCGGGCGTGTACCGGCCGGTGTTGATTCCCGATACCGATTTTACGATCGATACGGGAACGGTCATCCTGGCCGCGGGGCAGGAACCGGACCTCTCTCCTGTCGCGGAACTCTGCGAAAGCCATGCTTCCCTTCTGGTCGTGAACCGGCGGCAGGCCACCAGCCGGCCGGATATTTTCGCCTGCGGCGACGTTACCACCCCCGCTCCCGACCGTTTCGTTTCCGTGGCTTTGGGCGGAGGGATCAAGGCTGCCCGGGGGATCATCGGCTATCTGGAGAAAAGGGATTCCGACGAGCCGGAACAGTCCCCGGTACCCTTCGCTGCGATCAATACCTTCTATTTCCCCCTGGTTCCGCGTTTTGTCAAGGAGTCGAGGGACCCTGGCGGGCGGGTCACGGACTTCGGTGAAGTGAAAGTAAACCTTTCGATCGAGGAAGCCCTGGTCCAGGCGGGCCGTTGCTTCAGTTGCGGACATTGCCTGAAATGCGACAACTGCTACTATTTCTGCCCGGACCTGGCCGTCGTGCGGGATCCGGAGAAGTACAGGATCGATGAAAAACACTGCAAAGGATGCGGGCTCTGTGTGGAAGAATGCCCTCGGGGAGCGGTGTCTTTGAAGGAGGAGCTAACATGAGCGGTGAGCATGGCCGCATGTTGTTGAACGGTAATCATGCTGTGGCCTACGGCGTCAAGCTGGCGCGCGCCAAAGTGATCCCGGTCTATCCGATTACACCGCAAACTCCGATTTTGGAAAAGTTATCCGAATTTCAGGCGAAAGGGGAAATGACGGCCGATTTAATGACCATGGAATCGGAACATTCGGCAATGGCGGCCTGTATTTCGGCTTCGCTGACGGGAGTCAGAGTATTCACGGCGAGCGCCTCGCAGGGCCTGATGCTGATGCACGAGGTGCTGCACTACGCCTCCGGCGCCCAGGCCCCGATCGTCATGGCCAACGTCAACCGCACCATCGGTTCACCGTGGGGCTTTTGGCCGGATCAAACGGACAGCCTGGCTCAGAGGGATACCGGTTGGATCCAGTATTACTGCGAGAGTGCCCAGGAGTCCCTGGATACTGTCTTACAGGCCTACCGGGTGGCCGAAAAAGTAAGGGTGCCGGCGATGGTGTCGCACGAGGCCTTCTATGTTTCCCACTCCCTCGAGGTGGTCGACGTACCGTCGCCTGATCTCGCCGATCAATTCCTGCCGCCCTTTGAGCCCGCTTTGCGGCTGGATCCCGCCATCGGATCCTCCTGGGGCAGCGTTGTCAACCAGGACATGTTTTACCGACACCGTCGGGCCTTGGATCGGAGTATGGAGGAAGCCCTGGCCGAGGCCGGGGAAGCGGACCGCCTTTGGGGCGAACTTACCGGACGCGCCTGGGGGATCGTCGAGCTTTACCGCCCCGAGGACGCGGAACTCCTGATCTGCACTATGGGCAGCATGGCCGGAACGGCGCGGGAAGCAGTGGACCTGTTGCGGGCGCGGGGGGTGCCGGTCGGTCTCCTCAAAGTCAAACTGGTGAGGCCGGTTCCGGCAGCCGCTCTGCGGGAGGCACTGGCCAACGTCGCCAAAGTTATGGTTTTGGACCGTAATTTTGCCCCTGGCACAGGCGGTTTTTTGCGCCAGGAGCTTTGCGCCGTTCTCTACGGGCTGGCGGGAGGACCCCGAGTGTATGGCTATCTTACCGGAGTGGGAGGCACCAATGTGTCGCCCGGCCGGATTGCCGAACTGGCCGAGGAAACGCTGCGGGCCGGTGAGCCTTCGTTTTATTCGATCTGGAAGGGGTAATCAAGGTGGGTTACGAAATCGCCGAGCAGAACGTTTTTTGTTCCGGACACTCGGCCTGCCCGGGTTGTAACGCCGCATTGGCCGTCAGGTACATTGTCAATACTCTGGGTCACGATACGATCGCGGTCGTTCCGCCTTCCTGTGTCGCCATCATTGTCGGGTCGCAACCCCTGAGTTCTCTGAAGATCCCGGTCTATCACACCACGTTGGAGAGCAGTGCCGCGTCGGCCGCGGGCATCAAACGCGCCTTGAAGGCCAGGGGGCGGGGTGAAGTAAACGTGGTGGCCATCGCCGGAGACGGGGGTACCTACGATATCGGCTTCCAGGCCCTGTCGTCGGCCGCGGAACGGAACGAGGACATAATCTACGTCTGTCTGGACAACGAGGGCTACATGAATACCGGCGCGCAAAAGAGTTCGGCGACTCCCTACCTGGCCTATACTACGTCCACCCCTGCCGGCAAGCCGTCAGCCAAGAAGAACCTGGCCGAAATCATGGGCATGCACCGCATTCCCTATGTGGCCACGGCCACCACCGGTTACCCCGACGACCTGGTAAGGAAGGTCAGAAAGGCCAGGGACGTGCAGGGCATGCGTTTCATCCTCGTCCTTACTCCGTGCCTGGACGGCTGGGGCCTGGGTGATCACGAAGGGGTGAAAGTATCACGTCTGGCGGTGACCAGCGGCATTTTCCCGTTGTACGAGATCGAAGATGGCGAGCGCTACACCTTGAACTACGGCTGCACGGGCACTCCGGCGGCGGCTTATCTTTCCCGCCAGAAACGCTACCGTCATCTTTCACAGGTGCAAATAGACGAAATCCAGGATAAAGTGAACAGCGACTGGCAACGGCTGAGAAAGAAGTTTGAGGTATGAACCGGATCCCGGGATCGGAAATCGACCGGATAGTGTTCCGATTGCAGCACAAACTTGCCGCGGCCGGGGCGGATGCCGCTCTCGTCACGCAGGCCGCCGACCTGTTCTATTTCAGCGGTACGGCCCAGCACGACTCATCCTGAGAAAAGCGTGCGCTCCGGTATAACGGTTTTTCGCTGTTCTGACGATCGCAATAGTGTTATGCAAGTTTTGGAGGGCCTACTCAAGGAGCGGGTCTATGTAGCCGTGCGGTATACATCCCATGTGGGGGGTATCAGGGTGTCAACCCATTTCTACAATAATGAAGAGGATATCGAGCACTTATGTACTACTCTTCAAAACATTGTCGGAAGATGAGGTCTCATTTGATCGGGACAGCCGAAAAGGATGCGGGTGACACATGGACCAATACGCCGGCACCATCCGAACGTACGCATTTTGGTTAAGGCTCCCATCCGGACGGCATGATCCTTCAGCGAACCGAAACCACGCCTGCCCAGCAAGCCCGTGTTGAAAGCCGTGGGACTAAAAGAACCGCCGATGCTCTTTATAGTTGGGCTATCCGGCCGGAAAAAGCACGTGCGACAAGCCCCGGCGCGCTTCCGTCCGGTCGGCTGGACTTTTGAGAACATCGAGCACGCCTCGCCGATAGGAGTGATGGATAATGAGGTACTCAGAGGCTGGTTTTAACTTGGAAGTCGATCTTTCTACCGGAAACATAAAGAGGGTAGAAACTGATCCCAGGTTAATAAAACTCCACTTGGGCGGTTTAGGAACAAACGCTAAAATAATTTGGGATAAGATTCCGATGAATATAGATCCCTTTTCGCCTGAGAACGTTTTGGTTGTCGCTGCGGGTTTGTTGGATGGAACTCCGGCTATTGGTGCTAACCGCACTATTATGTCTGCCATTTCTCCGCAAACGCAGTTATTGGCTTTTTCCATGATGGGTGGTTTTTGGGGGCCAGAATTGAAACATGCGGGGTATGATAAGATAATCGTTCGAGGAAAAGCCTGCGGTCTGGTTTATCTGTGGATAAACAATGGTAAAATAGAGATTCGGGATGCAAGCCACCTCCGTGGGAAGGGGGCTCTGGAAAGCATTAAGCTCATTCAGGAAGAGCTTAACGAGCCTGGTGCGCAAGTAATGGCTATTGGGCTTGCCGGCGAGAACAGGGTTTATTTTGCTTCAGTGGAGACCGGTCGTGGAAGCTGCAGCCGCGGCGGAATAGGGGCCGTTATGGGCGATAAAGGCCTTAAGGCCATAGCTGTCCGAGGAACCGGGGATGTTCACATCTATCGACCAGGCGAATTTCTGGATTTATGTCGCGAAGTGCTGAAATTCATTGACCACCGTATGAAAAATCCTATCAAAGGCGTACATCGCACACAACCTATTAACGCGTATCTTGGAGCTCCTCAAGAAGTTCGCCTGATAGATGATGCATGGCACACGGATGGTTTTAGCTGGGGTAATGCGCGAGTTAGGAGAAAAGGCTATTGGAACCAAGAGATTGAACAGAAATGGAAAGATACTATGGGAAAGGTGCTTAGGCGGTTAATAGGCTGCTACAATTGCCCTGTCGGATGTGCAGGTTATATCTCCTATCCTGAATATGGAAACTACTTTATTAAGTGTTTTTCTAGACTGACTTACCTGATGGCCGCCATGGTGGACAATCCTGATTTCAGTTTTCGCATTCTTGCCCACGCCAATGAGTACGGGGTGGATAGCTACAGCACTTCACAAGTCATTGCTTTTGCTATCGAGCTCTACGAAGCGGGCATCCTAACCGGGAGGGATATGCCTGGATTCCCGTCCGGTGCCGAAGAAAGGTTTTTCTGGTTGCTGGACAGGATTGCCAGGCGGGAAGGTATAGGGGATGTTCTTGCTAACGGCGTCTATTGGGCTGCGCGGCAGATCGGAAAAGGCGCGGAGGCATATGATCATAACACGATCAAGAAGCACGAGCAGGTTCCCATTAAGTTAGGAATGCTCAATCCCCTCTATTTCCTTATGTTTGCCACAGGCGAGAAAATGAATATCACTCAGATTGAAGGACAGGTGCCACAGATATTTCTCACCAGGGAAGAGCGGGAGGAATTTGTTAGAGACTGGGGCCAACTTCCCACGAAATATGCCGACAGGATCAAGGACTGGCTTTTGAAATGGGAGCCTCGCGGGGAGCATTCGTATCCTTTTTGGCCCCCTATTGACACAATTTGTGCCCTGGTGGACTGGCAGGAAACGATGCACTATATTGATGACGCATTGGGCCTCTGTGCTGGTCTTTCCTCGTTTGCCTATAAACCGCCCTATCATATTCATAACCTGCCATTGTTAATCTACTATGCTACCGGAATAGAATGGGATGAGGAGGAGCTTTGGGAAACGGCTCTTCGTAACCGGACACTGATAAGAGCCATAAATGTGAAGCTGGGGGTAAGAAGGGCCGACGACAGGCCCCCTGAGGACCATTGGGTACATCGCTTCCCTGAATATGAATCAAAGCTTTTGGATGAGTATTACAGTTTTAGAGGGTGGAACAAGGATGGCATCCCGACTGCGGAAACCTTGAATCGGCTCGGGCTGAATTATGTTTGGGAAGATTTTGTGCTGAGAGATATCTGGAAATAAATCTTTTAAACCCTTTGGCGGGAATATATCCTTCCTTCGCTGGCCGGTAACGATGGCGCTGGTGGAATGGTTGTGGGACGACATTGGCGGCGATACCGGCCACCTGGTGGACCGTCTGGTGGCTTTCGCCCGCCGGCGCGGGTGGACGGCGGAAATGTTGCAGCCGATAGCGGAGGAAGGCTGGCGCGGTGCGGCCAAAACGGCGCCCTCCGTCATGGGGCCGGGCCCCGGGCACCTTCCGCTGTGGGGGAAGGGGGCCCTGACCTGCACGCCCGAATACGGGGTGGAACCGCACACGGCGGCCCTGGCGCTCCTGGGTATGACCGGTGAGGTCGAGCAGCGCCTGTGGCGGGGGCAGGCGCCGCTGTTGCTGCCGCTGCTCGACAGCCTGCGCCTCGGTATCTGCCGTCGTTTCAGCAGGCGGTACGGGCCCCGGTGGCCCGTCAGCTGGCAGTTGCCGCCGTCACCGTGGGAAGCCGCCGAGGTGCGCGAAAATCCCCTGGCTTGCCAGTGGGCTCACCTGGAGTACCTGGTGAAGAACTGCCCCGCGTTCGAAAAGGAGCGCCGATCCCTGCCGTTCATCGGGCTGGCCCGCTCCATCCGTAACCGGCTCGCCCACTTCCGGCCGGTGGAGTTCGGCAGCTATGCGGCGCTGTGCCGCCAGATGGACAAGGTCGGCGATGTCTTGGGATAGGATCTTTTCCCGCATCGGGGGGCCGTTTCAGCGGAGTGTTCTCCTGGTTAGCGGCGGTAAGGGATGTTGCTGTCCCCACTATCATCCCGGCCGGCCGCGTGCTATAATTACCGTGAAGGGTGGTGACGGCGTGGCCAAAGAACACGATAAGGGCTATAAAGAACTTTTGAGTAACAAGAGAATCTTTTTGGAGCTTGTTCGAACATTTATCCGGGACGAGTGGGTTGGTGCCATAGACGAACAGGGCTTGGTACGAGTTGACAAATCATACATCTTGAAGGAATTTACTGAAATTGAATCCGATATCGTCTACCGGATCCAGCGACATGATCGTGACATTATCTTTTACATCCTCCTTGAGTTACAGTCAAAAGTGGATTTCTCAATGCCCATTCGGCTCTTTGGCTACATGGTTGAAATCTGGCGGGATATCCTTAATAATACATCAGAAACAGCTAGAAAAAGAAAAAAATTCCGGCTACCAGTGATTATTCCGGCGGTACTTTACAATGGTGAACAACGATGGACCGCGGCAAGGAGATTCAAGGAAATACAGGCTGGGTATGAATCTTTTGGTGACTACGTTCTCGACTTCCGCTACATACTTTTTGATGTTAACAGGTACGATGACCAGGATTTGCGCGAGGCTGCCAATGTCATCTCAACCGTGTTTTTTCTGGATAAAAGAACCAGTTATACCGAAATATTAGATCGTATAAAGTTAATACTTAAGATAGTCCGAAAATTTGATCCTGACCAGCTTAGATTGGCATTGCAATGGGCTGAGCATGTCTTTATACCGCGACTTCCGGAATCCATTAGAGAAGGTGTTGAGCACGTTCTGCGTGAAGCTACCTTGCAGGAGGTGGAAAATGTGGTCACCAATCTGGGCATTGCGCTGGATGAGATGAAGAAGGATGCCAAGGTACAAGGCATGAAAGAAGGTAAGAAAGAAGGCATCAAAGAAGGCATGAAAGAAGGTAAGAGAGAAGGCAAGAAAGAAGTAGCCCGAAATATGCTTCTTGATGATGTTCCAGTCGATAAGATTTCCAAGTTCACCGGTCTTTCACCAAGCGAGATCGATGAGTTAAAGAAACAGCTTCGCCATTAAGCCCAAGGCACACATCGCGCCGCGGCATGTTGGCGCCTGGCGGCGCGGGTGGACGGCGAAATGTTGCAGCCGCTGGCGGAGGAAAGCTGGCGCGGTATGGCCAAATACCGCGCCTTCCGCCATGGGTCCGGTCCCCCGGGCATCTTCCGCTCCGGGGGAAAGGGGCCCTGACTTGCCCACCCGGGTATGGTCTGAAATCGCCCACGGCGGCACCGGCGCCCCTGGGTATGACCGCCGCGGTCGAGCAGAGACTTCGGTCGTGAAGCCACCCTGCAGGAGGTGGAAAATGTGGTCACCAATCCCGGCATTGCGCTGGACGAGATGAAAAAGAATGCCAAGGTGCAAGGCATGAAAGAAGGAAGAAGGTAAGCTTGAAGTAGCCCGAAACATGCTTCTTGATGGTGTCC
>Ga0078972_1008580_pt1 | contig 21194 bp, 21 predicted proteins | sample YelNatPaOPGAMG01_FD_67568 | JGI IMG/M metagenome (GOLD analysis project Ga0078972, IMG submission 67568) | Hot spring thermophilic microbial communities from Obsidian Pool, Yellowstone National Park, USA - OP-RAMG-01 (SPADES assembly) (version 2) | ecosystem: Environmental > Aquatic > Thermal...
ACCGCGCGGGCCTGGCGGGTTTGCCGTTGTCGGCGTTGCCGGCGTTGGGCTTTGGACAGGCGGTTGCGTCGGGGCTTGCGTATACTGGCCATCGCGGCCTCCTTGTCGGGCATACGGGATGAGTAACGTCCCCGTAATGTCTACAAGGAGGCTCGCTTTTTGGTCAGCTGACGATTCAAAAAAGGGCACAAGTCGAGCTTAATCAACCCTCATGAAAAATCAAGAATCCGTACCACTGTGTCAACGGATCAGCAAGTGGTTTCCGATCAGGTTCGCACGGACGTACACATCGAGTCCGAGAGGTATTGTACCCAGCACATACCGGCGAAGATGAGCTGACTCGTCTGTTGAAGTCTGCGGGTTGTCCTCGGAGCCTTTGCCCTGGAAGCAGAACTGGCCAGCGGAGACTTGCATGTTCAGTCGTGCGCACTACAGATGGAAACTAAATCGGGAGGCGGCATGAGCTAAGTGTTGGCTCCGAAGTAACTTAAGTCAAGAATCGTCGGATGACTAAGTAAAGGGCAGCCCGCCGTGTTGGGAGGCCCGTTAAAGAGTAAGCCGACGTGGTCGAACACCTTGCGGTGTCCGGTCACGTCGGCTTTTTTTGTACGCAGGTGCGGGACGAACCGACCATAAGGAGCAACTCGATGCACAAGCCCAATCACTCTATGGCGAAGCAGATCGCCCAGGCGGCCTGCGCTTTCGAGCGGCATCGGACGGGACGCGTAACGCAGTCGCTGACGGTGGTCCTGTGTGAGAACCTGCTTACCATCACGTTGCGCGGAGCCTTGTCTAAGCCCGAACAGGCCCTCGCCCGGAACCCATCCGGTGCTGCCCAGGTGCAGGAGTTCCATCGCGAGCTGTTCGCCGGTTGCGCCGAACCACTGCGGCAGGAGATCCAAAGGATAACCGGCGCGGAGGTAAACGAGGCGACGGTGGTGGTGTTCATGAGTGGGGCGGTGATCCTGGTGTTGCTGCTGGCCGAGAGCGTACCTACGGACACCTGGAGTGGACCCGGCAGTCAGCTGTGAGAATGGACTACGCTCATTTTGTTGGCGGAATAGCTGGGAGATGAGCCTGCGAATAGCAGCCATCCCTCCGCGCGCAGTCACCTGGCGATTCATGCCGACAGCCGAGTGGGGGCTGTAGATGCAGGTAGGTGCTCTTGTGGGGATTGAGGGGTTTCCTGAACCGTGTAGAAAATAGACGGCTGCCGCAACCAAAGGCCAGGGATGGTCTGACTGCGGCAGTCCACCTCCTCGGCCCCCGCCAGGCCAAGGACGGAGTAGGAAGAAAGGCTGGTGGTGTCAGTGAATCGAATGGTCCCCTTTGCCGACCTGTGCGCCAACGGGTGCGCGGACGATCGCTGCGGTCGCGGCGACTCCTCCAAAGCAGCGCATGAGCAGGAAGTACATCACCGGGGTGGCGACGAGAGAGAGCAGCACTGAAATCGCCAGTGCCCCCATCACGGCGATGGCCAAAGGCTTGAGCATGTCTGCCCCTGAACCCACGCCGTAGGCGAGCGGGAGCATCCCAAGCGCCGCAGCCAGTGAGGTCATTAAAACAGGGCGTAGCCGCCGACGACCCGATTGGACCAGCGCTTCTTCCAGGGGCATGCCAGCGGCCCGCAGGTGTTCGACCCGATCCAGCATCAGGATGCCGTTCTTCGCTACGATGCCCAGGCCGATGAGGGCTCCCAGGAAGGAAATGATGTTCAAGGACGTGTCGGTGAGCCACAACGCCAGCGCAACCCCGATCAGTGACAGCAGCGACCCCCACACGATTGCCAGCGGCGCGAGGAACGACCGGAATTCGAGCAACAACACGAGGAAGACCAGCAACACCGCCATCGCCAGCACGAACGTCAGGTTGCGGAAGGACTCCTGCTGCTGCTGGTACAGCCCGCCGAATTCCAAACTGAAGCCAGGCCGATCAGGCATCTCCTCATCGAGTTTCGTTTGGATGTCCCGGATCGTGCTGCTTCCCTGACGGTAGAGTACGGTGTCGAACGTTCGGATCGCGTTGATGGAGAAGGCAAGTTCCTGCGACGCGATTTCCCAATCCGTTCGCGTGAGGGCTGCGAAAGCCGCCTGTTGACGGTAGCGCTGCTGGTGGAAGAGCTGAACTTCGAGGGTGAGCTGGTGTGTCTCCGGGACGGAGTTGGTGACGGCCCCGGGTTCATTGCCTTTCGCGTACAGGACGTTGCTCTGGTAAATCGGGTTGAAGGGATAGGTCTTGGCGATGACCACGACCGCAGCGGCGATGCCATGCTGCTGCCGGAGGGCGGCCAGCTGTGGGTTGTTTTCAAGGGCGTAGCGAACGGTGGCTTCCAACGACAAGGCCGGAGACCCCGGATCAGGGCAGCCGAGAGGCGGTCCTGTCCGTTCGGGCGAGATCGCAGCACCGGCGCACAGCCTCACAGGGCTGTAGCTGTTTGAATCTGAAGGAAGGTGGGGGACCGTTGTTCTTGGACCTGCGGCGCGGGTTCCTGCCGGTCGTGAACCGACACACAGCCCTGCGACATCCAGAGGAGGCAAAAGACGCTCCACCTTCGCATCGCCAGGCAGTTCCAGAGTCTTCGGAGCATAGGAATCCTCATCCCCGGAGTCGCGTAGAACGCCCATCGGCGTGACTCCCCGCAGGCCGGAAAACAAAAAAACCCGCCGATTGGCAGGGTAAGATGCGCAAGGCTCCTACCGCCGACTTCGGCAACGGTAGGAGTCATCAGCCCCCCGAAGGGGCGGTTTATCGGGGGGACTCCATCCCCCACGTCCAGATTAGAATAGGGAAGGCGGCGCAAACCTCCCAGAACGTCTACACCAAGATCACCGGAAGGCGCAGCCCTGACCTGGATTTGGTAGCCAGCAGATCACCATCTGTATCGGCAAGCGATGCCGGTCGGATTACCTTTTCCGGCGTTGGGCGTGTTCCGTGCATGGCGTCCGGTGGTTTTCGATCAAGAGCGTGTGGCGGTCTTCCGCAGGCCCCATTCCCCTGGCGCATCCGCCCTGACCAGGTTCTCCCTGCCTACCGGAGCGTAGCTTGAAACTTCACGTAGCGAGCGATGGCTTGCCGCAAGATGGGCAGGGCTTCGCCGGCTCCCAGAGGCGCTTCTACCACGACCTCCTCTCCTTCCAGCACTTTGTAATCGAGGAAGAACCGCTGGAGTTCCCGCAGCCGGTGCTGCGGCAGGTCGGCGATGTCGTGGTAATCGGCGTAAGCCGGGTCATCGACATGCACGGCGATGATCTTGTCATCCTGGCCCTCCTCGTCGCGCATGTGCATGACGCCAATCGCCCTGGCTCGCAGCAGCACGCCAGGGACCACCTCTTCCTGGCCTAGCACCAGCACGTCCAGCGGGTCTTCATCCGGGCAGTACGTGCGGGGGACGAAGCCGTAATTCGCAGGGTAGTAGACGGCGCTGTAAAGGACGCGGCTCACCTTGAGAAGGCCGGTCGGCTTGTCTAACTCGTACTTGACCTTCGACCCCTTGGGAATCTCGATGTAGACCGGGAACCAGTCCGCCGGGTTATCCGGCAATGGGATGTCATGCCAGGGGTGTGCGCTCATTGCCTGTCCTCCACACGTCACGTCGGTTGCGGCACTGCCGCTTCTTCGAGCCGGGAGAGGGCCTGGCGGAAGGCGACGGCCTGAGACTGTCGTTTTCCCAGCAGATTGTCAAGCGTGGCCAGTTCGACCTCGACCCAGGTGCCGGCCTGGGAGCGCAGGTCGGCCACGGCTCGATCCACGGCCCCGGCCCAATCGCCGGCCAGCCGGATCAGGTTCTTCTCTACCTCCCACGGCACGCGCCCGAGGACGTGTCGCCGAAAGAGACCGCCGACCAACCGCATCGGCAGCAGCCACCAAAGCAGTTCCCAGTTCGTCATGAACGTCTGGCTCAAGGCCACCGGGACCACGGCGAGTTCCGGCCGTTTCACCTCCCAGGCCACCGCGGAGATGGTAACTCCCGTGGCCTCCTTGATGTTTCGGCCAAGCCGGTCGCGGAACGCCTCGATGATGCGGCGAAACCGGCCTTCGGCCTGCCCGAGCAGGTCAGCCGCCAAGGGGGCGGCGTCCTGCGACAGGGGAGTCAACTCGGCCAGCAACCGCTCGGCCATCCAGGTCTCGTACTTGCGCGCCTGCCTTGCCAGGTTACCTTTCCACGTTCGCAGCTCCGCCGCGAGCGCTTCGGTCAGCCGGCGCTGCATCGCCGGCCGCCGGGCCAGGAAGAAATCAGTAAACGCCGGGCGGGTTCCGTCACAGACGCTCTCTTCCGCGAGTCGCAGCTCGTCCCGGATGACTGCCGCGTTGACCGCCTCGGTGAACACAGCCGCCCGCAACTGTTGCCAGTCGGCGTCGGCCCGCTCCGCCGCCTGAAGGCCCACGGTCAGGTAGGCCTGGCACGCCTTGGTGAGAGCGGTCATTTTCAGGCCCAAGGCCGCCTGACGCTCTCCGGCGATATTCGCGGCCACTGGTCCCAGGATGCTCTCTCGGAGTTGCCCTGCCCAGCGCCCCGGCTCGACGCGGGACGAGAACGGCAGCACCGGGATGGCAGTCCCGAAACTCTCGCGCAGTGCCCGGTCGAGGAACTCCGTCACCTCGGCCAACTCGCCGTCAGTCAGCAGGTCTACCTTGGTCAGCACCACGATGAGCCGCGGGGCGGTTTGCCGGGCTTCGGTCACCAGCCGGCGGTCTTCATCGGACAGGGGCCGCTCAGCGCTGACGGTGACCAGGGCAACGGCCACGTTCGGCATCCACGTGCGCGTGGCTTCGGTGTTGTGGGCGAAGACGCTGCCCAGACCAGGGGTGTCCACCAGGCGCACCCCCGGCCAATCGCGCAGGGCCGGGGTGAATACGTCCACGACCGCAGCCCGCCGTCGGTTTCCCGGGTTGCCAGCTTCCGTCACGAAGTCCGCCAGGGAAACCGGAGGAATCTGCTCGACCGTCCCGTTCAGGTACGTCACCCGGACGGTTCGTTCCGGCCCGGCCGATGCCCGCGTGATGACTGCCGTGAGCGGCAGCACGCCGACCGGGAAGACCGTTTCGCCGAGCACGGCATTGAGGAGCGAGGACTTGCCCGACTTGAACTGGCCTACTACGGCCACATCAATGGGCTCATCGCCAGAAAGCCCCTCGCACGCTCGCAGGGTGGGGCCGAGCGAGGTCAGCCCGAAACGCCGGACGATCTCGCTGACCACCGTTAGCTGCCCGTTGCGTTCCGGCGTCATTCCTCCCTCCGAACCGAGTCAACAAGGCTTACCTCATTGGGCGGGCTGCTTTCGCTTGATCTCCCGCGCCGCGTAAGACGGCTGCCAAGCCGTCCTTGACGTGCTGCGCGAGCGGCGCCTTCTGAAGTATCGCGACGGTGCGTTCCACGTCGTAAGGGATGCGCTTCAATTCCATTCGTCCTTCCACGAAGACTGCGTAACAGGCTTGCCCTCCGGCATCCCGAGCCAACCCCACGCTGCCGGGGTTGACTACGCTCATCTTGCCGAAAGTACGCATGCCCTGAATGTGCGTGTGCCCCAGGAGCACAAAATCGGCGTCCAATCCACGAACGCGATCCTCCCACTGGTCCATCGGCAGGTACTCGAACAGGTCGCCCTGCGGCGTGGCGTGGGCCATCCGAAAGTGCCGCCCGTCCCACTCGAACCAATCGAGGGTCGGCAGCTTGCGAAGGAATTCCAGGTCCGCCTCATCGACGAGCGTGCGGTGCCAGGCGCGCGTGGCGAGAGAATACTCGCGGAAGGAACCCATGCACTGGCAGTCATGGCCGAAGGCGAGGGCATTGTCGTGGTTGCCCCGGACCAGGTAGTCGGCATTGTCGCGCAGCCAGCGGATGCACTCGACAGGGCACGGCCCGTAGTCCACCACGTCGCCGCAGAAGGCCACGGCGTCGAAGTCGGGCTCGGCTTGCAGGACCGCTTCCAGGGCGGGCCAGTTGCCGTGGATGTCAGACAGGATGAGTAGCTTCATGGCCTCTTCCACCGTGAAAATGCCGCCTTTCCGGGATAGACGGCTCGCGCGCCGAGCTGACGTTCGATGCGCAGGAGCTGGTTGTACTTGGCGACGCGGTCGGTGCGGCACAGCGAGCCGGTCTTGATCTGGCCCGCATTCGTCGCCACGGCGAAATCGGCGATGGTCGTATCCTCGGTCTCCCCCGAGCGGTGGCTGACGACGGTGGCGTAACCGGCGCGCCGCGCCATGTCCATCACTTCTAGGGTTTCGGTGAGCGTGCCGATCTGGTTCAGCTTGATGAGGATCGCGTTGGCGATGCCCTGGGCGATTCCCTCGGCGAAGATGCCGGGGTTGGTGACGAAGTTGTCGTCTCCGACGAGCTGAACGGAGCTGCCGAGTGCCTGGGTGATCGAGCGCCAGCCGGCGGCGTCCGTCTCGGCCAAGCCGTCTTCAACGGAGACAATCGGGTACTGCTTCACCCAGCTCTCGTAAAGCCGCACCATGTCCTCGGAAGTCTTCCAGGATTTGTCGGACTTGGCAAAGACGTAGCGGCCGTCTTCGTAGAACTCGCTGGCGGCAGGGTCAATCGCCAGGGCGATCTGTTCGCCTGCGCGGAAGCCGGCACGCTCGATGGCGGTCAGGATGACCTCGACGGCTTCCATGTTCGATTTCAAGCTCGGCGCGAACCCGCCCTCGTCGCCGACGGCCGTGTTGTAGCCCTTCTGTGCCAGGACTTTCTTGAGCGCGTGGAACGTCTCGGCCCCGAAGCGCAGCGCCTCGCGGAAGGAAGGCGCGCCGAGGGGTACGATCATGAACTCCTGGAAATCCACGTTGTTGTCCGCGTGCCTGCCGCCGTTGAGGACATTCATCATCGGCACCGGCAGGGTCACGGCGGCATCCCCGCCCAGGTACTGATAGAGCGGGAGACGGGCGGACGCGGCCGCAGCCTTGGCCACGGCCAGTGACACACCGAGGATCGCGTTCGCCCCGAGGCGTTCCTTGTGCGGCGTCCCGTCCTTCTCGATCATCAGGCGGTCGAGGTCCTGCTGTTGGCCGGCATCCCGGCCGCGCAGCAGCGGTGCCAGCTCCTGTTCGACGTTGCGGACAGCGTGCTGCACGCCTTTGCCCCCGTAGCGGGTTTTGTCTCCGTCCCGCAGTTCCAGCGCCTCGCGCGTTCCCGTCGATGCGCCGGATGGCACCGCGGCTCGGCCGAGGCTCCCGTCATCCAGAAGCACCTCCACTTCGACCGTAGGATTGCCCCGCGAGTCGAGCACTTCGAGGGCGTGTACGTCGGTAATCCGACCCATGTTTGCTACCTCCCAAGTCGTGCTGGTAACATCAATCGCCGGCGAAAGCCACATCTTCCAGCGTGATGATCCCTTCCTCCACTGCTGCGTCGAAGAAGGGCAGCAGCTCCTGCACGTTTTTGGCCCTGTCCAGGATTTCGACGACGAGGGGAAGCTCGTCCAGCGCGCCGAAAAGCCTGGCGGCACGCACGCACCCGGCGGTCCCGTACCCAACCACGCCCCGGAACACCGCGGCCCAGGCCAGTTGCAATTCCCGAGCCCGCAAGACAGCCGCGCGGGACAGCAGCTCTCCGTCGTGGGTATCGGTCCCCCTCATGAAGACCCGCAACAGTTGCCCCGGCTCACCGAACGGAATGGCTGGGGTCGGCTCCACGTCGGGCCAGGGCGGCGTACCGAGGCCGCTGGCACCGCACTCCTGCCGGGTCACGGTCGCCAGGGCCTTCTGACGGCGGCGGTAGAGCCTTACGACTACCTCCTGGGCCGTTATCAAGGCGTTCGGGGCAACCTCAGCGATCACTGACAGGAATGAGCCGACGACCCCCGGCTCGTCTACGAACTCGACGACGACAGGAGCGGGCTGGACGACGGACCAGGGCCGGGCCTCCAGCAGGTCTCCGGCTTGGTCAACGCCCAAGATCCCCCGCACGACGGTCGCACCGGCGACGCCGTGGCGGCGTGCCCGTTCGACGAGACTGTCGGTGGCGGACAGCCAGCGGTACTTGTCGGTGTTCCGCAAGTAGACACGCAACAGAACCTGAACGTCGTCGAACCACATGGCGCTGTCCTCGCAGCCGCCCCCAGGCCGCTGCCCCTCAATCCAGAGATACTTCAGGCGTCGTCTCGGTGCCGGCTCGCTACCTCGGCGACAAACTCCTCCAAACCAACGGGGTAAATCACTTGCCCTCGATAACGCCGCACGGCAATGGTCACGTCCGATCCCACCAGCTTGTACTCTCCATCCGGCACATGGTTCTTGAGGTAGTCGTACATCTGGACCACGGTGCCCGCTGCGATTGGCCTTCTCTTACGGTCGGTAAGTTTCCATTTCATGGCTCATCCCCCTCGCAGGTTGCTGAGCCGGCCCCTGAGAATCAGGAGTCACACCTGATTCGGGTTCTGTCCTACGGCCGCGGGTCGGTGAGGTATTTCATAATGTGGACGTTACTCACCGTAACCAGCCCTTCGCCGATCATCCCCTCCAGGGCCGCCAGCAGCGGCTCGATGCGCTCCGGCAAGTCCACGATTTCGATGCGCACAGGCAAGTTCTCACTCAGCTCCAGGAGGCGCGACGTGTGCAGGTGACGGCTGGAGCCGTAGCCTTCCACGCAACGGACGACGGTAGCACCGGCGATTCCCTTCTGCTGGCAAAGCTGCACGATGGCCGTGTAGAGCGGCCTGCCGTGCCACTGGTCCGTGCTGTTGACGAAAATGGCGACCATCTTCGCATCAACTTCGATCTTCATGAGTTCACACCTACCGTTTCTGGAAGAAGAGGCCCACCAGCGCGACGGCCAGCAGGACTCCGACGAACCCGGCCAGGAGGCTGCCGAAGGCGTTGGCCAGTGCGTACCACCAGCTGCCGTCCCGGACCAGCTTGAAGGTCTCCCACTCGAAGGTGGAAAACGTGGTGTAGCCGCCGCAGAAGCCCGTTCCGAGCAGCAGATACCAGTCCTGGTGGGCGGGCGAGAGCCGCTCCAGGATGAGCACCGCGGCGGTCCCCAGGATAAACGACCCGCTCACGTTGATGGCAAATGTGCCCCACGGGAACCCTTGCCCCCACGACTGCTCGTTGAACCACTTGCTGAGCAAGTAGCGGGCTATCGTCCCGAGTCCACCTCCGACAAAAAGCAGAACCATCTTGTGCCTCGCGACCGAGAATACCCATTTCCGCACCAGGCCGCCCCAGCCCTTCCACCGGGGCCGCCTCTCGTTCCGGTCGGGAGCCGGGGCGGGAAGCCGTGCGACCGCGCCGTCCGGCAGGGATGACCCGGCTCGGCCGCCCGGCGGGCCGTTGCGCTCCGGTGACTGCTTCGCCGGGAGGGCAATCGCGGCGAGAACGACCTGCCACAGCCTGCTCAAGCCACCGTCCTCCCGTTACTTGACGATCATCACGGTGCATGGGCAGTGCTCGCTCACGCGGTCCGTGGTGCTGCCCAGGAAAAACCGGCTAATCCGGGAGTGACCGTGCTGGCCGAGCACGACCAGGTTCATTCCCTCACTTTCGGCGTAGCGGACAATCGCGTCCGCAGCGTGACCGCGCACCACGACCGAACGCAGGGCAATTCCGCGGCTGCGGGCGTACTCTACCGCCGCCTCCCCGATCTGCTTGAGACGACCCTCAGCGGATCGGCGGATTTCGTCCACTTCATCGATCATGCCGACGACTTCCGGCACCTCGGCAACGCCCAGAGCAATGAGATCGGCTTGGTAATGGCCGGCGAGATCGACGGCCGCGGCCAGGGCTTTTTCGCTGGCGGGCGAGCCGTCGATGGCGACCAGTATCTTGTTGAACATGGCTGGCCCCTTTTTCATTTGACCACCAGGACCGCACACGGCGCCAGCCGCGTCAGGTTCTGGGCGGTGCTGCCCCAGTTGCCCATGAGTTTTTTCAGCACGTTGGAATGGCCCACGAAACCGATCACCATCAGATCGAACTTGTTCTTCTTGGCGAAGGTAACGATGGTCTCGATTTCGTGGCCGTACTGCACGTGGACGTGCAATTCAACGTCCTGCTTGACTGCCTCCTGTTGGAGTTTCTCCCCGAGCTTGCGGTAGTGTTCTTCCATGCGGTGTTTGTAGTCCTCGACTTCCCCCTGCGTGCCGGCGAAGCGCGGCAGACCTTCGGCGACCGAGATCGCGTGCAGCTCGGCCCCTGTGACTGCCGCCAGGGCCAAAGCCTTTGCAAAGGCTTTGTGAGCCGGCTCACTGCCGTCGGTTGCCACGAGAATCTTCCGAAAAGCCTTTTGCGACACGTTACGGCTCCTTGGGGATCGAATTCGGGGAAGGCGCTTTCGGCACGGCTCCATCCGGGCCTGGTTCGGGGACGGCCCGGGAGGGCTGAATCTCCGCCGCTACCGCAGGCTCGACCTGCGGCTTGAAGAATGCCTGGGCGATCATGGTCGGCACGATGGCGCTGGCGATCACGACCGTGACCAGGATCGAGTACTGATCCGAGTTGATGTACGTCTGGGCCGGGTTGTCTGGGGGACCGTGCGTTAGCCCAAAGAGGGCGCTGATGGTGCCGAACGTCAGGCCCGTGGACATGAGCAGCGTGGTGTAGTTGCTCTCCCGCACGCCGAGGCGAAAGGCGCGGGTCAGCGGCCACACCCCGACGAATTTCGTGGCCAGCTTCAGCAGCAACAGGATCAAGATGACGCCCAGCCCCGCCCACAGGGCTTCGGCCCTGACTTTAATGCCGGCGTTGAGGAAGTAGAACGGGGTCAGCAGGGCAAATACCGTGGTGCGAAGACGGCGGATCGTGTCCCGCTGGTGGGCGAAGATGCCGGCCAGGGCCAGGCCAACCATGTACGCGGGCAGTACGGCTTCGCTTCGGGCCTGCATCGCCAGCGCCCCCAAACCGAACAGCACGAAAAAGACCATCTTGACACCCGGCTCACTGACATGCGTGGCGTAGCGGGAAAAGAACCAGCGGACAAAGCGCGGCGCCAGCCACAGGGCGAGGGCGGCCACGACTCCGAAAAGCACCAGGCTCCAGTCATATTGGGCGAAACAGACGCCCAAGGCCACGACCGTCCCCAGGTCCGTAATGAAGCACGCGGCCAGGATCAGCTTGCCGAAGTCGGTTTCGTTCAACCCGGTCTCGACCATGACGGCGTAGACGACGGCGACGGACGTGGTGGACAAGGCGATGCCGCAGATCATAGCCGCATACCAGTCCCAGCCAAGGACGTAGCGGGCGAAGAGAATGGCTCCGACAAACGGGGCCGCAAAGCTGACGAGCCCGATGGACATGCTCTCTTTGAAGAACCGCTTGAGTACGGCCGGCTCGATCTCCGCCCCGGCCAGGAACGTGAGTAGGATGCTTCCGAAGCTGGCGAGAAAGGCAATCCATTCCGTGGCCTTCAACTCCCAGACCGGCCCCAGCCATTGGGCCAAGAGGTGGCTCAGGTTGCCGGCCACGATGCCCACCAGGATTTCGACCAGGGCGACGCTCAGCCCGAAGCGGATGGAGATGAGGCTTGCTAACAGGGCCAGGCCGACCCAGACGGCAGCGATTCCCCAATTGATGTCCATAGTCGTGTGCCCTTCGGTCGGGTAGCCGTCTACTGCACTCCAGCCCAATGCCGCTCGGCAGCGACGGCAACCAGGTCCACGGCCGCCGGTCCCAGCCGGCCGGTATTGACCGTCAAGTGATACTCCAGCGGGTCAGTCCAGTCGGCGCCGAAGTAGTTCTCGTAGAAGCTCCGGCGCTCGGAATCGCTCTGGGCGATCAGCTGCCGGGCTTGCTTCTCCCGCAGCCAGCGGTGCTCCATGACCCGGTGCAGGCGAGTCTCCATCGGCGCCACCAGGCGCACGTGAAACGCCGGGGCGTAGTCGCCGAGGAAGCGATTGCCTCCCCTGCCGACCAGCAAGACGTTGCCTCGCGCCGCCAGTTCTTTCATCAGCTGCCCGAGTGCCTCGAAGTAGCGCTGGTAGAGGCTGCCGGGCCGGAAGCGCTGGAAGAGGCTGGCCGGGTGTTCGTCAATCTTTTCCAGTTCCTCCTCGGTGACGCCCAACCGGGTCGCCTCCTGTTCGAGCAGTTCGCGGTCGTAAACGTGCAAGCCGAGCCGTTTGCCCAGGGGCGGGGCAAAGCTCATCTCGCCGGCCCCCAGCTCGCGGGAGAGCGTCAACACGCGTTGCTTCCCGCCCGGAATGGCTTCGGCCTCTGGGCTTGTATCCCCGCGCACCAGCGCGACTACGCTGGCAACCACATCGTCGAGCGGGACGCGCCCGGTGTTGACAACCAGGGCGTACCGCGCGAGCTGGAACGGAACGTCGCCGAAGAAGTAGCGCAGGAAGCGGCCGCGGGCGCGGTCTTCCTCGGTGCAGCGGACGAGCGCATGTTCGTAGGTCCAGCCCTCCCGCTGGGACATGCGCCGGGCTCGCCATTCTTTGGGCGCGACCAGCCGCAGGTGGAGCACGTTCGGCGTATCGTCAATCAGCTGGCCGGTGCCCCGGCCGACGAGGACCACGTTCCCCTTTGCGGCGGCCTGGCGTGCTGCCTCCCGAAGTCCGTGGATGTACTGCTGGTGGGGCGGGTGCAGGCGAAAGCGATCCGCCAGGCTGATCGCCTTTTCGTCGAGGCGTTCCAGCTCGGCATCCGGCAGGTGTTCGACGGCAGCCGCCCGGTGCAGCAGCTCGCGGTCCAGCAGCTCCCAGCCCAGCGACTCGGCCAGGAGGTGCGCGACCTCGTAGCCGCCGGCCCCGTACTCGCGCGTTACGGTAATCACGTTGACGTTCATGATGAAACGCTCCGGAGAAGGGCATAAAAAAAGGCCCCACCAGGAACGCGGTTCTCCTGGCGGGGCCTGATTCTATTGTAGATCGACCCTACCAGCGGAGAATCTCCACGGTAGGGGTCATCAGCGGCGGCTGACATGAGCCGCGGCGGTTTACGGCGAACCCCATCGCCACAGGGAAATCTAGCCGGAAAGCCGGCGAGTGTCAACGGCGCGCCGCTCGGTAAGGCGGAAGGACCAGGGCTGTTCTCAATTTGATCTTGGCAGGCAGAGGAGAATTGCGTAAGGGAGGTAGGTCGCCCGTCATCAAGGAGGCTTGTCCCATGCCTGCCCCCCTGAGCCTGTTGGAAGAACTGGCCCGTATCCCCAGGGCAGTTCAATGTTTCAAACTGGGTAAGGGAACTTGCCATAAGTTCAATAGCGATGGTCGCCAGGCCCTGTCCCATTTTCCCTATCTTGAAACATTGAACTGCCCTGGTCCGTCAAGCACGCCGGTTTTCCTCTGGATCTGAATCCCTGGCCATGCTATAGCCTGCCGTTCGTTTTGCTCAACCTGGTCGAAGCGCTACGGGGAAAGGCGCTGCGACAAAGCGTTGTTAAACGGTGTTAAGGTAGGAGATATGATTATCACACGCAGTCCGCTGCGGTTGTCTTTGGGCGGCGGCGGCACGGACTTACCTGCTTACTATGAAAAGCACACTGGCTTTTTGATTGCCGCCGCCATTGATAAATATGTCTGTGTCACCTTGCATCATACCTTCGTACCCGAACTTATCATCAAGCATTCCAAACTTGAACGGGTCACCCATGTCGAGGAAATCCATCATCCTATCATACGCGAATCGTTACGTCTGGTGGACGTGGACATTGCTGGGCTAGAAATTATCAGTATGGCTGACATCCCTGCCCGCGCGGGTCTGGGTTCGTCCGGCAGTTTTACCACAGCCCTGCTCAAAGCGCTACACACCTATAAAAAGGACCTTATCTCTCCTCAAGATCTGGCGGAACAAGCCTGTTACATTGAAATCGAGCGGCTCCAAGGGCCGATCGGCAAGCAAGACCAATACATTGCTGCTTACGGCGGATTGACTTGTTTTCAATTCCAGCCGGATGGGCGCGTTGAAGCTTGGCCGCTGCGTATCAGTTCGGAGACCTTGTACAACCTTGAAGATAACTTACTATTGTTTTTCACCGCCCCCAGCCGTGCAAGATCGGCCAATCTCAAGAAGAAAAACGAACGCAGAAAACCATGCGAACAGGGCATGGTAGATAGTTTGCACTTTATAAAGGAATTGGGTTATCAGATCAAAGAAGCCCTTGAGGAAGGTGATTTGGTCCGTTTTGCCCAACTGATGAATGTCGATTGGGAACACAAAAAGAAATGCCACGGCAGCACGATCAATAAAGAAATCGAGCGCTGGTATCAGCTCGCGCGCGCGAACGGCGCGTTGGGTGGCAAACTCGTTGGCGGCGGCACTTTTCTTATGTTCTACGCAGAGGACAAGGCCCGCTTGCGCCGCGCCTTGGCGCAAACGAAGCTGCGCGAAGTGCGTTTCCGCTTTGAGTTTGAAGGGACCAAGTGCGTAGCGGCGTAACGTAATTTTCCTCAGCAGCTAACGCTGGTGGGGAAACTTAACTGCCGGACGGCGGCGTCCGGTTCGGAACAGAGGCACACGGTAAGCGAAGGCAACCGCTGTGCGCAAAGAGAGGCGAACCATTTCATGCGGGTCCTGGTGAATGGCCTGGCCGCGGCCGGTCCCATGACAGGAATCGGCCATTATACAACGCAGCTGTTGCGTTGTTTGCGCGCGCAAGCAGATAAGGAAGACATCTACGTCTTTCCCAATCGCTGGCTGCGGCAGGCTCGCTCCCTGTGGGTCCATCTGCGTTCGCGGTTGGAAAAAACCAGTCAACAGGCTCCCGGCGCGGCCAAGCCAGCCACCGCGACGAGGAGGGCCGCGTCAGCGCCCCGGGCGACATGGCATGGCCGAACCTTGCGTGCTCTGCGGGCTTCGGGGCAATGGCTGCTGACCCGCAACTTCCAGGCAGCTTGTCGCAGCGGCTTCGACCTTTATCACGAACCTAACTACATCCCCTTGCCCAGCGACTTGCCGACTGTAGCTACCGTCCACGATTTATCGGTATTGCTCCACCCCGAATGGCATCCTGCCGACCGGGTTGCCTATTTTGAGCGCCACTTTCGTTACGGCCTCCAGCAGTGCCGCCATGTCTTGGCCATCTCGGAATCCGCGCGACAGGAGATCCTGCGCACCTTACACCTGCGGCCGGAGCAAGTAACGCGCACTTATATGGGCATACGGCCGGGCTTGATGCCGTTGCCCCCACACAAGATCCAGCAGACGTTGCGGCAGTTGAATTTGCCTTCGCGCTATCTGCTCTACGTCGGCACCATTGAGCCGCGCAAGAACCTTACCACACTGCTCCGCGCCTATCGCGCCCTCGATGAGCGGGTCCGCCGCGCTTATCCACTCGTCCTCGTGGGCAACTGGGGCTGGAACGCTGGCGAGGTCGCTCGCTTGCTCCAATCCAAAGAAGCAGCGGCGGAGGTGATTCATCTCGGCTACGTTCCGGAAGGGGCCCTATCGGCGTTGTACAACGGGGCGCGGGCCTTGGTGTATCCCTCGTTGTACGAGGGGTTCGGCCTGCCACCGGTGGAGATGCTGGCCTGCGGCGGTGCGGTGTTGGCCTCCACCGCCGGCGCCCTGGTCGAAACCGTGGGACAAAAGGCGCACCTGATCGAACCATTGGACCTCGAGGGCTGGCGTCAGGCCATGCAACGCGTCGTTGAAGACGAGGACTGGTGGCAAGCCTTACGGCGTGGTGCTGTTGAGGCAGCGAAACCGTTCACTTGGGAACAGTGTGCTGCGGATACCCTGCGCGTCTATCGGCAACTGTGCGGCACGCATTCTCAGAACACCAAGCAGCTTCAAGACTGGCACAGAAGGGCAGGTTGAGCGCCGTCGGGGGGATGGCGTAATGCGAAGGGAAGGGGGATCCCATGCGCATCGTCTTGAATTACTTGGCCGCAGCGGAATCGGCCAAGACAGGGATCGGTCACTATACAGCCGAGCTGCTTCGTTGTCTGCGTCAACAGGCCGGCGACGATGTCATCGACACGTTTCCAGGCCCTTGGGGGCAACGGATGCACGCCGTCTGGGCGCGCTATCGCCGGGCGCGTATGCCGACGCCGGGCCGCACACTCGCTGGACCCGAACGCTTCTCCCTGCGGCGCCACGCTTTCCATGGCCTGCGCGCCTGTGGACGGACGGCGCGCCGTCTTCTCTTTCGTCAACTTTGTAGCTGGAAAAAGTATGATTTGTATCATGAACCCAATTTCTTGCCCTTGCCTTGCGACTTACCGACCGTGGCGACGCTGCACGATTTGTCAGTCTTGCTCCATCCCGAATGGCACCCTGCCGAGCGGGTTGCTCAGTTTGAGAAGCACTTTCGCCGCGGCCTGGGGCAGTGTCGCCATTTTTTCACGGTCTCGGAATTCGTGCGCTGGGAAGTGATCCAGACCTTGGGCCTGTCCCCGTCGCAGGTCACGCGCACCTATAATGGCATCCGCCCTCATTTCGCCCCTCTGCCGCCAACCCATGTGGCACACCTGCTGCGGCGTCTGGAGTTGCCGCCGCGTTATCTGCTTTATGTCGGCACTATCGAACCACGCAAAAACATCATGACCTTGCTGCGCGCCTATTGCGCGCTGCCCAACCGCATTCGCTCCAATTGGCCCTTGTTATTGGTCGGCGGCTGGGGTTGGAACGCTGGCGATGTGGCCGATTTCCTTGAAAGCGGAGGACGCCAGCACGGCGTGCTCTACCGCCCTTATGTCCCAGAAGGATCCTTATCGGCGTTGTACAACGGGGCGCGGGCCTTGGTGTATCCCTCGTTGTACGAGGGGTTCGGCCTGCCACCGGTGGAGATGCTGGCCTGCGGCGGTGCGGTGTTGGCCTCCACCGCCGGCGCCCTGGTCGAAACCGTGGGACAAAAGGCGCACCTGATCGAACCATTGGACCTCGAGGGCTGGCGTCAGGCCATGCAACGCGTCGTTGAAGACGAGGACTGGTGGCAAGCCTTACGGCGTGGTGCCGTCGAAGCCGTGCGGACATTCACCTGGGAGCAGTGCGCCGCCGACACCCTGCGCGTCTATCGACAACTTGGCGGAGAGCCAAAGGATGTAAAACGGCCGCTTGCCGCCTAATCTGCCACTCGTTTGAGGCGAGCGGGGGGTGTGAACCCCCCGGTGGCACAACCGGGGGGTTCACACCCCCCCGCTCGCCATGCATAACCGGCGGGGTTCACACCCCCGCTCGCCCTCGGAGCGCAGCAACTGCCGTTGTTCGATATGATTACTTCGGTTTATAATTGGAGAATGGCTCGCTGTGTTCGTGCGCCCAGTACCTCGGGGTACCTTGATGGGGAGCGGCAGATCATGGAGCCGGGGAAAGTCGAACGCCTCTGTCTCAAGGCCAAGCAAGCTATCGAGAACCGGGATTGGGAGAAAGCCAAACAAGCCTATCTCATGGCCTTGGGGCTGCGCTCCGATGCTCCCGACATTCACATGGGCCTGGCCACAGTCTATTTCCAACTCCGCGAACTGACCAGCGCCGCTCATCATTTCCGTGAAGTGACCCGTCTCGATCCGCTTCGCGCCGGTGCCTATATCAACTTAGGGGCCGTCCTCAATCTCCTGCAAGAATACGATGAGGCTATCGCCGCCCTCCGCCGTGGCATTCAGCTCGATCCGCAGCGCGTCGAAGGCTATTACAATCTCGGTTTGGTCTATCGCCGCAAAGGTCAGTTCGATATGGCCATTCAGGCCTACCGCGAAGCCCTCCGACTCAATCCGCGCATGGCCGACGCCTACTTGAACCTGGCCAACCTTTATGTCGAGAAGCAGCAGTATCGCCAAGCCATCCAAAACTACGATGAGGCGCTAAAGCTACGGCCTCACTGGGAAAAGGCGTTAGAAGGGCGGGCGCATGCCCAGATGCTCTTGTCGGGCGATCGCCCCGCGGCGCCGGAGCCCGTCCCGGCCAGAGGGGGCCGAACTGTCACGGCCGAGGACAAAATGGTCGATCCCAATCTTCATTCCAACCTGTTGACCGCCCTGTATACCGGGTCCGAAGCTGCGGAGACACTCGTCCGAAATTTCCAGAAAGTGCTCAGCGACGAGATGGAAACGGCCATCAAGGAGTTGTCCAGCTGTCTGCTCTATCCGGATGCCTCCTACAGCGAATTGAATGCCTGCGTGGACCGTTTTGCGGAAGCCCTGGATCATATGCTTGCCGCCCAGAAAAACCTAGAAGCGGGTATTTTGCGTCTTCAGAACCTCAACGCCCAATTCGCCAACCTATGACGACGTTATCGTGAGCTATAGTTGTGCTGAGCCGCGGCGACGCCCCTCCGTCGTCGCTGGAGGGCGCAACCGATGAGCGCGGAACAGAAACTGGGCGACATTTTGCTTCGCTTGAAAGTCCTCAATCGTATCGACCGCGACCGCGTCCTGGAGACACTGCGGCGGAGCGGACGGCGGCAGAAATTCGGTCAGGTGGCTCGCGCCATGGGCCTGGTCACCGAGGAACAGATCCTCGCTGCCTTGGCTGTGCAGATGGACCTCTTCCCCGGTGTCCAGTGGATGACGCTTGATCAGATCCTCGAATATCTACAAACCACCGAAGTTTGCTAGGCGTCCCCAAAAAGGAATAGCACCCTTCGGTTAGCCGCGACCCGAAAGGGAACGGGAACACTTATAAAAACTCCCGTAGCCAAGGAGGCTTCTCTATTTGTTGGGCGGCGGCGTTGCCGGCGTCGGCTGGTATTGCAGCAACAAATCGCTGCTCTGCCGTATGCTCGGTCGTAAGCTGCCGAGCACGAGCGCGACATGGTTTTTTAGCACTTCCTCGAGTTTGGGATCGGCATACATCTCGACGAGGACGCGGACTTGCTCGCGCGAGAGCCGCGGGCTGAATTGCTGAATGTTGCTTATCAGGGCGTTGGCCGCAGCGATGCGCACAGCTGTTGTGCGCTTGCCGTCGGTCAGCACCTGGGCCAACACGATCTGCGCCTCCTCCTGCCGGAGCCGAGCGGCGACCTCGATGGCAAAGCCCTGGCCTTTGGGCGTTAGTTTGCTCGGCGTCCGCAGCGCTTCCAGAACGGTCGATCCAGCCAGCCCTACATCAAAACCGGGGATTTCGCCGCGCGCCAAGCGGGCCAAATATTCTATAGAGCGCTCGGCATAGTCTTTCATTTCTTTGGCCGAGAGGGCTGGATGGGCGGGATCTTCCAGGCGCGCCTGGAGGAACGGCTTAAGCACCTTGGCATCAAGGGCGAACGCCGCAGGAACCACCGTGATGTTCGGATAGCGTGCTAGAGAGCGGCCTAGTTTCTCTGCGTTACGGGCGGCCTCGCCGAGCAAGAGAGCACGCTGGTTCGGGTCGTCTGGGAGCCGGCCCAATGCGTCTCCCTGGGGCGGTGCGGCGGTGAGGAGAATGGGCAAGTGGCTGGCGAAGCGATCAGCGCGGAGCTGCCCCAACAGCGGGGCCAAGCCGGGATTAGGCAGTTCCGCCTCGAAAAGCAGCAAAGCTATGTCTGATGCTTGACCGAGGCGCTGCATGATCTCGCGGCCGCTGGCTACAGCAACGACATCGTAGCCGGCCGCGGTGACGGCAGCGGCAACGCGGTTGCGGATGTCTTCATTGAAGTAGCCGATCAACACCTTGAGCTTCTGTCCGTCTCCTTTATCTCCTCCTACCCCTCCCGAGGGAGAGGAGACCGCAGCGACGGCGCGGCGGAGCACTTCGACGACGCGTGTTGTTGCCAGACTGGACGCCGCATCGGGGATTTGCAACAGTGCTTCCACCGCCGCCATCTGGACGCGGCGATCTGGATAGTACAGCGCCCGTACCAGCGGAGGTTGACCACGGCTCAGTGGCCGCAAGGCGCGAACCTCCTTGCGTTCACCCAGGTCGCGCACCGCACCGAGAATCACCGGAACACGATGCTCTTGCAAAGCACGTTCCAGCACAGCGTTCACGAGGGCGGATTGCACTGTGCCGACGAGGTTATGAACTTGTGGGGCTGCACGTTCCAACGTCTGGTCCAGGCCCGCTCTCGACTGCGTTTTGTCGAGTATCAGGCTGAGCAACACTACCTGGGCGGGCACGTAGGTGGGATCAAGCATCAAGGCTTGGCCGGCGAAACGCACCCCATAGTATTCTTCGGCCTTGTCAGCGCTGATGGTCGGCGCGCCTGGCCAACCCTCCACCACGCGCTGGCCGTCCCAGCGCCAGACGGTGACCGCATGGGCATCGGCGAATGGGACGCGGTGCAGATAATAGCTCTCGGCCAAGCGCGTCAGCTCGACATGGGCCGGGGGCAACTTGTCTGCCGGGGTTTCTAGAAAAAAACTCAGTGCCGCTGTAGCATTCTGACGCACTTCGTCCGACTGTGCAGACGAATTGGCTAAAAACCACAAGTTGGGCACGACCTCGCGCTGGATGAGCCGCGCCGTGTCGGCTGAATATCTCTTGCGGAAGATACGGATCAGATCGACTTGCAAATGCGAATCCTTGCTATCCAAAGCAGCGACCATCGGCGCGAGGGTATCCGGACCCAGCCGCTCCAGTGCCTCCAGATAGCGGACGCGCTCGTCGGGGTTGGCTTGCCTCAGGGCATCGATCAGGTAGGGCACGACGACGGCCCCCGACTTGGCCAGTTCTTTCAGGGCATAGGCATACTCTTCCGGGCTGGCCGTGAGGTTTTTGATGTAGCCTTGGATGCGGGCCGGATCGCGGCGGACCTTGGCGACCGCTTCAGTCACACGCTTAATGAGTTGCTCAACATGGTCCAAGGCTTCTTTGTTGGCTTTAGGATCATCGGACCATTTGCGGAGGTTGCGCAGACGCAGAAAAGCCGCGATGCCTACGTCGTCAACCAGTTTGACAAGATCGGAGTCGCTGGGTTTGTAGTCGAGCAGATTGCGCAGATGGACAGCGGCTAAGTCGTACCTGCCGACCTCGATCTCAAACTGGATAGCGTTCCAGTATTCCTCGGTATTGGTCGGCTTCTTAAAAAAGCGGCGATAATCGTCGTCGCTACTGTTTTGGGCAGCGGGCGCGCGAGCGCCGGACTGCTTGGGTTGTTCTTTATCCTGGGCTGTTGAATGCGTCAAGAAAACAGTCATCGCCAACAGCGACAAACCCAGATGCACGAGACGGGAGTACATGATAGGAGCCTCTTCTTAATCACAGAAAGGGATTTCGGTTAGCCGCGACTCGAAGAGGAGCGCGGGACAGCCTCCCCCCCCCCCCCCCCCCGCCGGCCGCCCCGCTCGGTCCCCCCTCGATATTCGGGAGCGCCCCGCCCACCTGCTGTATCCGGTATTCGCCCTCGGGCGAGATCGGGCCAACCGAGCCGACTCCGATCCGGATCTCGGCGGCAAGCG
>Ga0078972_1008581_pt1 | contig 21190 bp, 22 predicted proteins | sample YelNatPaOPGAMG01_FD_67568 | JGI IMG/M metagenome (GOLD analysis project Ga0078972, IMG submission 67568) | Hot spring thermophilic microbial communities from Obsidian Pool, Yellowstone National Park, USA - OP-RAMG-01 (SPADES assembly) (version 2) | ecosystem: Environmental > Aquatic > Thermal...
AGCCTTTTCCAAAGGCTCTTTTGATTACTTTCAGCAACCGGGCTCTCCTGGATGGCCACAGCAGTTTCGGAATGTCGTAATGCGGATAAGGAAATTTTTTAATGCGAGAAAAAGCTTTTTTACAGTGCTTCCTGGAGCCTTTAAATTGCTCAGGTATGCTCTCAACGACGGTTTTTGAGATTTTTCCATGTGTTCTCCATACTCTAAAGCCTGGTTGTTATCTCGCAGGTTTTATTCGGTCTTATCTCCAACCAGGGGGAGAACCTTTACCACCTCAAATTTTACCAGAAACAGTTCTTTATCAAAATCGTCGGGATAAAACTTTCTCTTTATCGCCAAGATTGTTTCCTTGTCTGTTACCTCTGAAACTTTCTTAAGGATAAGTCTTTTACCCCTGTAACCTGCTCCTTCTTCCAGGAACAAGTAAGCAGCGTTTGGATTCTTTTGGAGATTACTGTGAGTAAGGCGATCTGGCATGATGAAACCCAGGGTGTTGTCATCAAAAAAGTGAGGCCTTGCAAAAATGGCCACATTGACTACTCCTTTGTCATCAGCCGTAGCCAGTACTCCCATGCCCTTGTGATTTTCAAAATACTCTCTGAGTTCATTCATAACAAACTCCTTTTTTGCTTGATAAATTTTGCAATTTTATCCTGCTGGAGGACCAAAATTTCATCTAGAACTTATAGGTATGGTGCATCCCAGCGTCAACCTATCTTTCGAGGAAATAAAAGGGAGCCTCAAAACAACGCAATTTTTAGAACACTACTAAAATTATCTTGACAGAGCAAAGAGCGGTGTAAAATATGTGAAGATTTAGCCATAGTTTTGGGATGTTTAACTATTGCTGGATGCTTACCAACAAAAACAGGAGGTTGCTTATGAACTCAGTAATAGTAGTCATTTTGGGTTTTATTGTGGCCTTTATTGGGTATCGTGTTTATGCAAAATATGTGGACGAAAAAATTATGCAAGCCGATCCCAAAAGGGTGACTCCAGCGAAGATGTACATGGACGGCGTGGATTTCATGCCCACGAACAGAAACATTCTCTTCGGCTACCAGTTCAAGTCCATAGCTGGTGCTGGACCAATAATTGGCCCTATCATCGCTATTCAATGGGGATGGCTTCCTGCGTTGATATGGATCCTTCTGGGAACCTTCTTTATCGGCTGGGTTCAGGATTATTCAACCGCTATGATTTCGATGAGAAAAGATGGTGCATCCCTGGGAGGTTTAAGCCATAAACTTATATCACCTCGAGCACGGATCCTGTTACTTTCCTTTATCTATTTTTACCTGCTTCTTATAGCTGGAGCCTTTGGTAACGTGGTGGTAAGTACAGCAATTAACCTGAAGTCCTCTCCTATGGCATGGTTATTCCTGACAATAGGTGGAGTTTTAGCAGGGCAGATGATCTATCGGTGGAGGGTGGATATACTCGTTACAACAATCGTAACGGTCGCTATAGCTCTATTTGGTATATGGCTTGGGTCAGTTGCTCCATCGAACAAAATTATAGGTGATAGTCTTGCTAATAGCAGATGGCTATGGGCAATTGCTGCATTTGTTTTTTGCTATTTTGCAGCAGTTCTTCCCATCTGGAGATTTGCTCTTCCTATAAACTATGTGGCTTCCTATATTGTCTTTCTAGGTCTTTTCTTCGGAATTATTGGAATACTTATACTGCATCCCGATTTTACACTTCCCGCATATACCAGCTTTACGATTAAAATTGGTCCTCTCTGGCCTATAATGTTTGTTACCATCGCATGTGGTGCTATTTCAGGATGGCATAGCCTTGTTTCTTCCTCAGGAACGGCACGACAGCTTGAAAATGAGCTGGACGCAAGGCCGGTTACTGCCGGAGTTATGTTTGTTGAAATGATACTTGCTATATTCGCATTGATTATTGCCGGTACGATATATGCGTCTCCAAGTGAATATGGAGCCGCTATTGCAAAAGGACCTGCTGGAGTTTTTGCGGCAGGTGTGTCCAAGTTCTTAGGAGCTCTTGGACTTCCAGCCGAAGCTGGCCGAGCCTACGGAAGCGTTATGATGATTATGCTGGCTATTACCATTATGCAACTGGTCATAAGGTTTATGAGGATTGCGACTTCGGAGTTGTTGAGCGATATTAGCCCTGTGTTCAGGAATGCTCATGTGGGTACAATTATAGCAAGTCTCCTCGGCGCTCTTCTTGTTTTGACAGGCTGGTGGCAGTATCTGTGGGTGCTGTTCGGTGGCGCAAATCAATTGATGGCATCTCTTGCACTGATGGTAATAACAGCTTATCTGATGTCAGAAGGAAAACCGGCGGCGTATGCCTTTTACCCCATGATTTTTATGTTCGTTACCACAATTGGAGCATTGATTTACACATCATTTAATTTGCTTCAGAAAGTCTTTTCAGGAGCAGTTAAAGGAGAGGCCCTTATAGGAAATGCGCTTATGGGTGTTGTTGGTTTATTCCTTGTCGTTGCTGCTTTTATTCTCGGGTGGGAAGCTATTAAAGCATTTAATAGATACAAAACAATACGGGCACAGGAAGCTGGTGCAAAAGCATAGGAAATACAACTAAAGAAACCCAGGAAGGTAAGAAAAGATGGGAAATAGTTGTGAAAAGAACGGCTTTTTGCAGGCAGTGAGAGACTTTCTTTTCGGGTTCGTTGCTTATGGCCCGGCTCAAGTTGCTGTGAAAACACGAGCGAACATGGAAGATCTCTTTATGATTGTAACTGTGGGAGGTATGCTCGGTATTCCCATCTTTTCCTCATATTATTCTTTGAGGTTTTTGCCATACATGGTTCCCAGAATTACTACATGGAAGCGCAGGCTACTTCGGGAAAAGGATTTTACAGATATTCTCGAGGAATAGTTAAAAAATAAGGAGGATTAACAAGACATGGGAGATAAACGAAAAAAAGGTGGTTTCTTCCAGGCAGTAAAGGAATTTGTCTATGGATTGGCTGCTCATGATTCAGCACGTTTTGCCATGAAGACACGAGCAAGCATGGAACACCTCTTTATACTCATTACCATGGGGGATATGCTTGGCGTTCCTATCCTTCCTCCATATTATTCTCTGAGGCTTTTGCCTTATGTGGTTCCGCAGATTGCTACATGGAAGCGAAGGATGTTACGGGAAAAGGATCTCACAGATGCCCTGGCATAAAATAATCCGGCACTAATCAACCACAAGGGAGGTAGTGGGGGTGACTACTATTTCATCATTGGCAAAAATTTTCGAACAGTATCCGGATAGACGTTACATCATGTTTGGCGGAAAAGGTGGAGTGGGCAAGACCACATTTTCTGCTGCGACGGCGTATTATCTTGCAAAGAAAGGCAAGAAAGTTCTTGTTTTTTCTGTGGATCCTCAGGCATCCCTGAGCGATATATTCAAGGTGGATATTTTCGGCAAAGGACCCACAGAGATTATGCCAAATCTCTATGCTCAGGAGATTGATGCGGACAGAAGGATAAAAGAATACCAGGATGAAATCAGAAAGAAGATCCTTGATATGTACGGTTTGGACAAGATACCTGATGAGATAGAAAGTTATATCCAGGCGGCATCGGCAGAACCGGCTATGGAAGAAAGCGCCATTTTCGATGAGGTGGTGGATATTGTGGTAAGAGGCGGTTACGACTACTACATCTATGATCTTGTTCCTCTAGGTCACGCACTTTATTACCTGAGCATGGCGTCAATTTATGATGAATGGATTGATAAAATTACAAATTTAAGACAGCAGATGAGAGAATATGACCAGGTTGTAGCGGTAATTAGGCGTGACGAAGAATTGGAAGAGGATGCTATTCTCAATGAGCTTCTATACATTAAGGATCGCATTAACAAATCCTCGAGTATTCTCACGGATAAACAAAAGACGGCCTTCTTCTTTGTTGTGACTCCAGAAGAGATGATTATCAACGATACCTTAAAGGCGGCGGAACTTTTTGCAAAGTTTGATGTTCCTTTGAGCGGGTATATCGTCAACAGAGTATTACCTGCTTCCCTGAAGGACCAGGAGATACCCGAATATCTGAAGAACCGCATTACTATGCAGGAGCACTATCTGAAGGTAATAAACGATGTCTTCAGAGGACAGATTCTTGCTTTTGTTCCCGAAATGGAACGGGATGTTACAGGTCTCCCTATGATTGAGAAAGTTGCGAAGAACATGTTTGGTGATTTTTAAATGAGCGGAAAAGGAGTTTCCACATGAATAAGGTTACCGTCAGTATGAAAAGATTTATGGAGGAGCATCCTTCTCTAAAATATGTTTTTTTCGGCGGAAAAGGTGGGGTGGGCAAGACGGTTATGGCAGGTGCGGCAGCCCTTTGGGCGGCGCAGCAGGGTAAGAAGACTCTTCTTGCATCAACAAATCCTGTGCATAGTCTTTCCAATCTTTTTGAAAAGGACGTATTTGGCAAGCCTACGGTTGTTTGTGATGAGGAAAAGTGCTTTGCCTTTGAAATTGATACGAAGGATGCAATTGAAAGATCCAAGCGGGAAATTCGTGAAAAGATAAGCTGGTTTTTGAAATATGCAGATCTTACCACGAAGGCGGAAGACTTCGTAGAATCTGCTACCATGAATCCAGCTTTTGAAGAATCTGCTATGTTTGAAAATATGATCGATCTCATCTTCAAAGATGAATATGATTTTTATGTATTTGATACGGCTCCAACGGCAAATGCTCGAAGACTTCTCGGTATGTCAAAAGTTTATTCGCTGTGGGTGGATAAGATGCTTAAGAGCAGGGAAGAGGCGAGATCCCTCAGGGAACTCCTTTCCTTTTCGAAAAAGAAAGAGGAAGATCCTCTGCTCGACTACCTTCTGAATTTTAAAGACAGGATAGCGAAGGCGCAGTCACTTCTTACCAATGATTCCCTTACGGCATTTTTCTTTGTCACGCTACCAGAAAGCCTTCCCATTGCTGTTATAACGAGGTTTATCAATTGGTTTTATGAATTCGGCATACCTGTGGGCGGTGTGATTGTGAACGGCATTATACAGAAGGATCAAGTAGGCGAAAATGCTCCTGAATTTGTTCGTAATCGAGTTGCCATGCAGGAAGAACACATGGAAGAAATCTGGAAAATATTCGGTGAAAAAGTGCGAGCGATTATTCCTCTTTTTGAGACGGAAGTGAAGGGTTGTGGTATGTTAAATAGAGTCGTGGAATATCTTTTCGCTTAGGATGGAAAATTTTGTCTTTCCTGGGTATGCTATTCGTTTGGAGAAAGGGGAACGGAAAAGGTTTGTTCTATTTTAGGGCAGGCTTCAAGACCTGCCCTTCAATTTAATATAAGCCTCACATTTTTGAGAAAAAGTTTTTGTATTCGTCTTTTAGTTTATATTTCTGAACTTTACCTCCCACAGTTTGTGGCAAACTTTCCACAAAAACCACAGCTTTCTACATTGCCTTTTGGATTGTCGTAACTTGTGAATATCTGCTCTATACCAGGTGTTGTCATATCCCTCATAAATCAAGATATTTTCAGTTAACTCATAACCAAGAAACACCCGCAATAAACAGCTTTTTATAGCAAAGTAACAGCAAAAAGATTATAAAATTATAGTTTCTCCAACCCGAGGTATATAGACTGAACCAGGAAGATTCCTTTCCTGCCAAATCTTTTGTGCATTAACTTCCCAATCTGTATCATCCCATCCCCACCCTGGATTTCCTTGTCCATCTTCATGCCCACTTAGATGAACTAAAAAAGTCCTTTTTGGTGAAAGCTCCCTCACATATTCTTGAACTGTAGTGAATGAGATATGTCCTGTATTTTTCCCGTTAAACACCTCAATACTCCAGGTATTACAATCAATGAAAAGAAAGTCAGGTTCCTTAAGAAGCTCAACTGTTTCAATTTCCTCCAATTTTGGCTCCATGATCCAATTGTTTCTGTTGTCAATATCCCAAAGTAAAACTACCTTCTTATTTTTAATCCTAATCACAAAAGAAGCTGAACAGTAAGAGCTTTTCTTAAAATCTGTAGGATCAATATCGGCTGTACAATGGGATACTGTTATAGGAATAACCGTTAAATCTGTGAAATCAAACTTAATAGCATCAAGCTTTCTGCCTGGTGGTAAAGATTCTTCAGAAATTTGAGGGCTTAAAAAATTCACCCACTCATAATTGTATGTTCTTTTAATCCATTCTGCTGATCCTTTACGAACCCATAGAGGGATAGGTTTCCATTTTTCACCCCGTCTTTTTGTTGTCCTTTTCCATGTCTCACATAGTCTATTTAAGTCAAGAACATGATCCGGATGCCAGTGAGAAAGAAATAACCAATCAAGCCTTGCATTGTCACCCAAAAGAAAAGGATTATTAACAAGGCTATTTACTACGCCCATCCCTACATCAAAAAGTATGTGGTATTTAGTTTTGCCGGTGGCTTTGTCCAGACCAATTAAAGATACGGAGGTATTTGCTGAGTTTCTTTTACTAATACAACGTTTGCAAGGGCATCCAAACTCTCTCATGAAGGCATGGTCTATCCCATTAATCATTAAACAATGGTCTGTAGATTCTGAACTGATTCTATCTTTAAATATAAGGGCCTGGTTCATATCTCTCTATATGTACTCCTTTCCAAGTGCAATTTGGGTTAACACAAACTGTCCAGTAGTTATCATAATAATCAATTCCTCCCAGGTCTTTATGTAATGTATAAGTATCACCCCTACAAACAGGGCAAGATTTTTTCTTCCTGCTGAGTGACCCAAATTCTATCCAAGGTCAGAAACCATTTCCTGAATTTTAGGTCGTTTCTTAGCCCTTAAATATTCAATAAGCTTCTTCTTCTTCAGCTAAAAAATCTTCTTCCTGCCATTCTTTCATTTTTAAGCCCTCCAAAAGCAAATTAAAATAGTGATCCCTTCATTTTCTACAAACTCAAAAGCAAATGAAGTCTTTATATTTATATCTCTTATTATTGCATTTATGATGTTTTCAAAATCAGTTAAATTTGTTTGAGAGGGGCATATCATAAGAATAGTTAACCATTCAGGGATAATTGAACTAAACTTTGCTCTTAGGATATTGGAAGCATTATATGCCATCTCAACAGGGTCTTTCCCTGAAATAATTGCCCAATCTCTGAGTCTTAAAGCTTTACCTGAATTTCCATCTTCTAAATAAGTGCATTCGCATTCAATATTATAGGGGCAGACCCTACATCTTGCTTGAACTAAATGTGTTATGCCGAGATGTGAGCAAGTTGCGGGTTTATCAGAATTAATTGCTATTACCACATTACCTACAATTATTTCTTTGGGTAATGATTTTACTGAATTCTCTAAAAAGAAACAATCTCTCATTTATTTCACCCAGTAAGGGTTTATCCCTAATTTTGCGAAGAGATACCAGGCTGTTGCTCCGAGATGCCCTCGGTGAAAATATTGCCAGTTGAAACCTGTAGTTAAACCATCTCGTGATGCTGCAGGGATGGCGCCTGTTGAAAGTTGAGCCTTTTCTATAGTCTTTAAAAGGCTCAGGGCTTTTTCATTTTCTCCCACTACTTGATACGCTACTGCCATCTGGGCTGTTCCTTCATACCAGATTCCATCCCTATCTGTGTTAAAATCAAAACCATCTCCAACAGCATGATTCTCTTCTGCGTATCTTATAGCCTTTATGTAGCTTTGTGCCTCATCTCTAAAAACCAAAATTGCCCATGCCTGAACATCAACGGGTATTACATCATTGTTAATAGTAACTCCGTCGTCTATCGTCCCTGTCCAGAATTTACCCTCCTTTTCGTCCCACATCGCTAAAACAAATTTTTTGGCATGTAAAGCCCTATCTTTCCACTTCGTATCTTTCGTCAATTCATAAAGTCTTATGAAAGCCACATAAAGGTCAAGATTGTGTTCTGTTGATTTGGAAAGAAGCTTCTGAGGATCAGGCTCCCAGCCCTCAAAACCACCCAGGTAACCTCCTGCACCTCGATTGTCCTTGAGATTTTGTTCAACCCATTCGCCAAGCATCTCCGCTGTAGAAAGATACTCTGCCTTTTTAAATCTCTCGTATGCTGAAATCAGGGCAATCATAGCCCAGGCAACATTACCAGTATGGGTGCTTACTGAAAATTTATCTTCAAACCATTTCTTCTCCGTACAATCCCAGAATCCAGGGAGTCTTGCTGAACCCTCTTTATTATTAGGTTTCCAGCCAGGAAACATTTTTAAGTCTCCACTTGAATAGGCATTTCTCAGTCTTCCGTCATTGTAGAATCTGTCATTCTGAGAAGCATATACAAAGGCATCAGCAAGAATTTTTGCCCTTCTCAGGTCATCTGGTGTTCCCCTTGCAAGAAAAGCAAGAAGAGCAAGGGCATTATCATAGGTGAATGCCACATTTCGCATCACTATATCAAAATCACTCTGTTGAGTTGGTTGCGTCTCATAACTTTGTATAAATCTCAATTCATCAGGTCTTTCTAAATCAAAACGAATATCATCTATGTAAAAGGTAATCTTCTGACCAAGGTTTCTTGGAGCATTGGTAACCCATCCAAAGCCACTAAGGACATAACTGATGTCTTTACCTGTAAGGTCTATGGTATACTTTTTCCACTCTTTACTTAGAGTTACAAAAGTGGTATGAAATATCCTCCTTTTCTTACTATTTACTGTAACCTTTGGAAGGGACTCTTTGTAAGGTTTATCTGGCCAGCCTACTCCACCAACGAAAAACTCTACTTGCTCACCTCCTTTTTCACCCCTTGCAAAGAAAGTTAGTTTTGTAGCACCAGTAAGGTTAAAGCCAGCATTTGGGTAATCTCCCCAGTTCTGCTGAGGTTCCTGTGCATCAGGTGGAAAGACTCCGTTCATAAAATAAAATCCACCCCAGCTATTTCCATTTTGGGGGTCGAATGTAGCCTTTATGTAAGTTGCGCTTTTCTCATGTAACTGTGGAGCATCTGTAAAGCACTCTTTCATTTCTATCATCTCATGAGCACCATATCCCCACATCTTTGCCTTTACAGGAAAATGATTTCCACCAGAACCAACATCCGTATATACATCGAAGGTTTTATGATATTTATCCATCATGTCCTTTATCCACTGAAATTGAGGAACACTGTCAGAGGGAGGTTCTGGATTAGGGTCAGATGAGAAAGAATTACCTCTGGAGCAGAAAACTAGGAAAACAAGGATAGACAAAGCTAAAAATAATCTCACTAAGCTTTTCATAGGAAACCCCTTCTTTGGATTTATGCTTGGTTATTTACCCTTTATAAACCTTCTCTTATTTTTCTCCCACCACTTCTGCCATTTTTCTGGGTTCTCTCCAAAATTTTGTCCTGTGATTTTCTGAAGTGCCTCAATAAGTGGCTCTACTGCCAAAGGGTCTCTCGGCTCACCAAGGACAAATGCTGCTATCCTTCGAACCACCGAGTTTTCCTTCTTCAGTGCCTCAATTAAGGGTTCTACTGCTCGAGGATCTCTTAGCTCACCAAGGGCTTCGACTGCGCTCTCTCGTACAAACACATCTTTATCCTTCAGTGCCACCTTATCTCTATATTTCTTCCAAATTACACGAGTATTTGCCCAGCCGTCGCCATCCCTATATCCTTTGTGCAACTGAAAAGCAACTATCAAAGGCATGAATGGTATGAGGAACGGTAAGTTTCTCTTAAAAGATGCTCCAAAACCGGTAGGTGCACCGGTTGTCTTATCCACGACCTGAACTCCCACTATTGCCTTACCAAGAGATGAACCTGAAAATCCATCCTTCAAACAGAAAATTGGGGACAGAGGGAGTGCTAAACCTTGAATCGCATCACGAAATAATCCTGCTAATCCTAAAACTATAATGAGACAAACATTCCATAGAATTATATCCACGATAAAGGCAGACTGCCTTCGGGTTGCAAGGTCACGGTAACATTTTCTACAAACCAGATGTCCGTAAAGTAACTTTGCTTTCTTCCCCATGTGTTTATCTTTTCCGCACAAGGGACATGTTTGATCAACAAATTTATGCCTCCCTTCTGCCAAGCAATGTCGGCTAACGTTTCGAGTGCTTGATAAGGGCCAAGCCTTTGGGTGTTAACATCAAGCACTCTGTTATCTGTCCGTTGCGGGCAGTGCTATAAATTTCATAACATAATTTATCTTTATTTCATATCTTCTTCAGACGGCTTCTTCCACGAAGGAAGAATTGCCTTTTCTACTGCATAGTTATTCAATACTGGATATTTCTGTTTAAAAATTACAATATCTTCATCGTAGTTATCGAAGATTCTTATATCAAATGTACCACCTGAAAAGCCAGTCACAGCTTGGTCGACCAAAGGTATTACCGGACCTGCCCTCATTTCACTATCATTTTTCCTCTCTCGGACCACAGCCTCAATGCGTCCTAAATAAACCACCTTATTTGGCTTAAGTTCAAAATCAACATAAATTGGTATACTAAACATTCCCCTAAAAGGGAAAATGCCGCTTGTACCGAAGATTTCTCCAAGTTTGTACTTGCCAGGCGGAAGATCAATGCTAATCAGATACTCATTAAATTGATTTTCGACACTGTTATAAGGCTTCTCTACACTAAAAGTGTACTTCTCCTTTCCTTCCTTACCAGTTGTCCATATAAAGATACAGCGTACATTGGGCTGGTAGTTTGGTCTGTATTGGTTTGAGGTCTTAACAGTCATAAGTGCCACAGAACGTTGAGCCATTTCTATAGCTTTTATATTATCGAGAGCCATAGGTTTAATGGTTGCGCAACCGCTAACAAAAATAGCCACAAAAGCGAATAAAGCCATCCAATCAACTATAGATTTTCTGTTTTTCAGCAACATATTCTCTCCTTTCCTGCCCGCAATGAGTAGATAACGTTTGCAAGAAGCAAAATAACTACTTTCCACTTTTTCATTTTTGACCCCCTCCTATTAATTTACCTGGCAAAGCACTTCTGACGATCTTCTCATATTCATCGAGCAATTGCTTTCCTGAAAGCAGGGTCTTTTTCCCAAAAAGGGTGAAGGAATGCTTTCGCGTAGATCTATAAACTGTTAGCTTATTGCCCATCATTCAAGACCTACTCAATTTTATTTCTAAAAAGTAGCCTGTCCCTCTTTACATTCCAGTTCGTAAAAGATAAGCTTCACCATCGATAAGTAAAAACCCTTTGCCTACCTTTTTTAAAGTCGCACCTTTGGGTCCACTAATTATAAACTCAGATACCTTGGTATCAATTGGGATATTGCTCAAAAGCACACTATATAACTCCACTCTCTCCACTACTGGTGGTTCCTTTAAAACCCTATATTGTTTACCATCAAGAGTAATAGTCTCGATGTGAAAATATTTTCTAGCTGTTCCTTTCTCAACTTTATACGATTGTAACTTAGCACAACCCTTCTCAGTAAAAAATTCAGTTGGAATCATTACTTCTGGAGCTATCTCAATTGTTTCCATAGCTATAAGACATGTTTTCCCTCCAATGACTGGCACCACTCCATTTATTTCTATTTTTAATTCATTAATGGCTTTTCCTTTTTTGAAAGAAACCTTTCCTTTGCCAACAATAGGTGATATTCCTTGAATTTCCGTTACATTTTTATTGGAAATAGTAATACGTTCCTTAGCATTAATATACGCCTCTACAACAGAAGCAAGATCACCCGATAATTTCGCTTTACCCTGTGGACATTTTTTAAGATATTCTGCATAAGCTTCAATTGTGTTTTTCTGTTGAGCATCTGTAAAAGCAAACTCTTCTATTTTAGCAAGTGCCTCCATGGAGAACTTACCTTTAGGATACTTGGATAGATATGTTTCATAAGCTTCAATTGTGTTTTTCTGTTGAGCATCTGTAAAAGCTAGCTCTTCTATTTTAGTCAGTGCCTCCGTGGAGAACTTACCCTTAGGATACTTGGATAGATATGTTTCATAAGCTTCGATTGTGTTTTTCTGTTGAGCATCTGTAAAAACCAGCTCTTCTATTTTAGCAAGTGCCTCCATGGAGAACTTACCTTTAGGATACTTGGATAGATATGTTTCATAAGCTTCGATTGTGTTCTTAGACTGTGCCTTTTCCCATTCACTTTTTTCAGAGCTACATCCTACTAAGAAAACCAAGAAAACGAGAATAAAACAAGCCATAAGTTTCATGGTGATCATCATCTTCCCCATGTTCATTTTTGTACCTCCTTCATTTTGCTCTAAACAGTACATAACGCTTCGCATAACCGGCTGGCAATGGAGCGCAGCGGAATAGCCAGTCCGAGTTGATGCGGTTGTTAGGCGTAATACTTATTACTTCCTCATTATATTCATCAACCAAGGATTGAAAACGAAAAGGTATAATGCCCACAGAACCGCACCTCCCAACAAGGGCAGGACGACCGCCTTCAGTACAACATACCGCTCTGGTTTGGCATCTCTAGCGAGTGGTAAACTTTTTTTGCGAGCAAGGCCGACAATTCCACCAATCGCCATTCCAGGCAAACAGCCAAGTATTGAACCGATGATCATGACAGCAAGAAACATCGCGAGAAGGTTCACTTTCACGAACTCCGATATCGCAATTGGAACAATAACCGACACAATACCTATTCCACTACCTATTCGAGGGATGGCGCACATACCTGCGACAATAATAAGCATAATAGCAAGGACGGGATCTACAAAGAATAGCGAAATTAGTGTGTCGAGAAACTTCAAACCGATTCCAATTAATGCTCCCCATTTCAGGCCACTCATCGCATGGCTCCACACCGGCTCATACAACACTCTCACTTACTTCTCTATTTGCTCACTCATGTTCTTGCTCCTTTCGTAAAGTTAAACTTAATTTTTACTCTTCTATATTTTCATTTTCCACATTCAATGTAATACAACCTAACGAAGGAGATAAAATATTATATAACCACACTACAACTAAAATCCCAACCGTCATTATTAAAGTATATAAAACTACAAATATAATCCAAGCAAGTAACTTTGCACCAAAATCTAAACCTACTGCAGCTGCGGTTGGAAATACAAAAAATGTAAAAATACCAATCACAACCCCGGCTATAGCAAAAATTACTGATGCTGTGGAAAGTATCCATTTTACACCTATCTTTTTTATTTTTAATTTGTTCATTTTACCTCCTCCTGTGGCCTTTTTTGTCGCTTGATTGACTTGATCGCTGCGCAGAGCGTTGTGCAAAGGCTCGAGAGCGCGCTTGTCACCTATTTCCCCTAACGCTCGGACCACCGCGGGCCTAAGAATTTCGGAGAACTGTGCGACCCTGCGTTGGGCGCTCACGAGTGGAACTAATTGCGGCACTGCACTCTTTGCACGTGCGCGACCAAGGGCCTCCACAATTGCCCGTTTCTTCAACCACTCATTCCAGGCTTCATCGCCGCCGAACATGACTTGTAGGTTAGACCCCACTAACCTCATGTCGCGGTATAGCCGTTCCAACAGCACTTTGATCCCGATGTCTCCTTTAGCCAATATGAGGTCGAGGGCATCATTTACACGTTTGTTAAGTTCCTCATTATGCCGAACCAGGTAGGTACCCTCCAGAATAGCCAATGCCTCTGGGATATCATCAGTGTTAGTCATTGTTCCTAAACGTTTTTCGTGTTCTGTTCTTAATTGAGAACCGCATCCAGAGCAGAATTTTGCATCATCCGGGTTTTGTTCCCCACACTCTGGACAATACAGTTTCAAACCCCCTTTTGAAACCCTGCGACCTTTTCTATCTATCTCAGTTCCACAATTTGGACAAACTCCACCACCCCACAGTGCACCACCCCACAGTGCTTGTTTTATGGTCTTTGGTATCCTGAACTTTGGCAATGCCTTGCCACACTCGGGACAATTTATGGGGGGTCTAAGAAGAGCCCACATAAAAACCACTGCACCCCCCAATCCCTGCAAGTAATCCTTGTATATGCATATTTGGCGAAACATTTTGTTGAATTACTGTAAAAATAAAGAATACAAAAATACCAGCACATATTGCGATTATGTTTCGTGTAATTCTATCCATTTTCACACCTCCTTTTGATTTATGCCTGGTTATTTACCCTTTAATAAACCTTCCCTTATTTTCCTCCCACCACTTTTGCCATTTTTCTGCGTTTTCTCCAAAATGTTGACCTGTGATTTTCCGAAGTGCCTCAGCTGCGTAGTGTCGGACTGTCCAGTCTTTATCCTTCAGTGCCTTAATTAAGGGCTCTACTGCTCGAGGGTCTCCTAGCTCACCAAGGGCTTCGGCTACGCTCCATCGGACAAGGGGGGCTTCGTCCTTCAGTGCCCCAATTAAAGGTTCTACTGCTCGAGGATCTTTTAGCTTACCAAGGGCTTTGGCTGCGCTCCTTCGGACATCTAAGTCTTTATCCTTCAGTGCCTTAATTAAGGGCTCTACTGCTCGAGGGTCTTTTAACTTACCAAGGGCTTCGGTTGCGCTCCATCGGACAAGGGGGTCTTCATCCTTCAGTGCCCCAATTAAAGGTTCTACTGCTCGAGGATCTTTTAGCTCACCAAGTTCTCTGGCTGCCCTCCTTCGGACATCTAAGTCTTTACCCTTCAGTGCCTTAATTAAGGGCTCTACTGCTCGAGGGTCTTTTAACTTACCAAGGGCTTCGGTTGCGCTCCATCGGACAACCCATTGTTTATCCTTCAATGCCTCAAGTAAAACTTCAATCCTATCCTTCCCTTCAGCATTAAGAAACCTTAAAGAAAGATTTTGTATTGTTTTATTTTCGCTGGATAAGCCCCTGATAGCAGAAATCCTTTCTTTATAAATCACCTTTTTCTTTAAATCTATTCCTGCTTCTTCAACAAGAGCCATTGCCTCGATTACATCCTCGTCAGAAGCTGCTGGTTCACCTCCACCAGCAAAAGGAAGAACAGGAGCAAAACCTCTAAATCTTCTATATCTGCTATCAAGTTTATCCCTTGATATATTATCTGTCACAATCCATACTGCAACCTGAGTTACCACCTCTCCTGGATTTTTCTTTGCTATAACTTCCATCAGTTTTCTTAAGTCTTTTGCCTGAGGTGAGAGGGCTATGTTGAATTTATCACCTTTTCCCGGAACCTCTTTAGAGGCATTCGCGCAGGAGGCTGGGACACTTACAGTAACTTTTTTATTTACGGTGAGGTCTTCAATGACCTTTTCTCTTGAGACCATGCTTTGATAGTTGCCTTTTGCTACAAAGTAAGTGCCTACTGGAATAAGAACCTTGAATTTTTCCTCTGTAGTTTTCTTGATAGTAACAGATACCACGCTTAATCCTGCACCTTCTGCCTCAACCGCAATCTTACCCTTTTCCAGGGCTTCACTTATGGTGTAAGTGGGGATAGATGGCTCAGCGGGTTTCTTTTGCTGAGCCCCAGCATAACCGCTGTTATCTGCCGTTGCGGGCAAAACGCTATTTTGCTTTTTTTTACACCATCTTATAGGATCAGCCGTACGCAATAACTCATTTACCGTTACATCTTTAGTTAAGTATTGGGCAACACAGAGAAAAGAGCTAACCAAAGCATAAGCCAAAGTTATCGCACATATAGCTTTAATCACATTTCGTAACCCCTTAGGGAGCATAAACCAGAAACGTTTTAAATGATTTTGCAGATTCATACTTTCTTCCTTTTACTTGTTTTCTTTTTTCTCAAATTTTAAAATATTTTTTCTGTCTCCCTTAAAAATAAAAGAAAGCTTGCCTTTAAAATCCCATTCTTTTCCAGCACAGGTTGCATAGGGTGCATGATACATCATACCTTTTAAACCTCCGCTTTTAGATGCCATAAGTTGAGCAGGTTCGCCTCCAGATACCCCTAGTGGAATAGACCCGAATAAATAAGAGTTTTGACCAATAAACGCGAGCGTTTTATTAGAAACTACACAGAGCACGAATTCATTTCCCATTTCTTTCATAAAGTCTGAATTCAAATCTACCCTTATGTTAAATTGTCCAGCTGAATCAGTCTCTCCACTCGGATTTACGATATTAGTTCTTATAAATCCGCATGCACTCTTTTCTACAGTAAACGCATATCCTTTCACATCTCCTTCGAGTTTTACATTTATTGCTTTTGCAAATTTTGCATCTATTACATTCGGATTAACGGGACAGTACAATACCATATGTCCAATTACTGGTGCACCTTTGTTATCTAACAGCCTACCTTTAATATACAAAGTATCTCTTTCTACATTTATATTAAGGTCATTTATCGCATACGCCGTATGCTGGATTTCTTGTTCTACGCGAACATTCTGCGTAGCACATCCTACTATTAAAGTTACACAAACTAAACTGACAATGAAACTAAGCCTCAATACCTTCATGGCTATACCTCCTTGCTGTTTTTTAAATGTAATATAACAGGCGAAGCCTGATAACTTGTTCCCTTTCTGGCTAATAAGTCTTGAAAAAGGTTACTGCCTGTCCTGTTTGATGTCATCTTCATACCTCTTAAAAACTTTACACTACTGGAATGCAGACGCATACGGGCACACAGGTGCAATACCGATATGTCCCACCGACGGATGGAGCAGGTTTAACATAGGTACCGGGGATGCAGTTGCAAAGACAGGTGGCACCTGGAGGAATGGGTGAACCGCAGGGCAGGGTATAGGTAACAACCTGACCATACTCATTGACATATTTAAAGGTGACGCCCTTACAATCCTTTTCTGTAGCTTTAGGGTCAAAGAAAGAAGAAAGAAGCTTTCCAGAGGCTACATCCCAGAGCTTTATGGTGTGATCCCAGCTTCCAGAGGCAAGGAGCTTTCCATCAGGGCTGAAGGAAACTGAAATGACATAGTTCTTATGCCCCTCTAAGGTCTTTAGAAGCTTCCCACTTGCTACTTCCCAGAGCTTTATGGTGTTATCACCACTTCCAGAGGCAAGGAGCTTCCCATCAGGACTGAAGGAAACAGACTTGACAAGGCCCTTATGCCCCTCTAAGGTCTTTAGAAGCTTCCCACTTGCTACTTCCCAGAGCTTTATGGTTTTATCATAGCTTCCAGAGGCAAGGAGCTTTCCATCAGGACTGAAGGAAACTGAATAGACAGAGCCCTTATGCCCCTCTAAGGTCTTTAAAAGCTTCCCAGTTGCTACTTCCCAGAGCTTTATGGTGTGATCACTACTTCCAGATGCCAGGAGCTTCCCATCAGGACTGAAGGAAACTGAATTGACAGAGTCCTTATGGGCTTTAATGTCTTTGCAACTCAGTATTGGAGAAAGGGAAGCACATCCTGAAAGCAAGGCAGATAAAAGGGCTGTTACGGCAAGAAACTCGCGCCTCGTCAATTTCAGGTTGCCATCTATCTCTGTCAGCTCATAGAACTCGGGCTCGTCCTTTGTCCCGTCTTCCCACCAGTTTTCTACCTTTAAGCGGTAATTGGGTCTCTTTAAAAGATCCATCTTCGCACCTCCATGGCTTCGTATTTTCCTATCCATAGCCCTTTGTTCCAGGCTATTTTCTTTATAAGAAGATATTTTGTAAGCTCCTGATTTATTTTACACCTTATGGATGGTTTAAAAAGGTTGCTACTTCTACAGTCAAAGGTCTTTCCCAGGCAGTCCCCTGCACAGTGGAACTTGCAAAAGCAGTCTTCACAGAAGGATATTTTTTCAACTGTCCTGAAGGCTATCCTTTTCCATTTATCCTTATCAATCTCCAACCCTTCTCCTATCCTGCCTATTAATAGTTGCTGAGAAAGGGGATGCTCTTTGCTGTGGACCTCAAAGCAGGTGGATACATCGCCAGTAGGAAGGACTATTAAGGCTTCCCGAGGAGCCCTGCATAACATCAGAGATAGGGCATCAAGCATCGCTCCAGAATAGATGAACTGCACACCCCTTGATACAGCGATCTCATAGGCAGATTTGAATTGTTCAATAAAATCATCTGCAGTGCTGGCATCTATATCCAGCCCCTTTCCCCTTCCACGGGGAAAGGCAGGCTTAGCTTGAATATGCCTTGTCTTAGTATGGGTAGTCAAGAAGTCAATGATCTCTGGTAGTTTCTTTACTGATAAAGGGGTAACGGTAAGGCGGATGCCATAGGGAAAATCCCTTTTATCAAAGGCCTCTATTGTTTTCATAACAACAGGAAAGGAGGGTTTACCATTAGCAAGGGGTCTCTGGAGGTTTTGCACCTCAGGCAATCCATCAAAGGAAAGGCTTATGCCATCAAAATAGTCTATGATGAAATCAAGTTTATTCCTGGTATAACAACCATTCACCGTGAAATCCTATCTCAAAGGAGGTTAGACCAAGGTTCATGGCATTGTCACAAACTAAGTCTATCGCCTTTTTAGCCAGTGGAACGGGCATATCAACTGGAGGATATTCCCCACTACTTGCGTAGCAGTATATACAGCGGAGATTACATCTGTTAGTTAAAAAGAGGGTGGTCTGAACGGGTAAATAATCAGACTGGCTATCTTCATAAGCCACAAGGGGGTCAGGAGCTAAAATGCCCGTCTCCTCAATAAACTTAACTGCCTCTGGAAACCTCTCGGATAATTCTCTGATATCTTCTTTTTTGACGAGCTTAGCTATAAGAATAGCCAGAGTTTTGTTGCCTATGAAGGAAAGCCTCTTTAATGGCGCGTATATGATGTATTTATCTTCATAAGGAATAAAGAAGATTTCTGCCCTTTCACTGGTTAGAGGTTCTGTGTCTGTGCTTTTGGCTTTCATCTGGCACCTCATATTCTTCTCTGAAGGTGTCTTCTGAAAATAAAACCCCTTCAAATGCCCATAAGGAGGTCTTATCCCTGAAAATCACAGCAGGCTTATCTGCTCTATGAATATTTCCCTTCGCATCAACATAGATTTTTGCCGGTCTTTCACATAGAATGACAATATCTTTATGGATAAACCACATAAAGCAGGTGTCAATAAGTTCTAAGAATATCTCATTCCATGACCTGTATTTACTTTCAAATAAAATCCTGTGGACAGGTTCATGAGCAATACCATAAAAGGTGTTTAAAAAATCCCAGCAGAAAAAAAGCTCTAAATTATGGCATGCATGCTTTTTCTTGCGGAATGAGGCTTTCTGAGTATACATCATTGATAAATTTCTGTAAGACGAAAAGAGCCTTGAAAGATAAATCAGTCTGTTTACAAGCTCTTTTGAATTTAAAAAGTCTTCCAGAAATTCCCGAAAGTTGAATATATAATGGGAAAGATAGGTCTCCCAGAGGGCTAAATCTCTTATTATATTGTCTTTTTGTCTTTTAGGTTGGTTCCTGATTTCGTTAATTTCTTGATTACCATAAAGACCGTCCACTGCACAATTAGTCAAAAGCTCACAAAGCCATAAAGGGTATTCCTCTTTTAGCTCCACCTTGAGATTTGAAAGCTCTGAGGGTGAGTTGACCCAGACAATCTCAGGATGCCCTTTTAATAAAGGATGGGAGGAACTTATTTTATAAATCTCCCTTATGATACCTTCTGCCTTTTCCCTGTCAGAAGGTGCAGTGTTAAGAACCCTTTGTTTCCATTTTAGAATAAACCTTTTTAAGTATGCTCTTCTGGATTCCATTCAATTCCTCCTACCCTCCATGATAGGGCTTCTTTACAGGTTCTTACATAGGGAGGAACTAATTCATAATAAATTTTTCCTGTAGAGGGACATTTCATCTTCAGGGCCTGAATCCTCATCATTCTGTTTTTTTGTACATGAAATTCCTTGGCCAGAAGCTCATAATCTCCAAAAGTGTCAACAACTTCAGAAAATGACTTAAATACCTCTTCAGTCTTCCTCTCTTTTAGATAACTTAAAGCTGAAGCAATATTACAGAACTTAGCATATAAAGACTGAAGAGCAAAAAATTCAGAGGAAGTTATGTCTTGTCTTAAGGTAAAACCATCTTTAAACCTTGCAGTTAGCCATATCTTTGTCTCAGGATAATATCCAGAAACCTTAACTGGATAAGTTTCTAAAAACACCGGTTTTTCACATATAAAACAGACATTACTACAGGGTATAAAAGGGACACCGCTTTCAGCAATAGATAAAAACAATTTTGCCCTTATTTGAAGATCTGAAGGGAAAACATCATTTAATACAAGATATTCTAAAAAAGCTATGGTAGATTTTATTTGAAAACCAACCTTTAAGGCAGAACCAATATAAGATATACGATGATAACATACAGCTATACCACAGGGTCTACCAACGAGCACCTTATCGTATTCCTCTTGTAATCTTTCAGAGTGTATATTTAACTCAAACTCAGGTAAACAATAAGGGGAGCTGAAGAAAAATATTTCACAAAATTTTTTCTTAACTTCATCTTCATTCGATATATCCCTGATTGATAAAAGAAAGAGAGCATAGTCTAAAATATAACCTACTTCTTCATAGGGCATTAAATCATGTTTAATAAGCTCTCCAACTCTTTCTCTTTTTCTGACCTTAGCAAGGTTTTTTACTAAAATGTCCAAGAACTTTTTTCTTGCATTATCTTTAAGACTGAAGGGTGGTAATAAAAGGGCATCAATTATCTGAGACCAGAGTAAAAAGATTGAGGTAGGTGTTTCTAATTCTATTAATTTACTTATAATAAATGCAAGAGCCAGCGAAAGAGGAGAGGGACACCACACAAAAAGGGGAGAATCATATCCACTAAGCTTGTAAAGTTCTACGATTTTTTTCTCTAATAATTTTTTGTCTAATTCTTCGGAAGCAAGGATTTTATACTGCCATTTTTTAAAGAAGGCTTCAATTATCGACCAGCTTGATATATTCCCATTAAAATTGCTACTAAAATAAAAATATCTATAGAGGTTGTTGTCTAAATAAGCCTCTTTAAGCTCTCTCTGTAAAGGATCACCTTCAGAGCTTTGTTGTTGTTCTGCATAGATGCTACGGAGTATTTCATTTGCCCTGTCCCACGATCGGGAAAACCTAAATGCTTCATAATCTTTTTGAGACCTGATCATCTGCTTCCAGATGGTTTTATCCCAGATTTCAAGTTTACCAATCAGCCCCATTACTATAACCTCATCTGAATAAACCCCTGAAATAACCCTTAGCCAGGAAGGAAGTTCAAGTGTCCCTTTTGTGATAGTTGTTCTGTAAATGGGTTTTTCCTTACTTGAAGCATTATCAGCAACCTCTAAGGCAAGACATCCCTCATCAGGATTTGTAATCAAAACAGTCCTGTTTTCAAAATAA
>Ga0078972_1008582_pt1 | contig 21186 bp, 14 predicted proteins | sample YelNatPaOPGAMG01_FD_67568 | JGI IMG/M metagenome (GOLD analysis project Ga0078972, IMG submission 67568) | Hot spring thermophilic microbial communities from Obsidian Pool, Yellowstone National Park, USA - OP-RAMG-01 (SPADES assembly) (version 2) | ecosystem: Environmental > Aquatic > Thermal...
CGCCCAATCCCCCCGAATGGCTCCACTCCGGTCGCGTGCGAAGCGCGATGCCCGGATGGGATCCGCGCCCCGATGGGTAAGTACGGCTGTCGTGTTAGAGTGCCTGACAAAACCTGTGATGCAGATGGCGCTACATGCAGCGCCCATCCCCCCGGCCCCCTTCCCGCAGGGCGGGAGACCCCTCATTTCGCCGGCATTGTGGGCGGCGATGATGGCCAATGGAGTGAGCCAACGACAGGCCCCGTAGGGACCTGGCACGAAGGATGGATGCAGAGATGACAATGAAAAGCCACGATCGCTCGCGGGCGCTGCTGCGCGAGGCGCAGCGGGTCATACCCGGCGGTGTGAACAGCCCGGTGCGCGCTTTTCGTGCGGTAGGGGGGAGCCCACTGTTCATCGAGAGGGGCGAGGGGCCCTATCTCGTTGATGCCGATGGGCACCGTTACATCGACTATGTGCTGTCGTGGGGGCCGCTGATCCTGGGGCACGCGCACCCGGCGGTGACAGCGGCGCTGCGCGAGGCGCTGGAGCGAGGGACGAGCTATGGCGCGCCCACCCGCCTGGAGACCGATCTGGCGCGGCAGATTATCGCTCTGATGCCGGGCATCGAGATGGTGCGTTTCGTCAACTCAGGCACCGAGGCGACGATGAGCGCCCTGCGCCTGGCGCGCGCCTATACGGGGCGCTGCAAGATCGTCAAGTTCGAGGGCTGCTACCACGGCCATGCCGATGCCTTGCTGGCGCAGGCTGGCTCTGGGGTGGCCACCCTCTGCCTGCCCGACTCGCCCGGCGTGCCTGCCGGGGTGACGGCTGATACCCTCATCCTGCCCTACAACGATCTGGGCGCTGTGGAGGCGCTCTTTGCGCAGCGGGGAGAGGAGATCGCCGCTATCATCGTCGAGCCTGTGGCGGGCAACATGGGCGTGGTGTTGCCGCAACCCGGCTTTCTGCCCGGCCTGCGCCGACTCACGCGTGACTATGGGGCGCTGCTCATCTTTGACGAAGTGATGACCGGCTTCCGGGTGGCGCTGGGCGGCGCGCAGGCGCTCTACGGCGTGGACCCCGACCTGACGACGCTGGGCAAAGTGATCGGCGGAGGGCTGCCGGTGGGAGCCTATGCGGGCAAGCGGGCCATCATGGAGCAGGTCGCCCCGGCTGGGCCCATGTATCAGGCGGGGACGCTGGCAGGCAACCCCCTGGCTATGGCCGCCGGCTTGGCCACGCTGCGCGAGTTGGCGCGACCAGGCGTCTTTGACGGCATCGCCGAGCGGACACGCCGCCTTTGCTCTGGCCTGGGCGAGGTTGCCCGCGCGGCTGGCGTGTCCCTGCAGCAGAGCTGCGCTGGCACGATGTTCTGCCATTTCTTCTCACCCGAGCCAATCACCGACTATACCACGGCCCGACGGAGCGATACAGCGCTCTTTGCGCGCTTTTTCCAGGGGATGCTCGAAGGGGGCGTGTATCTGGCGCCATCGCAGTTCGAGGCGGGGTTTATGAGCGCGGTCCACGACGACAATGTTGTGGTAGAGACGGTGGCTGCGGCCGAAAAGGCGCTGCACGCACTGTAAAGTCTGGCAGCGATGAACAAGCAGTCCGTTGCGCTGCCCCCCCGCAGCCTCCTTTGCTGTAAACCGATGGCCTCGCCGGGGCTGCCGATGCGTAAGGCCGCCAGTTTGGGCTGGCGGCCCTCGAGGCCCTGCTGCGCACGAGCAGGCAGGCTGCTGCGTAGGACGTCTGCCGGCTGGCCTTAGGTCCTGCGTGCCCACTGCGGCTCCACGCCGCCTCACGGCGACGTCCTGCTCGTGGCTATCCGGGCAGAATGAGGGTATAGCAGAGCGGCAGCCCAGCACTCGCACCTAAAGACCGGCTGACAGCTTCGCTATCTCGCTGCGATAGCTCTGCTCAACCCTCTGTTGTGCGTCGCGCAGGTAACGCCGTGCAAAGGCGATCAGCACCCTGTACGCATTATCAAGAGGGCGCGGCCCCGGGTCCCACAGATCCCAGCCAAAGTCGACATAATAGGCGCGCGTGCCGTCGGTTCTCATGTCATGGATGAAGCTCAGCGTTGGGAAGCCCTTGGCATCGAGGACTGCTGCGGCATGGATGATATCGTCGAGAACGCCCGGCGTGATACGCCCGCTTTGAGCGGCCTCCGGCTCGATGGCATACGGTATGTACTGCTCGTTAATGCACATATCGGCCACTGAGTACAGCTCGGGCGCAGGGATGCTCCAGGCCGCGAGCAGCGCCCGCCGGTGCAGCATTCGGCTGAGGGTTATGTGGCCGCGGATGATGGCTTTGGACACGAATGGACGTGTGACGCGCTGGCCATGGCTCTCGATGATTAGCTGGGCCGCTGCGACATAGACTTCGTCGCCCCCTCGCTGGTAATCGTGCCATTCTTCAAAGGAGAGCAGCCGTTCCCCTTCCCTGACAACGCCAAGCTGCGCCAAAGCAGTGCATAGCCTCTGCTCGTAGGTCTCGCTTTGCCCCTCAGTCAGAGGCACCGTCTTTACCAGGTAATCGGCAAAGCTCCCTGCTCGGACGATTTCCATGTCCTCACATACGTTCCAGAGCGGATAAGCCTACTCGATATCTTCCCGCATTTCATTGATGAGGTACTTGGCCGCCACGGTCTCAACTCTACAATGCGCGGGCTGGCCGGCGGAGATCAGGCGCAGCGCTTCCAGATCGGATGCCCAGGCAACATCGCCCTTGGCCAGCAGGCAAACAGAACCCGGCTCATATGCCGGATAGAGCCGGCCGCCCTTGAAGAAGAAATCGGCGTCGCTGACCTCTGTGGCGTAGGTGCGCATGAAAGGCGGGATGTCATTGGGTCTGAACCAGAGCTTGATCTCACGTTCTGCATCGCTCGCGTTGGCCGATGCATGGATGAGGTTATCAAGGCGCTCGCCAACAACCTTCCCCGACGCATCTTTCAGAGGGACGACCGTGCCGAGGGCGCGTATACAGCCCGGCTTCGTTTCACGGGCGACGTGGGGATTGGTCGGCCCGGCAATCGTGCGGATCTTTTGTACGACGTCAGGGCCCTGGTAGACCAGCGCGATCACCCGGCGCTTGTGCGGCTCGTCGGGATAGTGGGCATAGCCCATGATGTATTGCAGGAGGGGCTCGTAGAACACCTTGCCCGCGTGCTCCGCATAGTGCTCCGCGGCCAACATCCGACTGACGTGCACGATCTTTGCCCCGGCAAACCGTAAGCCGGTATGAAACTCAGCCAACTGCGAAAGAACATAACCGGTCAATGAGTTCTTGAGGGCATCCGGCTTGATAAGCACCAGCGACTGTTCCAGTTCATTGCCATCCATGGCAGGGTTCCCTTTCTTTGGATACCAGTGGTATGGGGTGGAACGAGGGGACACGTCCACAGCCTGCCCATGGCCCTAAAGTCATGAGGCGGCTGTGGTTGCGCAAAGAGCGTACACCACATGCCTCTGCCTGTCAAAACCCTCGCCAGACCTGTCACAGATCTCCCTGCCAGGATACCAATCGGCAAAAACTCGCTGGTTGCCCTGCCGGGTCTTGAGCTCTGCAGCCGCCCGGCATTGGACCTTTGGGTGTGGGGTGGGGTCTGTTTGGCCGCTCTACAGTGCGGCCAAACAGACCCCACCCCACACCCAAAAAGGAGGCTGCCGGTTAGAGGCGAGGCAAATTGCCCGGCGTCTGCCCTATGATGTCGTGGTCGAGCCCTTGCTCGTGAGCGCAGCCGCTGTGGCCTCGCCCAGGGGGCGCAGGAACTGCTCGAACTCCATGGGGAAGATGAGCTTGCTGGATTGGCTCGAGCCGACGGCGCGCAGGGCGTCCAGGTATTGCAGGCTCATGGTGCGCGGGTCGACCGACTTGGCCGCGTTGTTGATCGTGCTCAGGGCCAGGGCATAGCCTTCGGCGCGCAGGATTTGCGCCTGCCGGTCACCCTCGGCGCGGAGGATAGTCGCCTGCTTTTCGCCTTCGGCGATGGTGATGGCCGCCTGGCGGGTGCCCTCGGCCTCGGTGACCGTGGCGCGGCGGGTGCGCTCGGCCGACATCTGCCGGGTCATAGCCTCTGAGATTTCCCTTGGCGGCACGACCTCGCGGATCTCCACCGCCGTGACTTTGACGCCCCAGCGCTCGGTTACCTCATCTAGCTTGTAGCGCAGCTGCTGGTTGATGTGCTCGCGCTGCGCCAGCACATCGTCCAGCATCAGCTCGCCGATCACGGCACGCAGGGATGTGGTGGCAATGTTCTGCGAGGCGCCGGCAAAGTTGCGTACGGCGACTACGCTTTCTACCGGGCTGACGACCTTCCAGTATACCAAAAAGTCGATGGAAATGGCGGCGTTATCCTTGCTGATGCAGGTCTGGTGGGGGATTTCCAGGTATTGCTCCCGCAGATCGATCACGACCGGCCGGTCGATGATCGGCAGCAGGAACACCAGCCCCGGCCCGCGCTCGCCGATGGCACGCCCCAAGCGAAAGACAACCAGGCGCTTGTATTCGGGCACGATCTTGATCGACAGCCAGGCGATGACCAGCACCAGCAGCACCAACAGGATAATGATGAACGAACCGGCACCCATAATCTGACTCCTTCCTCACTTGTGGCGCACGATCAGCGTCAACCCCTCCACACCGACGACCTGGACTAGATCCCCTTTCTGGAGCGGCGGCTCCGCCTCGTCCGGGCGCACCGTCCACAACTCGCCGCGTATCTGGGCCGTAGAGCCCTCCTCATCTACAGAAGCGATATACCCTTTGGCCCCGAGGAGCGCCGGCTTGCCCAGCGCGGGGGCCAGCTTTTGTGCCCGGATGCCCATGGCCAGGGCAAAGATAAAGATCGCGGCGGTGATCCCAGCTACGAGGGCGATCAACCACAGCGGCGCTTGCCAGACCTCCGGCTGGGGCAGCGAGAGAGGCAGGAAGGGGGTCATGGGCCGGAACAGCAAGAGCTACCCCACAACAAAGGTGGCAACGCCACCCGCCGTCAGGATGCCGTGGCTCGGGGCCTTGATATCCACCACGAAAAAGGCGATAGATGACAGGATCAGGACGGCGCCTGCCCAGTTGATAGGGAGGATGGAGGCCGACACGGCAAAAAGCACCAGGCACACCAGCCCGATGATCCCCGGTACGGTGATGCCGGGTGCACTGAGCTCGGCGATGACGGCCCAGACGGCTACCGCCAACAGCAGGTAAGCGATGGCCGGGTTCACGAGCAGGTGCACGATCTGCTCGGGCAGCGACATGTCGATCTCTACGATGGCGGCGGCGCGGGTGTCGAGAGTGGTGGCGTGGCCCTGTTTGGTGATGGTGCGGCCGTCGAGCTGGGTGAGGAGATCGCGGGGGTCACGGGCGGTCAGGTCGCTCACGTGGAGCTGCAGGGCCTCTTCGGCCGTGGCAGAAACGCTCTGGCGCACAGCGTCGGCCCCCCAGTCGGCATTGCGCCCCGTGGCCTGAGCCAGCGAGCGCACATAGGCGACGGCATCGGAGATGACTTTTTGCTCCTCTATGTCGCCCATGTCGCCACTCAACGATACCGGGTGAGCCGCGCCGATATTGGTGGAGGGGGCCATTGCCACCACATCGGCGGCATAGGCGATGAACACTCCGGCCGAGGCGGCGCGCGCTCCAGAGGGGCCGACATAGACGATCACGGGCAGGGGGGTGCGCGTCATGGCCTGCACGATGGTGCGCATAGAGGTGTCTAGCCCGCCGGGGGTATCCATCTCCAGCACAACGGCGGCGGCCCCGCGCTCCTCGGCCGACTGGATGGCTGCGGCCACATAGCGCGCTGTGACGGGGTCGATGGCCCCCTCTACACGCGCCAGCACGACCGTGCGCCCTTGAGCCTGCACCCCGGCTACTGCAGAACAGATGAACAGCGCCAACACCACGAGGTACAAGAACCGGGCTCGACGCCTTACCGGCCCGAGCATACCAACGGTAGCCATCTGTCTCCTCTCTGGGTTCGCACACCCGCGCACAGGGGAAACCCGGTAGGCGGAACCGGACCTCCGTGCATTCCAGAGAGTCCTCAATTCCTATCCTGTGAACATTCTACTGCAAAGTGAGCGCCGAATCAAGACGCTAATCACCATACGCCAGCGCAAGCATGAGGAACGTCTCGACGCGGGGTGCTACAAACTCGACATAACCATCCCTGACCTCATAGGGCAGCGGCTGCCCCGCCGGCAAGAGCGTGAGCCGACGGGGGATCTTGCTGTCCAGCCGAACCCGTACGCGCGCGCCCTCCACCGGGATATTGGGCAGCTCCTTCTGAAAGTTGAGCAGGGTGATGATAAAGCGGCGCCGCTCGGCCTGGTGGAAGAGCGTGACCTCGACCGCCTTGGGCGCTGCGGCCTGGAACGAGAAGGGCCGCGCCAGGAGCTGCAGCAGGTTGATAAAGACCGCGCGGGCCGGGTCAGCGCTCTCCAGGTCACCGCTCACGTAGAGCGCCTTGCCCTGGCCAAAGGCGTTGAGGACTACCGCTGGGTGGCCGGTGCGGATGCCCGGGGGGTTGTTGTGGATCGAGGCAAAGCGCTGCGGATCGGCCGGGTCCGTATAGGGCAAGACGGTCTCTCCCAGCACCTGCGCCCCCGGCTGCGCTTTGACGAGTACCTGCGGAGCATCGAGCCCGAGCGGGAAGGCGGAGGCATAGTCACCGAAGACGGGATCGGCGCCCGGCGTGGGGGCAATATAGGTGAAAGCCTGCGCGGTCTCGCCCTGATAGGCTACGCCCAGGACGTCGGCAAGCAAAAAGTCAGGCTGCCGGCGGCCATCTTTGGTGGTCAGTGAGGTGTAGCGGCTGGCATAGAGGTTGCCCCCTGCCCGCACATACTCGCGCAGGGCAGCGGCCTCTTCCGCATCCATCATGAGCACGTTGGGCAGGATGATGATGGAGTGCTTTTGCAGGTCGGCCAGGTTACGCCGGGTGATCACGCCAAAGGGGATGTGGCTATCGAGCAGTGACTTGCAGGCGCTGACTGCCGCCTCGACATGCGGCATCCGCGCAGAAAGGTGCGGATCGTCGACCCGCTTGCCCTTGTCGGCCGGGTCGTATTTCGATTCGGTGCTCAGGAACACGCCCACGTCCTGGCACAGCTCGCCCCCCAGGTAGGGCTCGTAGGCCTGCGTCTGGCCAAAGATGCGCCCCATCCGCTCATAAACGGCGGGGTTCAACATACCCGTGGGGTCGATAGAGTCGATAAAGACAAAGGCGGAGGCATCGGCCAGGGCGGCATGAGCCTTGCAGGTGAGTAGTTCGGGGCTCTTCAGGGCCGTATAGTTGTGCAGGTCCACGCCGATGCTCGTCTCAAAGCCGGCGGGGCGGTTGGGGGTAAGGTTGTAGAAGAGCTTGCGGGCAAAGGAGCCCTGCAGGGCATCGCCGTAGAAATCACCCTGCAAAAAGTCGTTCTGCGGCGCCAAGGCCGTGGTCACGCCAAACCGCCAGCCCAACGGATAGGTCGAGGCCTGGTGCTCGACGGTGGCGTCGGGCCTCAGCTTGCGCACTACCGACGTGGCCAGCGCCGCGAAATCCACCAGCCAGGCCTCCCGGCGGCGCTGGAAGCTCACCCAGAGTGGATCCTCCCAGTCCATTACCTGCGGAAGCTTACCGCCAACCTCGCGGGCAAAGCGCTCGCGGCAGTGGCGGCAGTAGCAAACCTGCGGCCAAAAGGTCATGTCGAAGCGGATGCCCTCGAACGGCAAGTTCCGGCATATCTCCTCCACGATGGCCGCGACGTGCTCGCGATAGGGTGAGTTGGGGCAGCACACGCCGTAGCGGCTGTGATCACCGGCGCCCTCCCCGCTGGCCATGACGATGCGCCAATCGGGATGGGTGCGGTAGGCCCAGGTATCGAAGATCAGGCTGTAGTAGATGACGACAGCGATCTTGTTCTGGTGGCAGAGGTCGGCCACCTCTGCGACGATGTTGCGCCCCTTGAGGTTCCGATGCATCGCCCCGACCTTTGTCGGATAGAAGCAGAGGCCGGCGTGGGAATGGGCGTAGACCACCGCCGACTGGACCTGCGCACGCACAAGCATCTCGACATAGGCCTGGGCATCGAACCCGGCCATAAACCTGGGATCATCGTCGGTGATGTGCATATCGACGACGTTGCGGCGGTAGACGTTGCGGTACCAGGGCTCTGCCACAGGCTTTCCTCCCAGTATGACAGTTCTGAGGGTGGCCCATTGGCCACTGCCGGCTACATATGGAGAAAGGAGGTGGTTCGGAAGGCGGGCGATACCCATCTATCACGGAAGCTGCTGCTGGACCATGGTGCTCCAGCCTCATTGTAGGGCAGGCACCCACTGTGTGCAAGTCGCGCTTGATATGTGGGTGTAGCTTTGGGGTCAGCCTCTTGTGACATGCGCTGCTGCATAGCTATGTAGCCTCATTTCGCGGCTCTGGACCCCCTACCGCTCCCCCCATGGGGGGAATAGGCTGGCCTCGCGGTGCTGGGGGTGGCCTATTCCCCCTGTGGACCTATTCTTTGACGCCAGGTGCCCATCGCACTATACTGCTGCGCCAACATGCTTGACGTGGGACGGAAGATGATGGAAGACATGGAAACAGGGGCAATGAGTGACTCGGAGAATGGCGAGTTGGTGAGGAATGGGGCGCATGGGCGTGCCCATGCCCACAGCGGTGTGCTGGGGCGCGTGGATTACAAGTGGATTGTCCTCAGCGTGACGACGATCGGCGCGCTGATGGCGGCGATCGACAGCAACATTGTCATCCTGGCCCTGCCTGACATGATGGTCAAGCTACATGCCGACATGGTGCAGATGGTCTGGGTGATTATGAGCTACATCCTGGTCAGCACGGTCTTCCTCCTGACCTTTGGTCGGGTGGCAGACATGCTGGGCCGGGTGCGCATGTATAACCTGGGCTTTGTGGCGTTCACAGTGGGCTCGGCGCTGTGCGGGTTCTCGCAGGATGCCACGCAACTGATCCTGAGCCGACTGATCCAGGGCGCCGGCGGCGCCATGATGGTGGTGAACAGCACGGCGCTCCTCACCGAGGCGTTCCCGGCCAACGAGCGCGGACGGGCTTTGGGCATCAACGGCATTACCTTTGCAGCTGGCGGTGTGCTCGGCCCGGTATTGGGTGGGTTCATTCTGGCGGTGGCCGATTGGCGCTGGATTTTCTTCATCAACGTGCCCATCGGCATTCTGGGCGCCCTGTGGAGCTATCGGGCGCTGCACGAGATCTCCACGCGCACCCGTGGAGAGCGTTTTGACGTGGTCGGGGCCGTCTCTTTCAGCCTGGGGCTGTTGGCCTTGCTGATGGCGTTGACCCAGGGCATCGAAATGGGCTGGGAATCGGCGCCGATTCTGGGCCTTTTTGGCCTGTTTCTGGCTATGCTCCTCCTCTTCCTCTGGTGGGAGCGGCGGACGCCGAGCCCGGTGCTTGATTTCGGGCTTTTCCGGAACCGGATCTACAACTTTTCTGTGTCGGCGGCTATGATGCAGTCGCTGGCGATGTTCGCTGTGAACTTTCTCATCGTCTTCTATCTGCAGGGGGTGCGCGGGTATGATGCGCTGCGGGCGGCCCTGCTCTTGATCCCGATGCCTGTGGTCATGTCGGTGATGGCCCCGCTGAGCGGCACCATCGCTGACCGGGTGGGAGCGCGCTTCCCTGCCACCGCAGGACTGCTGATCCAGGCTGTCGCGCTCTTTTGGTTTTCGCGGTTGACGCCTACCACGTCATATCAATCCATTGCACTGACGCTGGCGCTCATGGGGGTTGGCGGTGGCATGTTCTTCTCGCCGAACACGAGTGCGGCTATGAATGCTTCGCCCCCGCGCCGCCTGGGTGTGGCCTCGGCGGCGCTGGTGACGCTGCGGCAGGCCGGCATGGTTACCAGCCTGGCCCTGGCCCTGGCCGTAGCGGCCGGCAGCCTGCCCCGCGATATCATGATGCAGCTCTTCGTCGGCACCAATGTCACCATGGGCTCGACGGTCATGCAGTCATTCGTGATCGGCATGCACAGTGCGTTTATCGTGTCGCTGGCGCTCTCCCTGGCCGCCGCTGCCCTCTCGTTCGTGCGCGGTAAGGAGGACCGGCAGGCATTGGCCCAGCAGGAGCAAGCGGGCCGAGCGCACTGATGGTATCCTCAGCAGTGCTGTAGTGGCGACTTTCAGTCGCTCGTCTCTGCGTGGCGTAGGGAGACGAACGGCTGAAGCCGTCACTACGACGCTGCGCCAGGCCGTTGACCCTCCTCGTAGATCCCCGTCTCCCCTGTTTGACTCTTGTCCTTCAAAGTAGTACAATTTCGACCCCGAATAGTTCTGCTTGTTACTAATTGGAATCGAGGGCTTATGTTCGAAGGGGACATAGAGGGGAAGGACCCCGTCCAGAGATCGCGAGCCTTTGTGCGCAGGCATCTCAAGGATTTGCTGGGCCTGGAAGATACGAGCGGTGTGGAGCTCGTTGCTCTGGTGCGGGCGACTGCACACCTCTATGAGCTGGCGGAAAGCCAGCGCTGCGCAGAGGTCGAGCTCTCTGGCCCGCGCTGGGGATTGCTGCTTTTCCTCATGGCCAGGGAACGGATGGGCAACCGGGAAGGGGTGACCCCCACGTCGCTCAGCCGCTTTCAGGGCGTCAGCAAGAACTCGATCAGCTCCCTGCTGCGCGGGCTGGAGGAGCAGGGCTACATCCAGCGCACCCTGGACCCTGCTGACTATCGCGTTTTCCGCATCCAGTTGACCGATGCGGGCCGCCGGGTCATCCAATCGCTGGCGCCGGAACGGATCGACGGTATCAACCGGCTCGCTTCGGATTTGAGCAGTGAGGAGCGCCAGCAGTTGATCACCCTTTTGGAAAAGCTGCATCACTCCGTCCGGAGGAATGCGCACATCTCCGGAACACATCGCTGTGGTGCCTAGACCCCCCTATTGCTTGATAGACCGGAGCAAACACGATCATGACACGTTTGGTCAAATATCTGAAGCCTTTCACGCCATTGATACTTCTCGCCATTGTCCTGTTGTTTGTGCAGGCTATGGCCGACCTGTCGCTGCCCGACTATATGTCCAAGATCGTCAACGACGGTATACAGCAGGGCGGCGTGACCAGCGCGGTGCCCAGCGCCGTCCGCCAGAGCGAGATGAGCAAGCTCGTCCTCTTTATGAGTGCGGACAACAAGGCGCAGGTGCTCCACGACTATACGCTTGTGGACAAGAACTCGCCCGACTATGGCCGGTACGTCAAGGATTACCCCGCACTGGCCAACCAACCGATCTATGTGCTGAACAGTGTCAGCCAGGATGAGATCAACCGGCTGAACCCCATCATGGGCAAGGCATTTCTGGCCGTCTCCGCCATCCAGCAGGTGATGGCCGATCCCTCCAAGGCGGCGCTGGCCCAGGGCCCTCAAGTGGACCTCTCCAAGCTGCCCCCCGGCACGGATATCTTTGCCGTGCTGGCCAAGCTCCCCGATGCGCAGCGGGCGCAGATGCTCGCCGCCATGGAGAGCAAGTTCAACGGCATGGACAACAGCCTGATCATCCAGTCGGCGGCTGCCCCGATCAGGGCGGAATATGCCGCGCTGGGTATGAACACGGGCAGCCTTCAGAGCAACTATATCCTCCATACTGGCACCATCATGCTGCTCATTTCGCTGCTCTCCGCGGCCTGCACCGTCACCGTCGGCTTTCTCTCGGCCAGAACGGCTGCCGGGCTGGCGCGCAACCTGCGCCGGTTCGTCTTTGAGCGGGTGGCGCGGTTCTCCAGCGCCGAGTTTGACAAGTTCTCTACGGCGTCGCTGATCACCCGGTCTACCAATGATATCACGCAGATCCAGATGCTGGTGATCATGATGGTGCGTATGGTCATCTACGCGCCCATCATCGGCGTCGGTGGCGTGATCCGGGCGCTGAGCAAGAGCACCTCCATGTGGTGGATCATTGCCCTGGCTGTCTTGGTGCTGATGGGCATGATCTCGGTGATTTTCTCGATCTCTCTGCCCCGGTTCCGGCGCATCCAGTCGCTGATCGACCGGCTCAACCTGGTGACGCGCGAGAACCTGTCGGGCATGATGGTCATCCGGGCGTTCAACCGGCAGGCGTTCGAGGAGGAGCGTTTCGATAAGGCCAACCGGGAGCTGACTGACACCATGCTCTTTGTCAACCGCATCATGGTCACCATGATGCCGGTGATGATGCTTATCATGAACGGCCTGACCCTGGCGGTGATCTGGGTGGGCGCGCACCAGGTTGCGCAGTCGACTATGCAGGTCGGTGACATGATGGCCTTTATGCAATACGCCATCCAGATCGTGTTTGCCTTCCTGATGATGTCGATCATGTTTATCATCATGCCGCGCGCTTCGGTGTCGGCCGACCGCATCGCCGATGTGCTCGACACCAAGCCGTCCATCGTGGACCCGGAAAAACCCAAGACGTTCGGCGGGGCGCCTGAGGGCACCGTCGAGTTCCGTCACGTGTCGTTCCGCTATCCGGGTGCGGAGGAGGACGTGCTGCACGACATCAGCTTTGTCGCTCGGCCCGGCCAGACCACGGCCTTTGTCGGTGCGACCGGCTCTGGCAAATCGACGTTGGTCAACCTGATCCCCCGCTTCTATGACGTGACAAGCGGTGCGATCTATGTGAACGGCACAGATATCCGCGAGGTCTCTCAGCACGACCTGCGCGATCAGATCGGTTACATCCCGCAAAAAGCCACGCTGTTCTCTGGCACGATCGAGAGCAACCTGACCTATGGTAACGAAAACGCGGATCGCGAAACCCTGCAGATGGCAGCAGAGATCGCCCAGGCGGCCGAGTTCATCTCAGCCAAGCCCGAAGGGTTCGCGGCCGAGATCTCTCAGGGTGGGGCGAACGTATCCGGCGGCCAGAAGCAGCGGCTTTCGATTGCGCGCGCCCTGGTCAAAAAGCCGCCTATCTACATCTTTGACGACAGCTTTTCTGCCCTGGATTTCAAGACGGACGCGGCCCTGCGCAAGGCCCTGCGTGAGCATACCGGCTCCAGCACGGTGCTGATCGTGGCGCAGCGAATCTCCACAATCAAGAACGCCGATCAGATCATCGTGCTCGATGAGGGCAGGATCGTTGGCAAGGGCACCCATCGCGAGCTTTTCGCAAGCTGTGAGACCTACCGGGGCATTGCACTATCGCAACTGAGCAAAGAGGAACTGGCATGAGCACACAAGAGAGAGCCACAACCTCCCCTCGCCCGGGCCTGGGCCGGCGCATGGGTATGGGCCCCATGGGCGGCAGTCACGCTGGCATGATGGCGGGCGAAAAGGCGCGCGATTTCAAGGGCACGATGGCCAAGCTTTTCCAGTATATGGGAGCGTACAAGCTGCAGCTCGCCATTGTCTTTGTTTTTGCGATCGCGTCCACCGTGTTCTCGATTATAGGCCCCAAAATCCTGGGCAATGCCACGACCAAGCTGTTTGAAGGTGTGGTGGCCAAGATCGCCGGCACCGGCACCATCGATTTTGCCTATATCGGCCATATCATCATCGAGTTGGTTGGCCTGTACCTGGTCGCGGCGCTGTTCAGCTATATCCAGGGGTGGGTCATGTCGGGCGTCTCTATGGACGTGACCTACCGTTTCCGCAAGGATATTTCTGAGAAGATCAACCGCATGCCGCTCCGGTTCTTTGACGGCACCAACCACGGCGAGGTGCTCTCGCATGTCACCAACGACGTGGATACAGTGAGCCAGACCCTGAATCAGAGCCTGACGCAGATCGTCACCTCGGTGACCACTGTCATCGGCGTGCTCGTCATGATGCTGAGCATCAGTGGGGTGATGACCCTTGTGGCTGTGTGTATCGTCCCGCTGTCGATGCTGGTGGTCAGCCAGGTGATCAAACAGTCGCAGAAGTATTTTAAGGAACAGCAGGATTACCTGGGCCACGTCAACGGCCACATCGAAGAGGTGTACGGCGGCCATATCGTGATGAAGGCCTTTAACGGCGAAGAAAAGAGCATCGAGCAATTCGACGGATACAACAATACCCTCTACAGCTCGGCATGGAAGTCACAATTCCTGTCGGGTATGATGATGCCGATCATGAACTTTATCAGCAACCTGGGCTATGTAGCGGTGACCATCCTGGGTGGTTGGCTGGCTATCCGGAATGCCATCACGGTCGGCGATATCCAGGCGTTCATCCAGTATGTGCGCTCGTTCACGCAGCCCCTGGGGCAGTTGGCCAACATCTCCAACATCTTGCAGCAGATGGCCGCGGCCGCCGAGCGCGTGTTCGAGTTCCTGGCCCAGCCTGAGGAGGTTCCGGAGGCAGCCAAGCCTGTGGCGCTGCCGATGGTACGGGGCAGCGTGGAGTTTAAGAACGTCTCCTTTGGTTACAGCCCGGATAAGACCATCATCCACGACTTTTCCGCCGTCGCGCAGCCCGGCCAGAAGATCGCCATCGTCGGCCCGACCGGCGCCGGCAAGACCACGATGGTCAAGCTGCTGATGCGGTTCTACGACGTCAACAGCGGCGCCATCCTGGTGGACGGCCACGACATCCGGGAGCTGTCTCGGCACGACCTGCGCAGGAATTTCGGCATGGTCCTGCAGGATACCTGGCTCTACAACGGCACCATCCTGGAGAATATCCGCTACGGGCGGCCCGATGCCACTGACGAGGAGGTCATCGCCGCGGCCAAGGCGGCTCACGTCGACCACTTTGTGCGCACCCTGCCCGAGGGCTATCACATGGTGCTCAACGAAGATGCCTCGAACGTTTCGCAGGGGCAGATGCAGCTCTTGACCATCGCTCGCGCCATTCTGGCCGACCCCCAGATACTTATCCTGGATGAGGCTACGAGCTCGGTCGATACGCACACTGAGGTGCTGATCCAGAAGGCCATGGACAATTTGATGAAAGGCCGCACCAGCTTTGTCATCGCTCACCGCCTGTCGACCATCCGCAATGCGGACCTGATCCTGGTGATGAACAACGGTGATATTGTGGAGCAGGGTAAGCACGAAGAGTTGCTCGCTCGCCACGGCTTTTACGCCGAGCTGTACAACAGCCAGTTCGAGAACGGCCGGATAACCTGAGATCTAAACGCAGATGGGGGAGTGGGGTAGATGTTGATGCCCGCTCCGCCGTCCCGCGGGACGGCGGAGCGGGCATCAACATCTACCCCACTCCTTGGCTTGACACCTCTTTTTACCCGGTTATAATACGCTCAACGGGAACATTTGTTCTAGGATAATGCACCTATGACCCAACGCAAACGGATTCTAGAACAGACGGTCGCGGCTATGCAGTTGCGCTACGGCCCAGCTGCCCTCAAAAGGGCCTCTGTCAAACCCGTGGCCGTGTTGCCCAGCGGTATTGCCCCGTTGGACAGGGCGCTGGCAGGCGGTTTTCCGTGTGGCCGGTTCAGCGAGCTTTTGGGCCGTGGTTCTGCCGGCCAGTTCACGGTTGCTGCCCGTGTTTTAGCGCAGGCCCAACAGGCCGGGCAGATGGCGGCCTATTATGTGGATGTCGACGCCGCCGTGGATGTGGAAGCCCTGGTGCGCTGTGGCGTGCGCCTGGACCTGTTGGCTATCCTGCGGCCGCATGGCCTTGGCCATGCCCTGACCATGACGGACGATCTCCTGCGTATGGGCAGCCTGGGCGCGGTCGTCTTTGACCGGCTCGATTATCCCCTTCTTCTGGCCGACCGCGGAGTGCTCAAGCGGCTGGAGTGTGCCCTGCGCAATTGGACCCCCCTTTTGAGCCGCTCGCAGTCGGTCTTGCTTTTTATCACTGAAACACCCCCTTTGCCCTGCGCCTGCCCAGAGGGGCTGCCGCTGGCTTCCTTTGCCAGTATCCGCCTGGCTTTTGAGCACCAGGCCTGGCTCTCGCGCGGATCGCGGGTGGTTGGCTTTGCCTCGCGGGTGACCGTTTTAAAGAACAAATCCGGCCCGTCGGGGCAGACGGTATCGCTCAGGTTCCTGGTTACTTGACTGTGGAGGGCGCCATGTCACATCCTGCCTTACCTCGTCGCATTGCCTGCCTTTGCCCTGCCGGCCCCTTGGCCGAGGAAGATTTCGTGCAGATCGGCGATACCCTGCAGCGCTACAGCCCGGCGGTCGAGGACGACATAGCCGCCTCTCTCTTCTATATTGATGCGGGCGGACTGAACCGGCTCTATGAGAGCGAGGGCCGTTGGAGCGAAACCGTGCTGGCGGCGGTGGGGCGGCCGGCTCGCCTGGGCCTGGCCGGTGGTAAGTTCGCCGCCTGGCTCGCCGCTCGGACGGTGCAGCCCCAAACCGGTTATCAAGTGGCCGCGCAGGACCGCTCTTTTTTGGCCCCCTTGCCCTTGCATTGGCTCCCTCTGTCCGCGGAGGCGCAGCGGCGGCTGCGCCTTTTGGGCTTGAGCACCATTGGCCAGTTTGCGGCCTGGCGCGAGGTGCAGGTCCTCGAGCAGTTGGGGCCGGGGAGCGTCGTGGCGCACCGCTGGGCCCGTGGGCTGGATGAGCGCCCCGTGCAGGGGCGCTGCCGCCAGATGGCGCAAGCCTACCATACCTTTGAGGCGCCGGAAGGGCGCCATGAGGCCCTGCTGGAGGCTACGGTCCGCCTGGCCCAGCGCGCCCTGCGGGACTTGCCGCCGCCCCAGGCTGCCTGGGCCATCAAGCGGGTCAGCCTGGAAGCGATACTGGTCAATGGCGAGGTGTTCAGGCGCTCTTGCTGGCTGGGCGCTGCCCCCCTGCCGCAGACCCTGCGCCCTCTTTTGGCTGGCATGCTGGGTGATCTCAGGGGCGCTGGGATGGGTGTGGATGAGGTGGGCATCTGCCTGCTGGGCTGGGATGCCGCTGCCGGGCGCCAGCTCAATCTATTTGACCACACCGGTGCGCGTGCCCAGATGGAGCAGACCCTACAGGAACTGGCTGATAAGCATTCTCCTGGTTGTGTGATGCAGGCAGATTTGCTGGATGCCCGAGCCCCTCTGAGTGCTGAGCGATTCGGCTTGAGGGCATACCGGCTATGAGCCCCCTCTGGCCGGATGGCCGCCCCATCGAGGTCACTATCCTGGCCGAACGGCCGCGGGAGTTCCGTTGGCGCTTCCGCACCCACCGCATCCAGCGGGTGAGCGATCACTGGCGCATCCACGCTGGCTGGTGGGCCACCGAACTCTGGCGTGACTATTGGGAGGTCACCACCCACAGCGGGCTGTTTTGCGTCCTCTATTGCGATCTGCTGGCCGGGCGGTGGTATCTGGAGAGGATCTATGAATGAGCGCTATGTTGAGCTTCACTGTCATTCCTGTTTCTCGCTCCTCGACGGCGCCGCGACGCCGGAGGCGCTCTTGGAGCAAGCCCTGGCCCTGGATATGCCCGCGCTGGCCCTGACGGACCACAATGGACTTTACGCCGCCATTCGCTTCTACCTGGCGGCCAAAGAGCGCGGCCTGGCGCCCCTCGTCGGCGCCGAGCTGACCCTGCAGGGCGATGAGTCCTTCCCAGCCGATAGCCACCTGCTGCTCCTGGCGGAAAACAAGCGCGGCTACCGCAACCTCTGCTGGCTCATCAGCCGGGCCCAGCTGCAGGGCAGCAAAGGGCGCCCGCGGCTCTCTTTGCAGCAGATGGCGGGGCGCACGGCGGGCCTCATCGCCCTGACGGGCTGCCGTCGGGGCCGCGTGGCGGCCTCCCTTCTGGCTGGCGACCCCCGGAGGGCGCTGGCCTGCTTGCAGGCGCTTAAGGCGCTCTTTGGGCCGCAGGGCGTCTATGTGGAGCTGCAGCAGCACTTGCACGCGGGCGAGGCGGCCCTGGTGGAGCAGCTGGCGGCGCTGGCACGGGCCACCCGCCTGCCCATGGTGGCCACCAACAACGCCCACTATGCCCGCCGCGAGGGGAGCCGGCTGCAGGATGTGCTGGTGGCCATCCGCCACAACCTGCCGCTCCCCGACTGCCGGCCGTACCTCTACAGCAACTCGGAGTATTACCTGAAATCCCCGTCCGAGATGGCCTCCTTGTTCGCCGCCTATCCGGAGGCACTGGCCAACACTCTTGAGGTGGCCGCGCGTTGCCAGATCAAGGACCTGCACTTTCGCGATGAGATCGTCTGCCCGCCCAGCGTAGCGACGGACTGCTCTGCCGACGATGCCCTGGCCCAGTTGTGCCGGACCAGGCTGCCCCCCACGCAGGCCGCCGAGCAGCAACTGCGCCACGAGCTGCAGGTGATCAGACAGACGGGTTTGGCCAGTTACTTTCTGCTGGTGTGGGATATCGTGCGCTTTGCGCGTGAGCGGGGCATCCAGGTGCGGGGGAGGGGGTCGGCAGCCAACTCGTTCGTCGCCTACCTGCTGGGCATCACCGGCGTCGACCCGCTGCGGCATAATCTGCTTTTCGAGCGCTTTCTCAGCGCCGAAGCCCGCGTCATGCCGGATATTGACCTCGATTTCTGCTCGCGCCGACGCGAGGAAGTGATCCAGTACGTCTATGAGCGCTATGGCGAGTCGCACGTCGGCATGGTCTGCAACTATATCACCTACTGCGCCCGCAGCGCCATCCGTGACGTCGGCAAGGCGCTGGGGCTGCCCCCGGAGGCCATCGGCTGGCTGGCCAATAACCAGGAGGTGTGGGGGGGAGAGGATTGGGACCCGCAACCCTTGGGTCTGGCCCTTTCTACCTGGGCGCAATTCCGCGCCCTGTGCGCCGCCATCCAGGGATTCCCTCGCCACCTGGGCATCCACGTGGGCGGCATGTGCATTACGCGCTCTCCCCTGGATGAGGTCGTGCCGCTGGAGCGGGCTACGATGCCGGGGCGGGTGGTGATCCAGTGGGACAAGGACAATGCCGAAGACGCCGGCCTGATCAAGCTGGACCTGCTCTCGTTGCGCACCCTGTCGGCCATCGACGAGTGCCTGGGCGCTATCAAGGAGACGCACGGCCAGGTCGTGGACCTCGACCGCCTGCCGCTGGATGATCCCCTGGTCTACCAGCAACTTGAGAAGGCGGATACGATCGGTGCTTTTCAGGTCGAAAGCCGTGCCCAGCAGCAGGCCCTGGTCAAAGTCAGGCCGCGCAACCTGGCCGATCTGGCGGTGGAGGTGGCCCTGATCCGGCCGGGTCCGTTGCAAGGGGGCATGGTGCATCCCTACATCCGCCGGCGGCAGGGGCTGGAGCCGGTGCACTATGATCACCCGCTGCTTGAGCCCGTCCTGAAAGAGACCCTGGGGGTGGTGGTCTTTCAGGAGCAGTGCATCCGCATCGCTATGGTGATGGGCGGTTTCAGCGCGGGCGAAGCCGATATGCTGCGGCGGGCCATGTCGCGCCATCGCTCAGGGGAAGAGATGGCCCGTTTCCGGGCGCGCTTTGTCGAGGGCGCTCTGGCCCGGGGCGTGCCTGTAGCCGTGGCCGAGGAGGTGTTCGGCAAGCTCGCCGGCTTTAGCTCGTACGGTTTTTGCAAGTCCCATGCCGTTGCTTTTGCCAAGACGGCCTACGATACCCTCTGGCTGCGGGCCCACTATCCCGCCGAGTATTACTGTGCCGTGCTCAATAACGAGCCGATGGGGTTCTATGCGCCACGGGTGATCATCGGCGATGCCCGGCGCCACGGGGTCCGGGTCATGCCGGTGCGCGTCAACCGCAGCCTGGCGCCGTGTACTGTGGAGGGTGGCGCGATCCGCCTGGGGTTTCGATATATCGACGGGCTGGGCGAGGCCGGCGCGCAGCGCCTGGTCGAGGCGCGCCCGCAGGGGGGGTACCGTGATCTGGTGGACGTCTGCCGGCGCACGCGCCTGGCCAGACGGCTGTTGGAAAACTTGATCCTGGCGGGAGGGATGGATGAATGGGGCGGGCGGCGGGCGCTGATCTGGGAGCTGGGCCGGTTGCACTATGAGGAGGACCTGCCCTGGACGTCAGTGCCCGACGACATCGCCCTGGAGCCCATGACCTATGGCGAAGAGCTGGCCGCCGAGTACAGCGTCACCGGCGTATCGGCCCAGGGGCACCTGCTGGAGCTCTACCGCGAGCGGCTCAGCCGGGTGGGCGTCAGAGGGAGCGGGGAGCTCAAAGATGCGATGGCGGGAGAGCGGGTGCGCGTGGCGGGCATGGTGGCCGTGCGTCAAAGGCCGCCCACCGCTAAGGGCTTTGCCTTTGTTACCCTGGAGGATGAGGCCGGGCTCATCAACCTGATCCTGACGCCGGATGTAGCCGACCGCTACCGCCGGGTCCTGGATGAGCCGCTCCTGCTGGCCGAGGGCCGGGTCGAGCGGGGGGATGGCGCGGTGAACGTCCAAGTCGAGAAACTTGCGCACTTGGGCTGAAGATCACGCCGGTCGGCGCCTCTAGTGGTCCAGGCAGGGGGAGGAGGAATCGAACCTCCGTTGGCTGATCCAAAGTCAGGTGTCCTACCTCTAGACGATCCCCCTGCGGGAAAACCACTACCTGCAGTGTCCTCTGAGCAGCCTCACCACTACCAGTAGGGGCTGGCACGCGCGGCCTTGCCATACAGCACTATTACAGCACATGGGAGGTGCATGTATGGCGCGCGAGCGTGGTGCAGGCTCGATTACCCAACGCAAAGATGGCTCTTGGCAGGCATCCCTGCAGGTGGGCCGCGTCCGCCGCACTGTCTACGGGCGCACCCGCAGTGAGGTGGCCCGGAAGCTGGCCGATCTGCGCCAGCAGGCTGCCGGCGGGTTGCCGGACCCTGGCAAGCGCACCCTCTCCGACCTCCTGGCAGCCTGGCTGGAAACAGCCTCGCCAACCTTGAGACCCAAGACCCTCGATGACTACCGTCGCATCTGTGGTCTGTACATCCTGCCGGTCCTGGGGGCCGTGAAGTTATCCAGGCTGGAGCCCATCCAGGTGGAGCGTCTCCTGGCCGGCATCCAGGCGCAGGGCCACAAGCGCACGGCGGCCCTGGTCTATGCCGTGCTGCATCGGGCCTGCGTCTTTGGTGTACGCTGGCGCTGGCTGGGCGAGAACCCGCTTGACCGTGTGCAGAAGCCGCAGCATCGGGCGGCCCGCAAGGATGTGTGGACCCCTGAGCAGCTACGCACCTTTATTGAGGGCACGCGCGAGCACTGGCTTTTCCCGCTGTGGTACACCCTCATTGTCAGTGGTTGCCGGGTCGGTGAGCTGCTCGCTCTGACCTGGGGCGACGTCGGCTTTGACACTGGCACCCTCCACATTGACAAGACCCTGCAACGTCTGGCCGGCAAGGTTGCCGTAGGTCGCCCCAAGACGGAAGCGGGTCAACG
>Ga0078972_1008583_pt1 | contig 21185 bp, 20 predicted proteins | sample YelNatPaOPGAMG01_FD_67568 | JGI IMG/M metagenome (GOLD analysis project Ga0078972, IMG submission 67568) | Hot spring thermophilic microbial communities from Obsidian Pool, Yellowstone National Park, USA - OP-RAMG-01 (SPADES assembly) (version 2) | ecosystem: Environmental > Aquatic > Thermal...
AAATAAGATTCCCAAAACCATTCCAAGTAAACCAACCCACGCATCCTTTTTGGCTTCGCCAATACGGGCAATCAATGTTCCTGGGCAATATCCCAGCAAACCCATTCCTATTCCAAAAATTAACCCACCTACTACTTTGCCCCAATCCAAAGGTTTTGGGTGCAGTTCAATAACGCCCAAACTGCCCAGCGTGTAAAAGCCAATCATCGAAAAAGTTACGGCAGTGAGCATGAACTTTAGGATTTTAAAATCCTTTAGCAGAAGCATTCCTGTTACCCTTGGGTACTTTGTGACCCCAGTACGTTGCAGTGCATAGCCGAATATAAGGCCAATAGCTATTCCTATAATAATTTGTAGTATCATAATTATCGTCCTCCAGCTTTAGGGTAAAGTATTTTTGCAACAATAATTCCGGCTATAAAGAAACAGGCTCCGGCTACCATGCTGCCAAGCGATAGGTGTGCCCAACCCTGCAAAATGTTCCCTGTGGTGCAGCCAACAGCCAACATGGTTCCAAGTCCAAGACAGAAACCACCCACAAGAACCACTGCAAAACGTTTCCATACGTTTGGACCGTGGTATTTCTCCCATATAGCAGGAATAACCTCTGGTTTGTAATTTTTGCTCTGCTTTGCTCCAAGGTAAGCCCCAATTATTATCCCAAAGAGCATAAAAAACTCAACAAAAGCAGCTGGGCTTGTAAGATTATTTTGGATTACTGGGTTTTGAGCAAGCGATGAAAACAGATACTTAAAGTTTGCGGCTATATACGCTATCCCGGCTGTAATGCCAAAGGGGTAATCCTTATAACTTAGTTTCTCGAACAGCACATAGGAGGCAATGGAGAGTAGCGAGACCACTATTCCTCCGGTAAGCCAGTGCCATTCACCGTTTTGAGTTGTTGGTTTTAGTTTCATTTGTTTGGTGTTAAAGGTTAATGGTTATCCAATTTTTATTAGTAAATTTAGTTCGAATCACCTTGTTTTCCAAATATTTGAGTGTTGAAATGGTACTGTGCTTGCAGGGCAAACCAACTCGAATTTATTGCAGGGCTTCCATTGATGGGTTGAATATCGCCTGCCCAGAAATAGCCATATACACCTACCATTTGTAAACGTTTACCGATACGGTAACTGGCGTATATGTTAAATTCATTGCCTAAATGGTGCTTGTCGGGCTGTAATTTTATGGTGCTGAGTAGGGTAGCGTCGGCAGTTGCCGGGATATAAAACAAATGGTAATTTAGTTCGAGCTTTAGGTTTTTCGTTGGGCTAAGATACAGCACTATTTCACGGTCATCGAGGTTTGACCATGATGTGATATTCATTCTCCCATAGTAACTATCCTTAGCACCAAAAGCTGGGTCGAAGGTTCGTACCTGACTATCGGTATTGTTTCCGCCACTTGCGTAGGTTTCCCTCAAACATAGTGTGGGTTTTGCAGGTAAACCATTAAACCGATATCCCAATAAACCAATTACTCCAAAAGCGTTGATGGTCTTTCCATCTTCTTCCCCAAATTCTTGCGAAACCATAAAGTCGTATGTAAAACTGTTTTTGTCGTCGTTAAAAACTCTTGTCCCAATCCACTGTCTGGTGAAGTTTTGTTCTTTGATATAGTCGGCTGAGCCTTGTGTTTTGATGGCATAAAATGGTTCAATAATTCCAAATTTACTTAGCTCAATATGGGCATAAGCTCCGCCACCCCAATGCTCGGTTTCGGTAAATGGCACCGATAGCTTTTCGGGGTCATGAATTTTTGTTCCCCCTCCAAATAAATCCAGTGAATTGTTCCTGATTTTGTAGGAAAATCGAACTGCATCCCAAGTCCAACGACCAGTGTTTCCCCATTCTCCGGGGCCAAATAAACGATTATCGCCAAACGAAATCTTCTGACGGCCAACTTTCAGGCTTACCCTTTTTAAAATCTCCTTTACCTCGATGTACAAGTCGTAAATCTCAAAAAACTCCTCGTTGGGGTTCATGGTGTAGTAGGGTTCCTGCGTATTCTTCTGCTTTACCCTGAACAATTCTGGGTATTTCGAGTTGCGAAGCGACCAGCCCAATGCCCGTGAATCCTGCATATGCGCTGCAATATCGATTTTGCTTGAGGGCTTAAAGGTAAAGCCAGCAATAACTCGCTGGAACAGTATTTTATCGTTTAGTGAGCCAACCCCGTTAGGGTTGCCGTAGTTTTTAGCATTCATTCCGTCCCACAGCTCAAAGCGCTCACGTAGGGTAAAGTCGAATTCTACCCGTGTAGAGTCGTTTCTAAGTGCGGCCTTTACATTGGTTGAAGCCAAAAGCAGGTATATTAATATTGTGATATAGTATCGCATAATATCCAATTATCAATTAAAAACTAATACTCCTTTGCCAACTAATCAGTGGCAATAAACCCTGAATGTTGGAAAAATTCCTTGCCACAGCCTGGCTTTAGTATATAACTTCGGCTTTTTCATACACTGCATTAACAACCTCATTGGTAACGGGCGTCTGACCTTTCTTGTAACCCAAGTCGGTTACCCGAAGGTGTTTGTAATCGGTAAAACCGTATTTATCCAATATGCGCTTGCCACAACTGGTAGGGCAGCCATCGAGCATAAGAATGTTCTTTGATTTAAAGGCCTCGATGGACGGCTCAATTCCAGCTCCAACCACGGCAAGGCAGTTCATTTTCCGCACGCCGTTATCTCTAAGTTTGCGGGCAACCCAATCGGTTACTTGACCTAAATCGCATGCACCTGAACAGGCTAAAACCATGTATTCATCTACTCCACAAAGGCATCCTTCTTTTTTATTGTCTACCATACACTAAAATTAGAGTTTATACTCAAAGCTTAACACTATATGATTCTGAAAATCAACACTGCTGTCTTTAGGGTTCCAACCCTGATAGTTTAATGAAATGTTTACCCCTTTAACAGGATTGTAATGGATTCCTGCAATGTATGCATTCCCAATTCCGCTGTAATACCAGCTCTGGGCATCGCCGCTTATGGTGTTAGCCTGTAACTGGTCGAAACGGCAAAACAGTTCCACATTCTTTGCAACCCAAGCGCTGCTGTAAACCGATAATCCGTAAAGGTTATGGTTTTTGATATTTAAGTGATTTTTGCGGTAGTTATACTCGGCACCAATTCTAAATCTATTATCGAACTTATACCCGGCAAAAATCGAAAATAGCTGTTGCTCTGCGGGTTTTAGCGGATTGTCCGATTTGGTGTAATCGGTGTACAAGCGGGTTTGCAGACCTTTAGCGGGATTAAAATCAATTCCGCCGGCTATCTTAACATCTCCGTATTCATCTTGGTCGAACCGGAATCCCTCGCCATTGGTTAGCGCCATATCAAAACCAAGTATTTCGTTAATTCTAAAATACCCGATTATTCCCAAATCGCCACTGGGCATTCCGTAGTACTTGTCCTGAAAGGTTGGTGCAAGGTAGCGGTAGCCCCAAAAGCGTTCCTGGGTCATGTAATGGTTTTGAAGTATGCTTCCGGCTTGCAAGGTGATAGCATTGTTTATTTTCCATTCCAGCGATGCAAATTTCAAGGTCATAGTGTAGTAGCTGCCTTCTTTTGAAGTGTTTGAAACGTTAAGGGTATCGCCGCTTGAGCTTGTAACCGTTAATTGGCCAACAGTTGTTGGCCGGCCAGCATCTATGATGATTTTACCGGAGAGTTTTTCACTGAATTGATACTGATACCCAAAGTGTGCACGCCCAAACCAAAATCCGTAAGTCTTTTTTGCATTGTGTGTGGCGTTGTAATCGAAATTGCCAAAAACCTGAATAATGGGCTTACCCGATGGCTTAAAAGTGGAATCGGGGGTTTGAGCCATAGTCGTGTTCAACATGCCTAAAGGTAGGAGTATTGTTACAATTATTCTCAGTTTCATAAAATTTGAAAAAAAGCATTCCATAGCAAGAAGATTTTATCAATTCCACCTGAAGTCAATTTTAACATATTAGGTTGAAAGTTAAATGCAACCCCGCCGGATTTAAAAGAACATCCGGCAAAGTGGCATACTTAACAGATGTAAATAGGATATTCCTGTACATCCATTATTAAAACATGTAGCCGTAAATAATTCCTGTTATGGTGGCCATAACCACTACTAACGATACGTAAATAACAGTTTTCTTAGTTCCAAGTACACCTCTAATTACAAGCATATTGGGTAGCGATAACGATGGACCAGCCAAAAGTAATGCTAATGCAGGGCCTTTGCCCATGCCCGATGCTATTAAACCTTGTAGAATTGGCACTTCGGTTAGTGTGGCAAAATACATGAATGCTCCAACAATTGAAGCGAAGAAGTTGGCAAATATTGAATTACCCCCTACAAGGTATGCAATCCACTCGTTGGGTATTACACCTGCAATGGTTTTCCCATCGTGGGTTGAACCTAAAAGGAAACCAGCGGTAATTACCCCTACTGCCAGCAATGGCATGATTTGCTTGGCAAATCCCCACGAGGCTATTGTCCATTCCTTATTCTCATCATCATTTTTATCTTTCAGGGTGATAACTGCCAAGGCGATTATGCCAACCAGCATTGGTACAAGCGGAAGCACTTTGGGGTCGGTGATGTACATGTTTGCCAGTAGTACCGATAGTAATGTGGCAACCACAGCACCAGCTACCCACTGCCACTTGATTTTGAGAATATAGATTAATGAGTAAGCAAGCAGCAAACCAAAAAATCCGGTTATATACCATTTGTAGGCATAGAGGTAATACCAAGCGCTCGATGTGTCACCAGCTGTAGGTTTCCCCCAGTTGGCAAACACAAGTATTAGTACTAGCGTAAAGAAATGAAATGAAGTTTGCCACATGGGGCGTTTTTCGGGAGGTAGAACAATGTTCATTTGTCCTTCCCGTTTTGCCTGCTCTTCCTTACGAAAGATTAACGACATCGCAATGCCAATTATTACGCTAAATGCAATAGCCCCAACAGTTCGAGCAATACCCATTTCAATGCCCAAAATACGGGCTGTGAGAATAATGGCCAGTATGTTAATGGCTGGGCCCGAGTAAAGAAAGGCAATGGCTGGGCCTAAACCTGCGCCACGTTTGTGGATACTCGAGAATAGAGGTAAAATGGTACAGCTGCAAACTGCGAGTATTGTCCCTGAAACGGCAGCTACCGTATAGGCTAACCATTTTTTAGCGTTGGCGCCAAAGTACCTTAGCACTGAGCCCTGACTGACAAATACCGAAATAACCCCTGCAATGAAAAATGCAGGAAGCAGACATAGAACCACATGTTCTCGGGCATACCAGCGGGTAAGGTCAAGTGTGGCATCAACAGCTGTCCGAAAAGTGGCGCTATCAACCGGCATGAAAAATGCTAAAACGAAGAAAAATACAATCCAAAAGAGTATCTGAAGTTCCTTTTTGGTTTCCATATTAATATTAGTTTAAACTGCTAAAACAAAAAAATACTCATGTAATAAATGCCAACCCCAATAAACACAACCGCAACAACACGCCTAAACCAAAGTTCAAAGGTTTTTACCCTATTGTACAGATTTCCTATTCCTCGCATAGTAAATGCAATGAAGTAGGCAAAGACGATTACTGGTAAACCTGTACCAATGGCATAAATTATCGGTAGATACAATCCTTTTGCACTTGAAATGGTTATTGGAATTAGCATTCCAAAGTAGAGCACCCCGCTATACGGGCAGAATGCCAGTGCAAAGGCCATACCCATAAATAGCACACTTAAAAAGTTCCCGTTCTTGGCTTTTTTGCCAATGCTTTCGGTGATTCGACCTGTATTGCCAAGTTTTATCCTGATTATATCGAGCATAAAAAGGCCGATTATAATAAGAGCGGGTCCTAAAATACGTTCTCCGTACTTATTAAGAAAACCTGCAATTTTGAACTGGCTTGCCCCAATAAAAAATAGTAGGCCAATGGCTGTATAGGTAATGGCTCTGCCAAGGGTATAAATTAGACCGCTATAGAATACCCTGCGCTGGTTTTCGATATCCTTGCTAATATATGCAATGGCGGTGATATTTGTGGCAAGGGGGCAAGGGCTAATAGCCGTTGCCAGCCCCAGCAGAAATGCGGTGAGTATAGGAATGTTTGAGCCTTGAATTAAATCCTGTATAAAATCCATAGCTAACCGTTAATTAACTTCTTAACCTCGTTGGCAAGGTCTTCGCGGAATTTATCAGGATTGCGGCGAGCATTTCCAAATGCCATATTGGTAAGGTTTACAACCTTTTCGCCTTTAACCAAAAGGAGCGTTGAACCATAAACCCCGTACTTTTCGCAAATCTGCTTATTACGCCCTTCGTCGGCATTGATTACCTGTAACTCTATTTTGCCGCTTTCGGCTTCTTTTTTCAGATTGATTTCAAGGGCAGCTTTGGTTTCGTTCTCAATGGCTATACAGGTTGGACACCGATGTTCGCCATGAAAGTAGTAAATAGTCACTGGGCTGCCATTGGCGTCGGAACCTGAAATATTGGTTTTCTCACTCGATTTTCCCATGCAACTTGCTATGGTCAAACTTACCATTACGAGTAAAATGTATTTTAAGGCTTTCATGACTACTGCTGACTTTTGGTTATTATTTCTTTGAGTTCTTTGGCATCGGGAACGCGACCCGAGAGTACAACCTTCTCGTTGATGACAAGAGCAGGAGTACGCATCACTCCATAGTTCATAATATCTACAATATCCTCTACCTTCGAGATATTTGCCTGAACTCCAAGTTCAGCAATCGCATTTCTTGTGGTTTGTTCAAGTGCCCTGCACTTGGGGCATCCTGTTCCTAAAATCTTAATTTCCATTGTTGACAAATTTTACGATTTAACATTATTTTGATTTACTTGCTTTAGTGCTAAATGAATTCGTGGTAACTTCTTTTCCGACTTTACCCTTAAAAAATAGGTCAAAGAGTTGGCTGGCCTCATTCCATGCCTCGTGACGTATACAGTACTTGATTTTGGGAGGGTTAAACTCCCCTTGGATTAGCCCTGCTTCGCGCAGTTCGGTTAGATGTTGCGATAACGTGCTCCGGGCTATAGGTAGGTCATCCACTATATCGCCACTGTAACAGCAGCTTTGCTGGGAGAGTATTTGAAGTATTTGAACCCTTGCCGGATGGCTTAGCGCCTTGGCGTACCGTGCAATTTTCTCCTGTTCCTCTGAGTATTTATTTTTGGTCATATTCTGGAAAAGTGTTTCGCAATATTACGAAATATTTTAATTTCGTCGAAATACGAAATGAAAAAAACAGAAAAGACCCTTTAATTTACAGGTTAAACTACAAGAATTTAGTTGATTAGAATTTTAGTTTTAACAATCATTACCACAGTTGCAAACTTTTCCTTTGGCTTTCTCGAATGACTCCTTACCTTCCAAAATGGAGAAATAGATTAAGCCAATTGTGCCAATGGCATCGGCATATGCGAAACTTGTTAGTTCATAAGTAAGGCTCGATACCAACAATACAATGGACATGTAAATACAAACTTTGGTGCAATTTGCGTCTGCAATAATTGGTTCAGAGTTTAACTTTACCCCAATCTTCTTTTTTGCCTGTGTTAACCAGGTCATTACAATAATTGAAACAACAGAAACGATAACGCCCCCAAAAGTGGTTTCGGGTTTATGTGAATTAATGATGTTCAACGTTACGCCAGCTAAAAGGCCAAGAGAAAGTAGATAAAATGCTGTTCCGGTAATCTTTAGAGCCGTTTTCTCAAATTCAGATATATTGCTGGTAGGATTTAATTTTATACGAAGTATCATTACTGCAATCCCTATTCCAGACATTACTTCAATAAAGCTATCAAACCCAAATCCAAACAAGGCAAGTGTTTCGTCCTTATAACCTAAATACATCGAAACAAAAGCCTAAAGAATATTATAGAATATTGTAAACAAACTTAAGCGCCAAGCTTTATTGTATAGGCGCATCTCCTAATTTGTCATAAAAATTCTTTTAGGAAGATTACTTTATAAAATTCAACTCCAGGTAAGAAACAAAAAAATAGCTAATAGGTTATGTTTCTTTTTATTTTATACTCCAATTTTTTATCTCTAACCTTATTGTTTTTGTTAACCTTACACTGGTAAGTAAGTTTCTCGGTCCAGTTTCCATAGCTGTCGTATGTGTACTCGTAGTAGTATCCCTGCTCCATTTTGCTATTGGGTAATGCTTCGAGAATCACATCGCCATGCGAGTTGAACTCGCGCTTAATTGCCGAGGGCGGTTCAGGAAGTTTGGGGTCGAGCGGGTAAGTGTTTGCCCCAATAAACTGTTCGTTCGATTTGTAGCTCAATACTCTTATGGTGTTGTTTTGGGGTAGGTAAACAACTCGTTCTCTGCCAATAAGTACATTTTTTTCATCAAAAATATGTACCTCGGTAATCTTAAGGTCCTTGTCGGGTGTTATTTGGGCTCGTTGCTTAACCTGGTTTTCAAAAAGAACGGTTATTTCCTCCAGCACACCCGAAGTGTCGTTGTATGTAAGCTGAGTTTGTTCGGTAATCCAGCCCTTGAAGTTCATGAACTGCCTGTTTACCATTCGGGTTAATTCGCCTTTGGCGTTGTATTCCCAGCTACTTTCGCCCATGATACCTCCAACTTTATTATATCGCTTTTCGCTCGATATTTTTCCAAAGGAGTTATACTGTTTTACCACTCTGAAGTAACTTGGTATGCCGCTTTGGGGAATAAGCAGCTCGTGTATCTCTTCAACCTTGCTAAATGCTGGACCTCTCGATTCTGTACCACGGTTCGAAAAGTAAATGTCCAGTATTGGTTGCGATACCGAGTGAAGAGGAAGCAATAAAAGGAAAAACAGAAAAGGTTTTAATCGCATAGCATGAATAGTTTAGCACAAATATAGCAAAACCATTGTTAGCTATGATTGAGTTATCGATATAATCAAAATCGATATTAATCAAAAAGCGCTGCACATAGCAGCGCTTTTTGATGTGATGGAATTATAATCTTATTCGTAATCCTTAAGGGCATTCATCAGTTTTTGTCTGGAGAAGAAAATGCGACTTTTAACTGTGCCGATTTTCAGGTTAAGCTTTTCGGCAATCTCCTTGTACTTATACCCCGATGTGTGCATTTGGAATGGGATACGGAACTCATCATCGAGTTCATTAATTTTCTTGCTAATCTCACTGTGCGAGTACATGGCATCGGGACCAAAAGTGTCGGGCTTGCTGTTGATAAGGAACTGGTTGGTGCTTCCATCAAATGTAGTGCCTTGTTTAACCGACTTACGGTAGTTGTTAATGAAGGTGTTCTTCATAATGGTGAATGTCCATGCCTTAATGTTGGTGTTATCTTCAAACTTTTCTTTGTAGGTTAAAGCTTTAAGGTATGTTTCCTGTAACAAATCGCGAGCATCCTCGCGGTTTGCTGTAAGACTGTATGCAAATCGTTCCAGATTTGGTTCCAGCTCTATAAGTGCCTGGTTGAATTCTTGCTGTGACATATGTTTTGGTTTTTTAATTAGACTAAATCCAAAATGTTTGTTGAAACAAATTTAGAATAAATCTAAACAATGTGCAAGATGATATTTATCAATTTACACACAAGGTTTTCATTTTCTAAATAAGAGTTTGTGTCTTTGTCAATTTCAATAAAGGAAGTGCGACGGTTTTCTAAATTGACATAAAATAATAAACCCCGCAAAATGCGGGGTTTATAACATTATTTAGCTGCTGGAGTTATTTAATAATTGTAGGGTCGAGTCGAGCAATGATTTTCATTAAGTCCTGAGCCGATGAAACATAGGTTAGATACGATGGCCCACTCTTTTCAGTAAAGGCATGGCCTGTGGCGATTATCTCAACTTCGGGCAATGCTTTTTTCATGGGCTCAAATGCCTCGTCCATATCGGCGCTAACAAACGATGAAAGCGAAGTGAATACCATCTTGCAGTTCAGGTCCTTTGCACATTTTATTACGTCGTCGATTGGGGTTGACTGCCCAAGGTAGATGGTTTTGTAACCGGCGTTCTTGGCCACATAGGCAAAGTAAAGCAGTCCAATTTCGTGGAATTCGCCTTCGGGTAGGAAGAAAATGATTGGGGTGGTTTTACCAACTTCGGGTTGCTTGCAGGTGCGGTAAAGATGGCTCAGCAAATTGCGAATTACGTTACTTGCAAAGTGCTCGTGGGTTGTGGTAATTGCTCCTGTTTGCCAAAGGTCGCCAAGCCGTTGCAGGTAGGGTAGCACTAAGTTTTCAAAGGTGTATTCAATGCCATGTTTTTCCGACCATTCGCTGATATGCCTGAGTAGTTCAGATTCGTTATACTGAATTGTGGCAGTAATCAAGGGTTCAAGGTTGATGTTGCCCATACGATGGTCCGATACGAACTTTGATGCCAAATCCGAGAGTTCCTCGAGCGACATGCTTGCCAGCTTGCTAATCCTGAAGCCACGCTTTAAAAGCAACGACAGGTTGATTATGAACCTCAAATCGTTATCGTCGTAACGGCGGATATTGGTGTCGGTTCGTTGGGGCGAAAAAATATTGTATCGCTTTTCCCACATCCTAATGGTAGATGCTCTTATTCCCGAGAGCAACTCCATCTGCCTAATTGTGTATTGTGCCATTTTGCTATACTGCTAAAAGTGTTTATCAGTTTAACGCCAAAATGGTAAAAAGGTTTAACAAAATTATTAGATTTTTTTTCTAACTATCATCATTCCATCACGAATTGGCAGTAATACATTTTCAAGATAGTCATTTTCCTGAACCATTTTGTTGAATTGCCGGATTGCATTTGTTTGCTCATCGTTACACGACGGGTCAAATACCTTGCCATTCCATAAAACATTATCGGCAATCAGAAATCCACTGTTGTTTAATTTTTCCAGACATAGGCTTAGGTACTGTGGATACTCTTTTTTTTCACCATCAATGTAAATCAAATCATATTTATGGTGAAGTGTAGGGATAATCTCCAAGGCATTGCCAATCAGAAGGTTTACTTTGCTTAAAACGCCTGCCTTGTTGAGGTAATACTCAATGTTATCCTGCAGCTCATCGTTTACCTCAATGGTGTCGATATATCTTCCATCGGGCAGCGCCCGAGCTATGCAAATGGTAGAGTAGCCGGTAAATGTTCCAATCTCAAGCACCCGGTTTGGGCTAATCATCTGGCATAGCATCTCGATAAACTTACCCTGGACAGGACCGCTTATCATGCGAGGGTTATAAGTGGTAAGATAGGTATGCCGCGTAAGCTCCTCAAGCACCTCGCCAACCGGGGTTGTATGGTTTTTAAGGTATTCGTCAAACTCGTGGTTAGTAGTACTCATTGTTACTTGAATATTAGGGTCGATAATCTATTCTGGTTGAGTATTTCGTTGGCAACCTCCATGATTTCCAATGAGGTAATTTGCTCAATCAGTTTGAAAACATTTATTAGGTTGTCGGGGCGCTCGTAAACCAAAATGCTTTTGGCTGTTGAAATCATGAGGTTTTCACCGCTTTCGGCACCAATGGCCAATTGGCCTATGAGTTGTTTTTTGGCTTTTGAGAGTTGAAGAATGCCCATCCGCTTATTCCTAAGCATATCGAGTTCCTGAAGGATTATTTCGACAGCCTTATCGGTATCGGCCTTATCGGTGCCAAAGTAGATAGTGAAAATGCCGGTATCGCTGTATGGGGTGTACGATGATTCCACGTTGTAGGCAAGGCCATGTCGTTCGCGTAATGCCAGGTTAAGCCTTGAGTTCATTCCCGGACCGCCCAAGATATTGTTGGCCAGGTGCATGGCAATGCGTTTTGGGTTATGCAGGTCGTATGCGGTAGTGCCAACAATACAGTGCGATTGGTAGGTCGATTTCTTAACTGTTTTATTTTGTGGGATATACTCAGTAATGGAAGGTCTTTGGTAATTGCGCGGATTGGGCTGCACACTACCGAAATGTTTTTCAGACAGTTTCACAATCCGACTAAAAGGAATATCGCCAATTGAGCAAAATACCATTTGGTCGGTGTTGTAGGTGCGCCCCATGAAATCGATTATATGCTTACGGTTGAACTTTTTCAGCTGTTTTTTTGTACCCAAAATATTTCGACCAAAGGGATGGTTTGGAAAAATTAGTTCCTCAAAATCATCGAATATTAGTTCCGCCGGGGAATCGTGATATGAGTTAATTTCATCAACAATAACCTCTTTCTCGCGCCTCAGTTCTTTTTCGGGAAAGGAGCTGTTGAACATGATATCGGCTAAGAGTTCAATGGCGCGGGTAAAATCCTGTTTAAGGAAAGTGGCATGAATGGCAGTTTCCTCCTTGGCTGTGTAGGCATTCAAATCGCCTCCAACGTCCTCCATGCGGCTCATGATGTGAAAAGCCTTACGTTTTTTGGTGCCCTTGAAAATCACATGCTCAATAAAATGGGCTAAGCCGTGCTCATGGTCAAGTTCGTCGCGTGAGCCGGTGTTTACCATCAAGCAGCAATAGGCCACTGGCGAATCGGTTCGCTTATGGGCAATGCGTATCCCGTTTTGAAGTGTATAGAGTTCAAATTCCATTCCCTAAAAATAATCGCAAACCTATTACATTTAAATGGTTTTGCAAAAATAAACACATGTTCCGGAGGTACCGGTTTTTAGGGTTTAGCTTTGCTGCAATTAAAAAAATGATTGAAAGTTTGCTTAAGCAAACACAGGTGCTATGCTGTGAAATAGCTATGACCATCTTCCATTAATGCTTGCTCCGCACCATCCACATATGCCATTTTTCAGGTTTACGATTGATACATTGAATCCCCTGCGTTCCACCACAACTTTGCCACACGATGGGCAAATGGTGTCGCCTGCCCCGGGCAGGGCTGAGTTGCCTATGTAAACATACTTTAATCCACAATTTTGGGCTATTTCTTTTGCCTTAATTAGGGTTGAAGTGGGTGTTTGCGGCAGTTGAGTGAGTTTATAAAGAGGGAAGAACCGGCTGAAATGCAATGGAACTTCCGTAAATCCATTGCTTGCAAGCCATTGACACATCTTGCGTATCATGGTGTAATCGTCGGTCCATGTGGGGATAACCAGATTGGTAATTTCGACCCAAACGTTCATCTCTCGCAGTACGCGCAGCGTGTTAAGCACAGGTTCAAGGGTTCCGGCGTTAAGTTTTAGGTAGATATCGTTACTAAACGATTTCAGGTCGATATTGGCGGCATCAATCCTTGTGGCTAATGTGCGTAATGGTTCCTCGTTGATGTAGCCATTGGATACAAGTACATTCCCAATGCCTTTCTTTTGGGCAATGCCAGCAGTTTCGTACATGTATTCGTAAAAAGTGATTGGCTCAGAATAGGTGTAGGCTATTGATTTACAGCCATTCCGAATGGCTTGGTCAACCACTTGATCCGGAAATAGTTCGGCATTGTTCGTTTCCCTGGGACTAGACTGCGAGATTTCCCAGTTCTGGCAATTTAAACATCCAAAATTGCATCCTGCCGTTGCAATGGAAAACGATTTTGTTCCGGGAAGGTAGTGGTAAAGCGGTTTCTTTTCGATGGGATCGATATGCACAGCACAGGGATTGCCGAAGGCAATGGTGTAAAGCTTTCCGTTGTAGTTAACGCGGTTGCGGCATTGGCTGGTTTCACCAGGCCGAATATTGCACTCGTTAGGGCAAAGGTTGCAGCGCATACCGCGTGGGGTTGGGGTGTAAAACATGGCCTCGCGGCTCCACTTCCAGGGCTTATCGTCCAAAGCTAATGCCGATAGGCTCAGGTAGCGCATGGCCATTAATCCTCCAGTAGCCAGAAGGCTGCGCTTTAGGAATTCGCGTCGCGATATCTTTTTCATAGCATCAACATTAACCATTTAAAAATAGATAAATACCAGCACCTAACGCTAAAACAGTGGTTGTAGCAATAAACCCAATCGATGGGATAAGCAAAAGGGTTACAACCACAATACCAGCGGCCGATCCCAAAAGATCGGCAGCGTATGTCTTAGCGGGCTGTTTGCCGCTATAGCCTGAACTCTCGGTGATGTTCACATACAGGTATCCTACGGCAAACGATGCCATGAGTGTTCCAATACTTAGTATGGCAATTAGCAGCCATAACGCGATATACGCCATGGTTAACCATAGGGCTATAAGAATAACCAACGTGGCGACGAGTAGGGTTTTTATTCGGTTTGTATTCAAGCTTTGCAACTTACCATGACTCATGGAACCAGCAGCTAAGCCACCCATAAAAAGGGCAATCATGGCGCCAAGAGCACCGTAAAGTAGGCCTGCGCAAATCTGAAGCGTTAGCAGGTAAAGGGTTTGAACTGCCGAGCCGGTAAACCCAACAATGTACATTGGTTGCAGTTGCTTTTGTAAAAAGAATAATGGGATTAGTAGAAGCAAAAATCCAATGGTTAGCAATACCCAAGTTCTATTCCCAAACATCGACAGGTAACCTAACGTGTTTTGTAGAACAGGCCATGGATGGTTATCGGTATTAAGTTTTTGGGTAAAGGCGATTTGCTCATGAAAGAATTGGTTTCGCAGGGCGATGTGTTCATCGTTAATATAATCGGGACGGACGTATAGGTTGGCTTGGCAAACATTACGTTCGCTCAGTAGCCTTGCCATGTCGATACGAATGGTGCTGTCGGAAGCAAGCAGGTAGTCGCGTTCTCCGGTTATAACCTCTACGTTACTAAAAACTCTTTTTAGCGTAAAGGCAATCGATGAGTAGGTTTTTTGCTTGGGATCTGATGCATAGTTACCAATGCCTGCAAGATTGTAACAAACAACCGCCGATTTTGTAAGATGTTTCTTGAGATGCTTCAGAAAGTCAAGCGTGTAGTATCGGTTTTGCTCAAGAGATGTGGGTTCAGGTGTGGCAATAATTGCCATATCGTATCGTTCAGTCGATTTTCTTAAGAAATTGCGTATATCACCTTTTATCACCTTAACGTACTCCGGAAAGGATTGCTTGCAAAAGCGTTTGCTCTCGCTCAGCAGGTGTGGGTTAGGCTCAACATAATCAACTTTTAAAAGCTTGTATTTGCTGAGTTCATCCACAAGGCCGGCATAACCACCCGATACCAGTAATACTTTTTGGGGAGTATTGCGTTGCGCCATGGCGTAATGCACGGTTTCCTCGCAGTAAATTGTGTTTTGAGTTCCAAAAAGCATTGCGCCATTCCCAAAAAAGTTGATTTGTTCGTCCGACCCGGTTACGGTTATGCTTCCGTATGGCGAATTGCTTACCGAAAGCACCTTTTGCCCGGGCAAAATGATGGTTTCAGCATAAACATCGATATTGAAAACTTTTATACCGATACCGATAAGTAATAGTGTTAAAGGCAACAGAAGTTTTACAGGCCTTTTGTGCGGAATGGCGAGAACTAAACTTGCAACAAAGCCAATTGCTATTACAGCAAGGTAAGTGTTAAATACCCAGATAATTACAAGCGATAGCAAAAGCCCCCCAGCCAAACTTCCTAACGCTTCGTTAGCGTAAATGGTTGGGTATTGTGATTTTGCTTGTTTGGTGAGTAAGGCGTAAACCATGCCCGATGGGAACGCTGTGGGAGTAATCATTAGGATAACCATTAATATTACAAAGTAAGGGGCAATGAGCACTCCCGATGGGAAAAAGGTTTGCCTGATTTCGCCCGAAATGAAGATGAAAAGCACTGCCGAACCAAACATGAACCAAAGTGCCTTTGTGGTTACCTTTTTGATGTTTATGCCGTTACTCGATTTGCTTCCAGCAAGGGCTCCCACTCCCGATATCAGCATCCAGATCCCAATTATCCATGTTACCAAAAACTCGTTACCCTGAAACACCTTTGTGAACTGCCTTATTAGCAAAACCTGTAGGGAAACTGAGAGTAGCCCGAGCGCAAAAGCCAACAGTAAAAGGAGGTGTTTGGGCTCAATATTTTCTCTATGGGCCGGTAAAACCTTAAACGATAAATACTTGCTAAAGTAACTCCTATGCCAAAGGGTATGAATGAAAGCCACCGCACTCATGGCAATTCCGAGCTGAACGTGCCACGACAGCATGACCTTAACAAAGTCCCATCCCAGTTTATAGTTAATGTTGATTGTAAGCAGGATACCAAGCACGGCACAGCCAAGGAATACAAACAGCAGAATAAAGTTCCAGAACTTTCGGTGTGTTGAAATAGACATAATACCCGCTTGCGCCAAAAGACTGCCAAGCAGATAGTATAGGGTTATTGCTAATGAAATTGGAACTAAAAAGTAAGGTGAGTTCATGAGCCTTAATCTACCTTAAGCCCAGTTCCTTTTCATCGAAAACAATAGCCTCGTAGGTGAAAATCTCAGCATCACGCCAGCCGTCCCATCCAATCCCAGCCTTATCGCGTGCGCAGTGGCCAAGGAATTCTTCAAGTGACCATCGGGTTTCCTTTGCCACTTGTGGCAAAAAAGTTCCCGAACGGCTTCCCTTTTTGATATAAATCCCATGCTTGCCTAACTCTATCTCCTTAATACTGCTAATCCGTTTCATGGGGGTAAGCACTGAGATTTCAATATCGATATCCTTGAGTTCATCGTGGGTAACCGATTCAAAACGGTAATCTTCCGTGGCTGCCGAAATGGCCATTGCCATTACAACGCGGTAAAGTGGCGTGCTGGTTGAAAAGTTGCCAATGCAGCCACGAAGTTGTCCGTGGTTATGAAGGGTTACAAATGCACCAGCATTGGTTTTAAGCGTACCCGATAATTTGGTTTCGTCGGGTGGAGTGGGGGTTTTTCCTGAAAGGTAATCGTTGAGTGTTCTTCTTGCAAGTTTTAGTAATTCACGTCTATCGTCATCGGATAGGTTGAAATCGGTTGTTTGGGTTTGCTGTTGTATGGCGGCAATAGCCCAGTAGCCTACAACTCTATCCTTTCCGCCATAAGGCGAATCGCCTGAGTTTCTATACATTATGGTTTTGTAGGTGATGCCCGGTTTGCCTTCGGTTATTTTCAGAAGGGTAAGGCCCGATGTCCATCCACACATGGCTGTGGCCAGGTCATCGATTCCGGCGTTCTCGTTTCGGATTTTGGCTTTCATGAACTCCACGGGCGAGTTTGTGGTAATGGCGCGAGCCATGTCGTCGTCGGAACGGCGTGCGTCATCGTAGGCGGGGTAGTGCGAAAAATCGGAACTGATAATAAATAGATTTTCGGGGGTAAAGTAGGGTTCAAGGGCTTCGGCCAAAAGGGTAACAGTGGCTTGCGATTCGCCCCCAATAATTATGGGGACAATGGTGAAATCGTTCTTAAGCCAGAACTGCAGGAATGGCAGTTGAACTTCAAGGCTATGCTCCCTGATATGCGGTTTTATATCATCGGTTAGCACGTTGTGCTTTTGAACCAGCTCACTTGCCAACGGATCGATTGAGATCTTACCCAGCGGTGTAACGAATGTGCCCTTGGTGTAAACGGCTGCGCCGTTAAAGAACATGGTATGGCTCGATCCAATCAAAAAGATATGCTTGAATTTCTTGTTCCGGTCAATTTGCCGGTATCCAGCTGCAGCAACCTGACCTGAGAAAACGTATCCAGCATGTGGCACTATCAGGGCCAAGGGTTGTTCATCCAACACCTGTTGGGCGCTATCGAAGTAGGTTTTCAGTTCCTTTTCAAGCTGAGCCTTGGTGCCAGGGTAAAACTGTCCTGCCACAGCTGGCTGCCTATCGAACTCGTTAGGTTTATTCATATCCTGTCCATTACACGATGTTTCGGTTACCATCAAAACAGTTAGCGTAAAAGCATATAGTCTTTTACTCCAATTAAGCAAATTATACATTATGCTAACGGTTTGGTATTTCCCCAAATATACCTTTACGATATGGAAAAGTCAAGGGGAAAAGTCAGAAAAGTATGAGTTTGGGTAAGGTTTAAACCGATAGTAACTGCAATCAATAGCCTGCCTGAAGAATCAAATATCTAAAAAAACAGCGACACTTAGTGGTCGCTGTTGTTAGGGGAACAATATTTTGCTACTGCCAAACCAAGGTTACTACCGACTTGGCTGCCATAGTGTATTTTATTGCTTTGCTGGATTGAACGATGGTAAAGGTTTTGGTGAAATCGTTGTAATTGGCTATTACCATTACCTTGGTGCCGTCAGTATTGCGAAATGTCACAAAGTCAACATTAGTAATTGATGGATCGGGTTGTGTATAAATGCGTTTAGCTCCGGGCCTAACGAATTTTGAAAAATGAGCCAGGGCGTAATACTCCTCGTTTCGGGTTATAGTTCCACCACCGCCTGCAATGGTAATCACACCACGGCAGTCCTGACATCCGTTGTTGCGTGGGCCGTGATTTTGGTCGAGAGTCAGGTTCCAGAAAAGAGCATTGCTCGACCAGTTATTGGCAGTTCCAATCAGGATATTCTTCATGTACCACATCAGGTTATCGCCAAAATTTATAGCCCAGTTACCTCCGGATATTTCAGTAAAATAAAGTTTTTTGTCAGGGAAGGCATTGTGCACAACACTCATGGCCGAAACATCTCCTGCATAAGCATGAAAAGCCGAACCATCTATGTACTTGGCTGCAATGGGGTCGCTTAGTACAGTTGTGGCGTAATCGGACCTATCCCAGTTGTGGTCGTAAATTACAATTTTGGTGTTGATTCCCGCTGCCTCAAACGCTGGCCCTAAGTAATCGCGAATGAAACTCTTTTGCTCAGCAGGCTGCATCAGCATGCAGGGATAGCCAGCTGTTGAATGCAAGGGCTCGTTTTGGGGTGTTATGGCATCAATCCTTATCCCCTCTTTTTGCATTTCATGGATGTATTTTACAAAGTACTGTGCGTAAACCGAGTAAAATTCAGGTTTGAGTTGACCGCCTTTAAGGCTGCCATTGGTTTTCATCCATGCCGGGGGGCTCCACGGTGAACCCATCAGTTTAATTTCGGGATATATGGCCACAATTTCTTTTAGAATGGGAACAACATCTTCGGTATCGCGCGATAGAGAGAATTTCTCCAGATTAAAATCGGTTTCACCAGCAGGTACGTCGTTGTATGTGTAATCGGATAAAGAAAAGTCCGATGCTCCCATGGTTAGCCTGAGGTAGGTTAAACCGATGCCTTTCTTGGGGTCAAAAAGTTCTTTCAGGATACTCTGCCGCTGCGTGGGGTCGAGCGAGTGGTGAAAAAGGTAAGCCGATGAACCGGTAAGGGCAGCACCATAACCCTCCACCTCCTGATATTGATAAATAGTATCTACCTTTACCTGTGGCCATCCTGCTCCATTCAATGGGATTATTGGTAGGCTATCCTGGCGGAAGAGAACCGATTTATCACCTTTTGTAAGCCAAATCTGTGCCGATCCTATTTTTTGAGAGTTGGGATCTGTGTTAGCCGGTAAATCATTCTTGGAACATCCGCTCATATTTAAAACCACAAGCGAAAGCCAAAGGAAAGTTACTTTTCGGTAATTACAAGTCATCTTTTTATCAAAACTAAATGAGGTTATAGAATGCAAATATAAGTAAATTGCCACTTGCTAAAACGGATTGGTCGATTTATGCCAATGACCTAAGACTATTATTTAAGTTAAACCTGATGGTATCGGTTTTTTTACGAAAAAATGGTTGTTTGTGTAGTAATAGGAATGTTTACCAAGGGTTGTTAGCGCTGAAAAATAAATAACCCGGCTTTGGGCCGGGTTAGGGTGGAAGATGGGACTTGAACCCACGACCCCCAGATCCACAATCTGGTGCTCTAACCAGCTGAGCTACATCCACCATCTCAATTGCGGCTGCAAAGGTAAAAACATTTTTTCTAAATGCAAAAATGTTCCAAAAGTAATTTGATTCATCGGCGTTGCAATTTCTATTTTATTACCTTCGCAATAATAAACCACATTTTTAATGCTAAGCCTTACTGCTAATTCAACTCGTGCCCTTCAGGCTTCTCAAGTATTGCGGTTTATTGCCATGCTTACCATTGGAATTGCTATGGCAAGGTTTGGATATGGCAAAACAGCAATTGGAAATTATGAGGCTGTGCTTTTCATCAGTGGACTTCTCACCACATTTTGGGTTACAGGTTTAATTCAGGCATTACTACCTCTTTACGACAGTAGTCAAGATATCTCAAACGATAATCGTCTGTTTAACGCTTTTCTGGTTATAGTGGGGCTTACTGTGTTGGCCTGTATTGCTGCTTTGGCTTTTAGTAATGCCCTTAAAGGTATTGCCACGTTTGAGTACAGGCGTCTTTTTTACCTGATGCTGTTATACTTGCTTTTGAGCACGCCTTCCACCATGGTTGAATACATTTACCTATTACGGGCAAAGTATAAATCCATGTTGTATTATGGGCTAATCACTTACGGAATTCAAATTGTTTTGGTGCTTTTGCCTGTTCTAATGGGTTTAGATGTTGCCTTTACTGTTTTGGGATTGATTGGTGTGTCGGCAATCCGTTTCGTCTGGTTGCTTTACCTTATTGGCATCAATTCAAAATATAGCATCAATGTAGATTTTTTGAAGGGTTACCTTGGCGATGGCATTCCGCTTTCATTAAAATTCCTTATTAGCAGTTCGGGTTTGTATATCGACCAATTGATAATTGGATACTATTACGATTCATCAACCTTTGCGGTTTACCGCTTTGGCGCTCGCGAGATTCCTCTAATTACAATACTTGCTGTATCGCTAAGCAATTCCATGCTGGCCGATTTTGCCGATAGGCAAAACTTGAAGCAAAATCTCAACAACCTCAGAAATGAGAGCCTGCGGCTAATGCACATTCTTTTTCCTGTTTCCATTGCTGCAATCCTTTTAGCCCGATGGTTATTCCCTTCGGTTTTTGGAGCCGAATTCCATGATAGCGCCAATGTTTTTATGATATACTGTTTGATTGTAGTAAGCAGGGTGCTATTCCCGCAAACCATTGCTCAGGGACTACGCAAAAACATGGCCGTTTTATTCATATCCATTATCGAAATGACTCTAAATATAATCCTCAGCCTTTTACTGGTTAAGTATTTCGGAATAAATGGTGTGGCTGCCGCTACGGTTATTGTTTACACCCTCGAAAAGGTTTTGCTTATGGCATACAACGCCTACAGCCTGAAAATTCCAGCGGTAACGTATGTGCCAGTAAAAGTATTTTTGGCATATTCTCTCATAACCCTTTTGGCATTTGCTTTTGCATGGTCGTTTCTCTAAGTTTTGATTAATGACA
>Ga0078972_1008587_pt1 | contig 21176 bp, 16 predicted proteins | sample YelNatPaOPGAMG01_FD_67568 | JGI IMG/M metagenome (GOLD analysis project Ga0078972, IMG submission 67568) | Hot spring thermophilic microbial communities from Obsidian Pool, Yellowstone National Park, USA - OP-RAMG-01 (SPADES assembly) (version 2) | ecosystem: Environmental > Aquatic > Thermal...
GTACCAGAAGTCAGGGTCCTTCCCTCCGCTGGCGTTACCCAGCCTCTGCAGTACTATGACCCTGTCCGACACCCGCCAGTGCCGACGTCCGATGACGTCGTTGAGGCCGCTACCCTCGCCCGCGACGGGTCTCCCCCAATTACCCGCTTCACCCTCCCGACATGCCGTGCCCACTACCCCGATGGACCGGAACGGGTGCATCTGTCGGTTGCTACCCCGTCCCACTTGGGCCTTCCCCGTTATTCAGGCGGGTCGGCGTCCATGACTTCACTTTCGAGGCCTGCTCAGGCTTCACTCACGTTACGGCCTGCCGGATTGCCCAACCACCCAAAGGCGGCCTTTGTCACGAGGCTTCGATCCGCTCGGTTGCCCGGTCGAACCGCTCGTCAGCTACCAGGGTCTACCGACAACTCCCTGGGTGGATCCTCCCTCCACTCGTGAAACGCGCCGTTGGGGCGCACTGAATAAGATGGGTTAAACGCTCAAGCGGCGCTGCGGCGGTGGCCGGGGATCGCGTCGAGCACCAGCAGATCGAGCACCGCCCTGTGGCGCCGTGGCGGCAGGGCGAGTTCGCCGGCGCCATCGCTCCAGCGCCAGGGCCGCGCGGTGTCGCGCCCCTCGAGTGGGTAAAACCCGGCGCCGAAGGCCGGGCCGTCGAGCGGGATCGGGCGGCCATCGAACACGGCGCCGCCCAGGCGCACGCCGAGCCGGCGGTAGTCGAGCCGCGCCGGCGTGGTTTCGAGCGCGACGCCGGCGCGCGAGGCGAGCGTGAGGCGCGCCGTGCCGGCGGGCACGAGAAACCGCAGGAGCGCGCCCTGTTGCGCCGCTGGGCGGAGCACCCGCGCGCCGATCCGGAGATGCGGATCGGCTGCAACGCGGGGCTGCCAGCCGAGCGTCTCGGCGCGCGCCAGCAGCCGCCGCCGCAGCCGCGTCACCGCCGCGCCCTGGTGCACCAGCGGGGCGCAGGAATGCGCCCAGGTTTTCGGCACGAAATCGGGATAGAGCGTGGTGACGCTGCCGGCATTGGCGAAATCGCCGCGATTGCCGGTATCGAGATAGCTCTCGACCGCCAGCCCCTCGGCGCGGATGATGTCGTGGCAGGGCAGCTCGACATGGAAATACCACGCCGTCGCCACCCGCTCCTGCACCACGGTCGCGCCATTGAGCAGGCATTTGGCCGGCACCAGCAACGGCGCGCCACCCGCCGCCTCGGAGGGAATGGCGATGGCGTGGTCGGGCGAGAGCCAGAGATCGCGCCGTGGCAGGCCAGGGGCGAAGGCGTCGGCGAGAATGCGCACCGGCTCGACCTCCGACGCTTGGGGATGGCGCCGGCAATCGATGCGGCGCTCGCCTATCCAGACCACCGGCGCGAGGCCGCCGCGCGCGGTCGCGACAAGCTGGCCGGGGCGGAGGCATTCGACCGCGATCTCGCCCGTTGCGGTCGCGATGCGCGTGCCGGCGAGGAAGCAGGCGGGGGGCGGGATCGCCGCCGCGGCCGGGGATGAGTCGAGGGCGGTCCCGGAATCCGCGATGACGACGCTGACCTTGCCGCCCGCGTTATCGATCACGCCGAGCCCGCCCGGCGCCGGAGCGGTCGCGAGGTCGAGCGTGAGCGCCGCGCCAGGGGCGATGACCACCTCGCCCTGGTTGGTAAAACTCCCGGCATCCAGGGTCAGCGTGCCGGCCACGGTGATCTCGCCCTGATTGACGAAATCGGCGAAATTCCCGGCAACCGTGCCGGAAACCACGGCGAGCGTGCCGGTATTGGTGAAATCGGCGGCGCCGTAGGGGTTGATCTCAGTGGTGCCGGTGAAAGCCAGCGTGCCATCATTGACCAGGTTGCCGCCGAGAACATCACCCACCCCGCCCAGCGTCACCGTCGCGCCAGCGCCGAGCGTCAGCGTGCCGGCGCCGGCCAGCAGCGCCGCCTGATCGCCGAGGGTGATTTGCGCCGGGCCGAAAGCCTCATTGCCGGTCGCCGTGATCACCGCGAAGGCGGCGTCGAGCGCGCCGCCGCCGATCAGGCCGGCGCCGAGATCGAGGGCTGCATAGGTGGTGATCTCGGTCGCCCCGGCGCTGCCGCCGAGCGCGGTCGCAACCGGCATTTCGCCACCCGCGAGCATCAGCGTGCCGGCGGCGAGGTCGAGGCTGCCGGCAAGGTCGAGCGTGACATTGGCGAGCGGGAAAGCCGGGGCGAGCAGGACCGTGGCGCCGGCGGCATCGAGCGTCAAACTGGCGAGCGTGGCCGATTGCTCGAGGCTCACGAGATAGCAGCCGGAGAGCCCGATGGTGGCGGATTGGCCAGAACTGGGCACGCCGCCGGACGACCAGTTGGCCGGCGTCAGCCAATTGCCGCCTTGGGGCGAGATCCAGCTTGCAGTCATTGCAACCATATGGTTTGGACAAAAGTCTATCTCATTTCCCGAGATTGCCACGATTTCGCGGGCGTGGCCAGAAAAATCATACCCCCGTCGCAACTTCCGGGCGCGGCGGCGCGCGCGTTCACCCGCGATTAAGCGATGGCGGCGAAGATGGGCACACCGCGTTCCAGAACGGCGCGCGGGGAGAGCCGGGTTGGGACGGTTTGACTGTGCCGGGGGCCGCAAAATGGGCGGACAAGGCATCAGCGCTCTCCTTCCCGCCGATTGCAACCGGGAGGCTATAGAGCGGCGCATGTCGAACCTGATCCTGGAGTTGCGCCAAGGCGAGATGATGATCGTCAACGGCGCGGCCATTCGCTTCCGCAACAAAACACGGATCGAACTCGCGGCGCGCGCTCGTTTCCTGTTCGGCAAGCAGATCATGCCTCCCCAGCAGGCGAATACCCCGGCGCGGCGGATCTACTTCGCCCTACAGACCGCCTATATCGGCACCGAGGCGGAGCGTGAGCAGGGGCTCGCCGATGCCCGCGTCCTGATCAATGAATTCCAGGCGGCGACGACCTCGAACCTGGCGCGCGAAATTCTCAACCGTGCTCTTGCGTTGGCCGAGGCCGATGATTGCTACCAGGCGCTGCGGCTGGCGCGCCGGGTGATCAGCCACGAGGATGCGGTGCTGGCGCCGCCGCCGAAGGAAGCGGAGGGATCTCCCGCCGCCCGATAGCGATGGCTTCTGTTCTCATGAACTTTAGGAAGGGGGCGAAAAAACGCGGCGCGTCGGACTCAAGCGAATTTTCAACTTTCAGGCGGCGGCCGAAAGCCATTCGGGTAGCGCGGGCGTCGCGTCGCGCCACGCCAGGGGGGTGGCGAACAGGGCGCGCAGCAGGCGGTTGTTGAGGGCATGGCCCGAGCGATGGGCGACGAACCGCCCGCGCAGCACCGCCCCCGCGAGCGCCAGATCGCCTACCGCGTCGAGCAGCTTGTGGCGGACGAATTCATCGGGCATGCGCAGCCCGTCGGGATTGAGAACGCGCGCCCCATCCACGACCACGGCATTGTCCAGGCTGCCGCCGATGGCGCGGCCGGAGGCCTGGAGCGCGGTGATGATCGAGGCCAGGGTGAAAGTACGGGCGCGCGCCAGTTCGCGGCGGAAGCTCTCCTCGGTGAGGTGGAGCGCGAGCGCCTGGCACCCGATCGCCGGGGCGTCGAAGGCGATCGAGAGCGCCATCTCGAGGCCGTCGCTCCCGGGGGTGGGATAGAACGCGGCCGAGGCATCGCCGGCGGTCACCTCCACGGGGCGCAGAATCTCGATCACCCGCCGCGGCGCCGTCTGTTCGACGACGCCGGCGCAGTCGATCAGGAACACGAAAGGCGCGGCCGAGCCGTCGAGGATCGGCAGTTCCGGCCCATCGACCTCGACCAGCACATTATCGACGCCGCAGCCAGCGAGCGCCGCCATCAGATGCTCGACCGTGCCGACGGTGACATCTTCCGCGCCGGGGGCGGCGAGTTCGGTGCAGAGCCTCGTATCGGCGACCGCGTCGAACCGTGCCGGAATGTCGATGCAGCCCGCGCCAGATGCCGCGACATCGGTGCGGCGGAACACGATGCCGGTTCCCGGGGCGGCGGGATGGAGGGTGAGCGAAACCGTTCGCCCGCCATGCAGGCCGACACCGACGCAGCCGATCTTGCCCTTCAGCGTGCGCTGCCGCATGGGCGGTATGGCAAAGAGCGGCGGCTCGTTCAGCTTGTTCCGCGCCAGAGTGTCGTGCGCCAGAGTGTCATGCGTAATAAAATTCATCGCTCCGATCGCTGCTTTCGCTTCTGACTGCCAGGCCCGCCGCAGGAGGGCCTGGCGCGGGGCGGCCCGGTGTCGCACCGGGCTGGCACGGCGCGGAAAACCCCGCGCCGCACCTTCAACCTAGCAGTTTCGAAGCGCGGCGCGAGTCAATCATTATTTCCGAATATTTCGTTCCAACGGTTTATTTTTGCAGTATTTTTGCCGCATTTCTGCCGCCTTTCAGGAACTCTGGCGGCGCAGGAAGGTCGGGATATCGAGGCCGATATCCTCCTCCCCCGCCGGGCGCATACTGGCGCGCCGCGGCTCGGCCTCCGCCTCATGGCCGAGCCGTTCAGCGCGGGCCGGGGGCGGGCTGGCGGCGCGGCTGGCCTGCAGGTTGCGCCTGAGCGCCCCGGTCACCGTGCCGAACAGGCTGCTCGCTCGGCTCGGCGCGGCGGGCGGCTCGCTGGCGCCAGCGCGCGTCCCGGGAGCGAACAGCCCCGATGGATGCGGCCCAGTGGCGAGGGGGGCAGTGGCGAGGGGGGCAGTGGCGAGCGGGGCAGTGGCGGGCGGGGCGACCGGGCGTGGGCGGGGCGCGGCGGGGCCGGGCTGGCCGGGTTCCGCCGCCTGGGCTGGCATCTGTCGCAGCGGCGCTTCGGCACGGGCCTCGCCGAGGAGGCTGATCGGCGCTGGGCTGATCGGCGCTGGGCTGATCGGCCCTGGATTCGGGGCTGCCGGCGGCGCCTCGGCGCGCCGTGGCGACCCCTCCTCGTCGGGCGTGGCGTAGCCGCCGCCCACCGCAATAAGGCGCGGGCGCTCGGCAGGCGTCGGAGTGTCGATCCCGGTCGCCACCACCGAGACCCGGATCTTGCCGTTCAGCGCCTCATCGACCGCCGAGCCGAAGATGATATTGGCATCCTCGTCCACCTCTTCCCGGATGCGGTTGGCGGCCTGATCGACCTCGAACAGCGTCATGTCGTCGCCGCCGGTGATGTTGATCAGCAGGCCGCGGGCGCCCGCCATGCTGGTATCCTCGAGCAGCGGATTGTTGATCGCCGCCTCGGCCGCGCGCACCGCGCGGTTGTCGCCATCGGCCTCGCCGGTGCCCATCATCGCCTTGCCCATCTCCGCCATCACGGTGCGGATATCGGCGAAATCGAGATTGACCAGACCCGGCACCACCATCAAATCGGTGACGCCGCGCACGCCCATATAGAGCACATGATCGGCCATCTTGAAGGCCTCGCGGAAACCGGTGCGCTCATTGGCGAGGCGGAAGAGATTCTGGTTGGGGATGACGATCAGCGTATCGACATATTGCTGCAACTCCTCGATCCCGAGCTCGGCGGCGCGCGCCCGCCTGGGTCCCTCGAAGGAGAACGGCTTGGTGACCACGCCGACGGTGAGGATGTTGCGTTCGCGGGCCATGCGGGCGATGACCGGCGCCGCGCCGGTGCCGGTGCCCCCACCCATACCGGCGGTGATGAACACCATGTGCGCGCCGTCGAGATAGCGATAGAGTTCCTCGGCCGCTTCCTCCGCCGCGGCGCGGCCGATCTCGGGCTTGGCGCCGGCGCCGAGGCCCTGGGTGATGTGCGGGCCGAGCTGCACCCGGCGATCGGCGCGGGAATGCTGGAGCTGCTGCGCATCGGTATTGGCGACGACGAAATCCACCCCCTGGAGATTGAGCGCGATCATGTTATCGACCGCGTTGGTGCCGCCGCCGCCGACCCCGATGACGCTGATCCGGGGGGTGAAGTCGGTGTGGGTGTGTTGCGGGACGGTGAGGTTCAGGGTCATCGGGACAGCTCCCTTTTTGCGAGTTGTTGATGGGAATGGCGGGCGTGGCGCGGGCGCGGCATCAGACGCGCTCGCGCAGGAAATCGACGAAGCGGCCGAGCCAGCCGGCACTCCGTTGCGGGACGAAATCGAGTTCCGGGAGATGCCGCCCCGCCCCCGCCGCCCAGGCGAGCAGCCCGGCGGCGGTGGCGGCGGCGGGGCCGCTGACGAGATCGGGCAGGCCGCGGAGCGGCGCCGGCCGGCCGAGCCGCACCTGACGGCCGAGCACGCGGGCGGCGAGTTCGCGGGCCCCGGGCAGCTGGCAGGCCCCCCCGGTGAGCACCACGCGGTGCCCGCCCTCGCGCGCCAGCCCGGCACTTTCGAGGCGTTCCCTGACCAGCTCGAAGGTTTCTTCGAGCCGGGGATGGATGATGCTGATGATGTGGCTGCGCGGCACCTTGGCGAGGTGGTGCTCGTCCTCGCCGATCAGCGGCACGGGGAGGAATTCGCGCTCGTCGTCGGGGCTCGTCTGGGTGTTGCCATAGAGTGTCTTGAGCCGTTCGGCATGGCTGAGAGGCGTCGAGAGCAGCCGCGCGATGTCGTTGGTCACATGCCCCCCCCCCACGGGCAGCATCGCGGTGTGCAGCACCTGGTTCTCGGCGAACACCGCGATCCCGGTGGTGCCGCCGCCCATATCGATCAGCGTCGCGCCGAGTTCGCGCTCGTCATCGACCAGACAGGCGAGGCCGGCGGCGAGCGGGGCGGAGACCAGCTCGGTGATGGCGAGATCGGCGCGCGCCATGCAGGCGTTGAGATTGCGCAGCGCCGTGGTGGTGGCATCGATGACATGGAGCCGTGCCGCCAAGGTCTCGCAATGCATGCCGCGGGGGTCGAAGATCCCTCCGGTTTCGTCGGCGCTGAAGGCGAGCGGCAGGGCGTGGATGGTCTCGCGCCCCTCGGCGGCGGCCCGCGCCCGTCCCTCCTGCACCACGCGGCGGAGATCCCCCGCCGTCACCGCGCGCCCGCCGATCGCCCATTGCACGTTGAACAGGCGACTTTCCGGCACGCCGCAGGAGAGATTGAGCGTCACCGTGCGCAGGCGCGTGTCGGCCATGTTCTCGGCATCGCCCACGGCGCCGCGAATGGCGCGCTCGGCGGCTTCGAGATCGACGATGCCGCCGCCGCGCACGCCCTGCGAGCGGCGCCAGCCGGTGCCGAGGACGCGCAGCGTGCCGTCGGTCTCGACCCGGCCGATCAGGCAGGCGATCTTGGTCGAGCCGATATCGAGCACGCCGAACGGGCCGGCGCGGTGCAGCCGGGGCCGCGGCGGCGCTTCCTCCTCGCCGCGAGGGGGGGGCAGGAAACGGCCGGAAAGATCGTTCATCGCATGCCCTTCATGTCGGCCGCCCGGCGCTTTCGCTTTCGCCATGCGGCGATGGTGGCGGGGTGCCCGGCGCTGGTGTACCCGGCGCTGGGATGTCCGGCGCTGGGATCGGCGGCGTCGGCAGCGCCCCGGCATCCCCCGGCGCGGCCGGGGCCGTGGCCTCGCCGAGGGCGCGCAGCACCAGCCGGTCGGGGGCGCGCAGATCGACGATCGCGAGCCGGCGGTCGAGCAGATCGTAGGTGGCTTGCAACTGCATCAGCCGCGCCAGCGCCTCGGCCTCGTGGCCCTCGGGCAGCAGCACATCGACGCCATTGCCGAGATGCAGCGTCCAGCGCCGCGCGCCGACCCGCACCAGGGCGCTGATGCGGGCGCGGAGGGACGGATATTTGTCGAGGAGATCGAGGATCAGGGCGGCATGCGCCGGGGCGTCGGCGCCGACCACCAGCGGCAGGGTCTTGAAATTCGCCACCCCCTCGTCGGCGACCTCGCGCCCGGCGCGATCGATCAGGGTGAAACGCCCCTGGTTCTGCCACACCGCGAAGGGCCGCCGCTCGGTCAGGCGTACCAGGATGGTGCCGGGGAGATAGCGCGCCACCTCGGCGCGCTGCACCCAGGTGAGGCTTTCCAGCCGGGCACGCGCGGCATCGAGCGAGACGCCGTAGAGCGGATCGCCGCGCGCCACGCCGAGCGCGGCGCGGACCAGCGGCTCGGGCGTGTTCGAACGCCCCTCGATCACCACCTTCTCGACCCTGAGCCCGAGACCGGCGGTGAGCCGGCCGAGCCACTCGCCGCGCGCCGCCAGGCTGTCGCCAGGCGCGGTCGTTGCGGTTTGCCGGTGGAAGCCGACCGCGAGCGCCCCGGCCGCGCCGAGCAGGGCGGCCGCGTAGAGCGCCGGGCGGGCCGCGCGGCGGGCGCGGCGGAGCAGCAGGCGCCAGGCCGGCGGCCTTCCAGGGGCGGCGCGGCGCGGGGTTTTCGCTACACGCGACATGCCGCCCGCTCCACCATCCAGGCGCAGAGCGCGGGAAAATCGATACCCATGAGCGCCGCCTGCTCGGGCAAGAGCGAGGTCGCGGTCATGCCCGGCTGGGTGTTCACTTCCAGCAGCACCAGCCGTCCGGGCTCGCCCGAGGTGTCGTCGTAGCGGAAATCGGCGCGGCTCGCGCCCCGGCAGCCGAGCGCCCGATGCGCGGCCACGGCGACTTCCAGCGCCTGATCGAACGCCGCGCCGTGGATCGCCGCCGGCAGGACATGGCGCGAGCCGCCTTCGGTGTATTTCGCGCGGTAATCGTAGAATCCGGCGGCGGGGAGGATTTCGGTCACGGTCAGCGCCCGGTCCTCGAGCACGCCGACGGTGATTTCGCGCCCCGGAATGAACGCCTCGACCAAGGCGGTTGCGCCGAACCGCCAGGCGGCGGCGATCGCGGCGCGGCGGTTGTCTCCCGCGCGCACGATCTCGACGCCGACCGAGGAACCCTCGTTCAGCGGCTTGACGACATAGGGCGGCGGCAGCGGATCGGCGCGCGCGAGATCGCCGATCGTCACCACTTTCCCCGGCGCGAGCGGCAGGCCGGCCGCGGCGAACACCGCTCGCGCCCGCGCCTTGTCCATCGCCATCGCCGAGGCGAGCACGCCGGAATGGGTATAGGGAATGCCGAGCCATTCCAGCACCCCCTGGATCGCGCCATCCTCGCCGAAGCGCCCGTGCAGTGCGTTGAACACCACGTCCGGCGCGGGGGTAAGGGCGGCGATGAGGGCGGCGAGATCGGGCCCGGCCTCGATCCCCTGCACCGCGTAGCCTGCCGTTTCCAGGGCGGCGATGACCTGGCGGCCGGAGGCGAGGCTGACCTCGCGCTCGGCGGAAATCCCGCCATGGAGCACGGCAACCCGCTTCATGGCCGCACGCCTGGCCGGCCGAGACGGCGGATTTCCCACTCCAGCGCAACCCCGGTCGCCTCCCGCACCCGCGTCCTCACCTCCTCGCCGAGCCCCTCCAGCTCGGCGGCCGTGGCCGCGCCGGTGTTGATAAGGAAATTGCAGTGTTTTTCCGAAACCATCGCGCCGCCCCGGGTGAGGCCGCGACAGCCGGCGGCGGCGATCAGCTCCCAGGCCTTGAGCGAGCTTTCGCCCGACGCGGGATTGCGGAAGGTCGAGCCGCCGGTGCGGGCACGGATCGGCTGGGTCGCCGCGCGGCGGGCGCGGATTTCGCCGATCCGCGCCGCGATCGCGTCCGGTGCATCGGGCGTGGCGCGGAGGCGGGCGCGCAGCACCACGGCGCCGGGGGGCAGGGTGGCGTGGCGATAGGCGAAGCCGAGATCGGCGGAGGTCAGCCGGATCGTCTCGCCACCGCGGGTCACGATCTCGGCCCAGTCGAGCGCGCCGGCGATATCGCCGCCATAGGCCCCGGCATTCATCGCGACCGCGCCTCCGATCGTGCCGGGAATGCCGGCCAGAAATTCAAGCCCGCCGAGCCCAGCGGCGGCGGCCGCCGCGGCGAGCGTCGCATCGAGCACCGCCGCCCCGGCGATCACGCCATCGGGCTCGCGCACAATCTCGCCGAAGCCGCGCCCGAGCCGCAGCACCACCCCCGGCAGCCCGCCATCGCGAATGATCAGGTTGGAGGCGGCGCCGATGACCCCGACCGGCATTTCCTCGGGGAGCGCCTTGAGCAGGGACACGAGATCCTCGGCATCCGCCGGGCGGGCGAGATATTCCGCCGGCCCGCCGACGCGAAACCAGGTGAAGGGCGCAAGGGCCGCGCCTGGCGTGATGCGCCCGCGGAGCGGCGGCAGGGCGAGGGTCGCGGTCATTTGCGGGCGCCCCCGCGCGGCTTGCCCGCCTGCAGCGCCGCCAGCTCGCCGGGCAGCGCATTGGCCCAGGCGGTGATGGTGCCGGCGCCGAGGCAGACCACGAAATCGCCGGGTTTGGCGATCGCATGCACCATTTCGGCGAGGTGTTCGGGGGCGGCGAGCGGGACCACGCTGCGATGGCCGCTGGCGCGCAGGCCCTCGACCAGCGCGTCGCGATCGATCCCCGCGATCGGCGCCTCGCCGGCGGCATAGACATCGGCCACGATCACCGTGCCGGCGTCGTTCATGCAGGTGCAGAAATCGTCGAACAAAGCCTGGAGGCGCGAGAAGCGGTGCGGCTGCACGACGGCCACGACATCGCGCGCTCCGGCCTGGCGTGCCGCCTTGAGCACCGCCGCGATCTCCACCGGATGGTGGCCGTAATCGTCGATCACGGTGATGCCGCCGGTCTCGCCGGTCTTGGTGAAGCGGCGCTTGACGCCGCGGAAGGCGGCGAGCGCGCTTTGCAGGCGGGCCTCGGGGATCTCCATCTCGACGCCGATGGCGAGGGCGGCGAGCGCGTTCTGGACATTGTGCCGCCCGAGCATCGGCAGGCGGAAGGGGCCGAGCCGCCGCGCCCGCCCGCTCACGCGGTCGGTGGCGATGGCCTCGAAGGTGGCGCCGAGCTTGTCGGCCACCAGCCGCTCGGCGCGGAGATCGGCCTGCGGTGAGAAGCCATAGGTGATGATGCGGTGATCGGCGAGGCGCGGGATCATCTGCTGCACCGCCGGATGATCGATGCACAGCACGGCGAAGCCGTAGAAAGGGATGTTGGAGACGAACTGGTCGTAGCCCGCGACCATCGCCTCCGCTGTGCCCCAATGGTCGAGATGCTCGGGGTCCATGTTGGTGACGACGGCGACGATGGCGGGCAGGCGGAGAAAGCTGCCGTCGCTCTCGTCGGCCTCGACCACCATCCACTCGCCGCCGCCCTGCCGCGTGTTGGTGCCGTAGGCATTGATGATGCCACCATTGATCACCGTCGGATCGAGCCCGGCAGCCTCCAGGACGGCGGCGATCAGGCTGGTGGTGGTGGTTTTGCCATGCGTGCCACCGACCGCGATCGACCATTTGAGGCGCATCAGCTCGGCCAGCATCTCGGCGCGGCGCACCACGGGGATCAGCCGGGCGCGGGCGGCGAGCACTTCGGCGTTGTCGCGCTTGATGGCGCTCGAGACCACGACCACGCGGGCATCGCCGAGATTCTCCGCGGCGTGGCCGATGGCAACCGGAATACCGGCGGAGCGCAGGCGCTGCACATTGGCGTTCTCGGCGACATCGCTGCCTTGCACGCGATAGCCGAGATTATGCAGCACCTCGGCGATGCCCGACATGCCGATGCCGCCGATACCGACGAAATGCAGCGTGCCGATGGCCAGCGGCAAAGCCCTCATCGCACCCTCTCCATCCCGGCTTGATCCGGGGCGAGGTGGTGCTCGGTGAGATCGGCGAGCAGGGCGGCTGCCCCGACCCGGCCGAGCGCGGCAGCACCCGTGGCCATCACGCGGAGGCGGGCCGGATCGCCGAGCAGCGCCGCGAGGGCGGCGGCGAGGCTGTCCGCCGAGAGCCCGGCCTCGGCCATCAGCAATGCCCCGCCGGCGGCTTCCAGGGCCCGCGCATTGGCGGTTTGATGGTCGTCAATCGCGCTTGGCAGCGGCACCAGGATTGCCGGGCGGCCGAGGGCGGCGAGTTCGGCAACCGTCGAGGCGCCGGCGCGGGCGATGACGAGATGGGCCGCGCTGAGCCGCGCCGGCAGATCGGCGATGAAGGGGGCAAGTTCGGCGGCGATGCCGCTCCGCCGATAGGCGTCGCGCACGCGCGCCAGATCCTCGGCGCGGCATTGCTGCGCAAGGCGGAGCCGCGCCCGCAGGGGATCAGGGAGAAGCGCGAGCGCCCCTGGCACGACATCGCTCATCACCCGCGCGCCGAGCGAACCGCCGAGCACGAGGAGACGGATTTCATCCGCCGCGCCAGCCGGCGCGTAGGGGGTGCCGGCCAGCGCGGCGATCGCCGGGCGCACCGGATTGCCGGTGAAGCTGGGTGTCACCCCGGCGGGCAGGCGCTGGGTTGCCGGAAAACTCACGGCGAGGGCGGTTGCGCGGCGGACGAGAAAACGGTTGGCGCGGCCGAGCACGGCGTTCTGCTCATGCAGCAGCACCGGCGGGCGTGGGCGCAGGAAGCGCGCGGCGAGCACCGGGGCGACCGCCGGATAGCCGCCGAACGCCACCAATGCCGAAGGCCGCAGCCGCGCGAAGAGACGCCGCGCCGCGAGCACACCGCCGACCAGCCGCGCGATCGCGGCGATGCCACGCCAGGGACCGCGCCCGGCCAGCCCGGCGCCGGGGATGACGAAACACTCCCGCCCGGCGAAGACGCCCGCCTGCGGTACCCCCGTGCGCGCATCGGTGAACAGCACCACCCGATGCCCCCGCGCGATGAGTTCGCCGGCGAGCGCCTCGGCGGGGAAAAAATGCCCCGCCGTGCCGCCGGCGGCGAGGATGATCGGCCGCGCCATCGGCCCGCGCATCATACTTTTCCCTTCATGGCGCATCGCCGTGGTGGCGCCGGCGGGTCAGCGCCAGCAGCATGCCCATGCCGAGTGCGACCGCGAGCACCGAGGAGCCGCCATAGGAAACCAAGGGCAGCGTCATGCCCTTGGTCGGGATGAGATGCAGCGAGGAGGCCATGTTGACGAAGGCCTGCAGGCCGAAACTGATGATCAGCCCGGCGCCGGCCAGGATGACGAAAAGATCGTTCTCCGCGATCAGGCGCAGCAGGCCGCGCACGACGATGAAGGCGAAGATGCCGAGCAGCGCGAGACAGACGACAAAACCGAATTCCTCTCCGGCCACCGCGAAGACGAAATCGGCATGGGCATCGGGCAGCAGATCCTTGATCCGTCCCTCGCCGGGGCCGCGCCCGAACAGCCCGCCATTGCCGAAGGCTTCGAGCGCGGTGGTGATCTGATAGTGATCGCCCTTGCCAGGATCGAGAAACCGCGCGATGCGGCTCTGCACATGCGGGAAGAAGACATAGGCCGCGACCCCCGCTCCGCCCGCGCCGGCGAGGCAGAGCGCGAACACGAAGAGATTGAGCCCGCCGAGATAGAGTTGCGCCAGAAACACCGCGGTGATCACCGTCAACATGCCGATATCGGGCTGCGATTTCAGAAGCAGCGCGATCACCGCGTAAAGCGCGGTCGCGATCAGCATGCCGGGCAGGCGGGGGCGACGGCGCGCCTCGGCGATCAGCCAGGCGGCGATGACGGCGAAACAGGGTTTCAAGAACTCGCTCGGCTGGAGCGACATCCCGGGCAGCGCGATCCAGCGCCGCGCGCCCTTGATCTCGACGCCCTTGAACAGCGTGAGCGCGGTAAGCGCGAGCGCGATGATCCCGCCCAGCAGCGCCAGCCGGCGCACGCCGCGCGGCGAGAGCAGCGAGGCGAGCGTGATGATCAGCCCGGCCAGCGCGAGAAACACCACCTGCTTCAGGATCAGCGCGTCGCGCGCTTCGCCGATGCGTTCGGCGACCGCCGGGCTCGCCGCCAGCATCATCACATAGCCGAAGCCGATGAGCACGCCGAGCGCGAGCAGCGTGAGCCGGTCGATGGTCCACCACCAGCGGCCAAAAAGCGAGGTATCGGCGCGGGAAAGGGCGGGCATCAGGCGTGACCACGTGCGAGTTCAAAGACCAGCGCGCGAAATTTGTCGCCGCGCGCCTCGAAATTTGCGAACTGGTCGAAACTCGCGGCGGCCGGCGAGAGCAGCACGACGGCACCCGTTGCGCGGGCGCGGGCGAAGGCGGCGGGCACGGCGTTTTCCAAGGTCGCAACGATGCGCTGGGCGACACCGTGCGCGGCAAGCGTTGCGGCAAACGCCGGGGCATCGCGCCCGATCAGCAAGGCCTCGGCGAGACGCGGGAAAAACGGCGCGAGCGGCGCGATCCCGCCGGCCTTGGCGATGCCCCCGGCGATCCAGACGATGCGCGGATAGCAGGCAAGCGCCCGCGCGGCGGAGTCGGCATTCGTTGCCTTGCTGTCATTGATGAAGACGGTGCCGGCGATCTCGGCGATTTTTTCCTGGCGATGCGGCAGCCCGGGATAGCTCGAAATACCCGCCGCGATCGCCGCGCGCGGCAGCTCGAGCGCGCGGGCCAATGCGAAAGCCGCCGCCGCGTTCTGCGCGTTGTGCGTCCCCGGCAAGGCGCGCGCCTCTGCAAGATCGACGAGGACGCCTTGAGCATCGCGCAAAGCCGTGCCATCGGCCCAGATATCGGCGGGCATTGAGCCGGAAATGCGGAGCGTGCGCGCGGCTCTCGCCTCATCGGCGAAAGCGCGCGTCACGTCGTCATCGATGCCGATCACCGCCCAATCCGCGGCGGTCTGACGATCAAAGATATGCGCTTTCGCGGCAAGATAGCCTGCCATGTCGCCATGCCGGTCGAGATGATCGGGCGAAAGATTGAGCAAGGCGGCGGCGTCGAAACGCAGCGTTGCGAGACGCTCCAGCAGATAGGACGACATTTCGAGAACATAGACGCCGTCATCGGGCAAAAGCGGCAGCGCGAGTGCGGCGGGGCCGAGATTGCCGCCCGCCGCATGCGCCCGCCCGGCCGCACCAAGGATGTGGGCGAGCAGCGCCGTGGTGGTCGATTTGCCGTTGGTGCCGGTGATGCCCACGAATTTGGCGCGCGAGCCGACACCGCGCACGGCGCGGAACAACAACTCGGCATCGCAAACGATCGCGATGCCGGCATCGCGAAAGGCGGCGGCGAGCGGGTGTGGCCGGGGCAGGCGGTGCGGAATGCCGGGCGAGAGCAACAGCGCGTCCCAGCCCGCCGGGGTGAGCGGGGCGACGCGGATGCCGGCGTCCGCGGCGGCGGCGCGGGCCGCGGGAAAATCGTCCCAGGCGATGACATCGGCGCCCATCGCGGCCAGCGCCCGCGCCGCCGGCAGGCCGTTGCGCCCGAGGCCGAGCACGGCGATGCGCTGATCGCGGAAAATCCTGCCCCAGCCGCTCATCGGATTTTCAACGTCGCCAGCCCGGCGAGGGCGAGGATCATGGAAATAATCCAGAAACGGATGACGATCGTCGCTTCCGCCCAGCCCTTTTTTTCGAAATGGTGATGCAACGGCGCCATCAGGAACACCCGCCGCCCGGTGCGTTTGAACCAGAAAACCTGAATAATCACCGAGACCGTCTCGACGACGAAAAGACCGCCCACGATCATCAGCACGATCTCGTGCTTGGTCGCCACCGCGACCGCCCCCAGGGCGCCGCCCAAGGCGAGGCTGCCGGTATCGCCCATGAACACCGCCGCCGGCGGCGCATTGAACCACAAGAACCCAAGCCCCGCGCCGATCAGCGCCGAGCAGAACACCGCGAGTTCGCCGACCCCGGGGACATGGTGCAATTGCAGGTATTCGGCGAACAGCCGGTTGCCGACGAGATAGGAAATCAGGCCGAAAACGCCGGCGGCAATGATCGTCGGCACGATCGCCAGCCCATCCAGCCCATCGGTGAGATTGACCGCGTTCGACGCCCCGACCATCACGAAGGCGCCGAAGACGGGAAAGAAAATGCCAAGCGGGATCAGCACATCCTTGAACAAAGGCAAGGTCACGCCGGAACCGAGGGGGGGATGGGTGATCTGCATGACGGCGAACGCGGCGAGCACGCCGAGCACGCTTTGGGCAAGCAGTTTCACCCGCCCCGGCACGCCGCGCACGTTGCGCCGGCTGAGCTTGAGGAAATCATCGGCGAAGCCGAGCGCGCCATAGCCGAGGGTCAGCCCCATCACCACCCAGACATAGGGGTTGCCGAGATCGGCCCAGAGCAGCGTCGAGGTGATCAGGGCCACCAGGATCAAGACGCCGCCCATGGTCGGCGTGCCTTTTTTCTCGATCACATGGCGCGCCGGCCCGTCATCGCGGATCGGCTGGCCCTGGTGCTGCACCGATTTCAGCCAGCGGATCAGCCCCGGGCCGATGATGAAGCTCACCGCGAGCGCGGTGAGGCAGGCCGCACCCGAGCGGAAGGTGAGATAGCGCAGCAGATTGAAAAGCAGGAAATGCTCGGCCAGGGGATGCGCGAGATCGTAGAGCATCAGCGTTGCTCCCCCTCCAGGCGCGCGATGATGACGCGCATCCGGCTGCCCAGGCTGCCTTTCACCAGCACCACGTCGCCGGCATCGAGGCTGGCCTCAAGGAGCGGCGCCAGGCTTGCCGCATCGGGCGCGTAGGCGCCCTGCTGTGCGGCCGGGATGGCGGCAAAAAGCTGCCGCATCAAGGGGCCGCAGGCGAACACCAGATCGGCGCTCGATGCCGCCGCGGCGGCGAGCGCCGCGTGTTCGGCAGCGCCCGCCGCGCCGAGTTCGAGCATGTCGCCGAGCACCGCGACGCGGCGCCCTTTTTGCAGCGCCAGCACCGCGAGTGCGGCGCGCATCGCGGCGGGCGAGGCGTTGTAGCTTTCGTCGATCAGCGTCGCGGTGCCGCCCTTTGGCAGCCGGATGGGGCGCCGCGCGCCGCGCCCGGCAAGCCCGCGAAAATCGGCCAGCGCGGCGGCGCCGATCTCGGGATCGAAGCCGAGTGCCGCGGCGGCGGCGAGCGCGGCCAGCGCATTGAGCGCCATCGGGCGCCCGGCGAGACCCAGGCGGAAGGTAAATTCCCGCCCGCCGATATCCGCCCGCACCGTGCTGCCGGCGGCGTCGCCGGCAAACGCGATCAGCCGCGCCGCACCTGGCTCACCGAACGTGATCACCCGCAGACCCGCGGCGGCCGCGCGCAACAGGGGCAAAAATTCGCTCTCCGCCGGCAGCACCGCGACCCCCCCCGCGATCACGCCGGCGAGCAGACTGGCTTTTTCCCGGGCGATCGCCTCCAGGCTGCCGAGATTGCCGATATGGGCGGGGGCGATCGCGGTGATGATGGCGGCGTGCGGGCGGGCGAGGCGGGCGAGCGGCAAAATCTCGCCCGCATGGTTCATGCCGATCTCGACCACCGCGGCGCCGGCGTCGGGCGGCAGGCGCGCCAAGGTCAGCGGCACGCCCCACTGGTTGTTGTGCGAGGCTTCCGCTGCGTGCACCGTGGTTTGCGTGGCCAGAATAGCGCGCAGCATTTCCTTGGTGGTGGTTTTGCCGACGCTGCCAGTGATGGCGAACACCTGGCCCGTGGCGCGGGCCCGGCCATAGGCGCCGAGCGCGGTGAGCCCGGCAAGCGTGTCCTGCACCAGCAGCAGCGGCGCATCGCGCGGCAGATCGGCCGGGCGATGATCGACCATGGCGCCGGTGGCACCCTGGCGAAGCGCTGCGGTGACGAAATCGTGGCCGTCGCGCGCCGCACGGAGCGCGATGAAGAGATCGCCCGGCGCCAGCGCGCGGCTGTCGATCGCAACGCCGTTCGCGGCGAATTCGCCGGCCATGACGCCCCCCGTCGCGGCGCGCAGATCGGCCGCCTCCCAGAGCGCGCTCATGCCGCCCCCAAAAGCGTGCGGATCACCGCCCTGTCATCGAAAGGCAGCACGGTATCGCCGACGATCTGGCCCTGTTCGTGGCCCTTCCCGGCGACCACCAGGACATCGCCAGGAGCCAGCGCCGCGATCGCCGCCGCGATCGCTGCGGCGCGGGCGCCAATTTCGTGCGCGCCGGGGCAGGCGGCGCGAATGGCGGCGCGAATGGCGTCTGGATTTTCGCCGCGCGGATTATCGTCGGTGATGATGACGCGATCGGCACGCTCGGCCGCGATCGCGCCCATCAAGGGCCGCTTGCCGGGATCGCGATCGCCGCCGGCGCCAAACACCAGATGCAGCCGGCCTGGGGTGTGCGGGCGCAGGGCGTCGAGCAGGCGGGCCAGCGCGTCGGGGGTGTGGGCGTAATCGACGTAGATCGCCGCCCCCTGGTGGGTCGCCACCCGCTCCAGCCGCCCGCGCACGCCCTGGAGCTGGGGCAGGGCGGCGAGGGCGTTCTCCACCCCGAGGGCCTGGGCCAGGGCGGCGGCGAGGAGGGCGTTATCGGCCTGGAAGCGCCCGACCAGCGGCAGCGCGATGACGTGGCGGGCGCCGCCGACGCGGAGCACGATTTCCTGCCCCTCGGGCAGCGCCTGGACGCGCTCGATGGCGAAATCAGCCTCTCCCTCGCCGACCGCGATCAGGCGCAGGCGCCGCCGCGCCGCGATCTCGCCGAGGGCGGCGGTGGTTTCGCCATCGAGCGCGCGGGAAAACGCCGCCGGCGCGCCCGCGGGCAGCAATTCCGCGAACAGGCGGAGCTTGGCGGCGCGATAGGCCGCCATGTCGGGGTGGTAGTCGAGATGGTCGCGGGTGAAATTGGTGAAGCCGCCAGCGGCCAGCCGCACGCCGTCCAGCCGGTATTGATCGAGCCCGTGCGAGGAGGCCTCGCAGGCGAGGTGATCGACGCCGGCCCGCGCGAGGGCGGCGAGGGTCTCGGCCAGCCGCACCGGATCGGGGGTGGTGAGGCCGGGTTGCGGCGGCATGTCCCGGGCCATGAGGCCGAGCGTGCCGAGGCTTGCCGCGCGCTGCCCGGCGAACTCCCAGATCTGGCGGAGAAACTCGACGGTACTGGTCTTGCCGTTGGTGCCGGTGACGGCGGCGATGATTTTCGGTTGGGCGCCGGCCAGCCGGGCGGCGATCCGCGCCAGGGTCTGGCGGGGATTGCCGCTCTGGAGCAGCGGGACGCGGGCCACGCCTTCGGGCCAGGGTGTGTCGGGATGCGCCAGCACGGCGACGGCGCCCTTTGCCACGGCCTCGGCGATGAAGCGCCGGCCATCCTGGCGCGCCCCGGGCAGGGCGGCGAACAGGACGCCAGGCCGCACCGCGCGGCTATCGGCGGTGATGGCGCGCACCTCAAGCGCTGGCGGCGCTGCCGTCGCGAGGGCGAGATCCTGGATCAGGTCAGCGAGCTGCATTGCCGGCCGGGGAGACGAGCGGGGTGGTTGCCGGGTCGAAGGCGGCGAGGCGCGCCGGCAGCGCCGCCTCGTGCTGCCCGTCGCGCCCCGTGGCGGGGGTGGCGATCGCCGGCGCCGGCCTGGCCGCCGCGGGCAGGGCTCTGCGGGTGAGGCCGGCCATCGGCGGGTGGAGATTGCCGGGCCGGCCGGGCTGCAGCGGGATGGCGAGCGATGCCTCGATCGCGGCGGCGTTAGTGGTTTCGGGAAACAGGCCGAGCATCGGGCCGATGCGCGCGATCACCCGCCCGGCGGCCGGCGCACTGACCTGCCCGGCGGTCGAGAAAAACCCCGTCGATGCGTTCCCGTGCGGCTCATCGAGCATCATATAGACCGCGTAGGCCGGCGCGTTCATCGGAAACACGCTGACGAAGGCTGAGACGTTGGTGTGCTTGCGATAGCCGTGCGCGCCGACCTTCTCGGCCGTTCCGGTCTTGCCGCCGACGAAATAGCCGGGAACATCCGCCTTCTTGCCATAGCCCGCGGTGACGACGAGGCGCATCAGCTTGCGCATCACCGCCGAGGTGCTCTCCTGCATGATCCGCGTGCCCTCGGGTGTTGCGCCCTCGGGCAGCGCGAGCAGCGTCGGGCGCAGCACGATGCCGCCATTGGCGACCGCCGCGGTGCCACGCACGACGTGCAAGGGCGAGACCGCGATGCCGTGGCCGAAGCCGATCGTCATCGTCGCCGCCTCGCGCCAGTTGGACGCGGGCGGGATGATCGGCAACCCGGCCTCGGGCAGCTCGATGCCGATGCGCGAGAAAAACCCCATCTGGCGCAGCCAGGCGCGCTGGCGCTCGGCGCCGACCGCCAAGGCGATATGGGCAGCGCCGAGATTGGAGGAATAGGCGAGCACCTCGGGGAGATAGAGCCAGCGATGCTTGCCCTCGAAATCGGTGATGGTGAAGCGCCCGATATGGATCGGCTGGGAGGCGTCGAACTGGTCCCAGAGATGCGCCGCCCCGGAATCGAGCGCCATCGCCGCGGTCTGCAATTTGAACGTGCTGCCGGGCTCGAACATGCCCGTCACCGCGCGGTTAAAACGGTCCTCGGGCGGGGATGCGCCGAATTCATTGGCGTCGTAATCGGGCAGGCTCACCATCGCCAGCACCTCGCCGGTGCGCACATCCATGACGATGCCGGTGGCGCCGATCGCCTGGAACTCGCCCATCGCGGCGAGCAATTCCTCGCGCACCACCGCCTGGACGCGGACATCGAGGGAGAGACGCAAGGGCGCGGGGTCGCTGCGCAGGCGGGCGTCAAAAGCGCGCTCGATCCCGGCAACACCCCGCTCATCGACATCGACGCCGCCCAAAACCTGCGCCGCGACCCGCCCGAGCGGGTAGTGGCGCCGTTCGGAAGGTTGGAAATACACCCCCGGAATGCCGAGATCGTTGATCGCCAGTTCCTCGCGCGGGGTGATCTGGCGGGCGAGATAGACGAAGGCTTTCCCCGAGGCGAGGCGGGCGGCGATCTCGGCGCGGTCGAGCCGCGGCACGGCGCGCTGCAACTGGCGCGCGACCTCGGCGGGGTCGATCATTTCGCGCGGATTGGCATAAAGCTCGGCGGTGGGCAGCGAGATCGCCAGAATCTGGCCATTGCGATCGACGATGTTGGCGCGCGCGACATGGGGGGCGAAGGCGTCGGGTGCTTCGGGCGTGGTGGGCGGGGGTGCGACGATCAGCGGCTTTGCCGGCGGCGGGCTGAGCGGGCGCAGCAGCGTCGCATCCGCGAGCTTCACCGCCGCGAGGCCGAACAGCACGGCGAAGCCGGCCGCCGCCAGCACCAGCCGGCCACGGGCTTTCTCCAGAAGCGCCCGGCGCGCGAGATCGGGCGCCGTGACGCGGACATCCTCCATGCGCGGCACGGCGGCCTGGCGCGGCGCGCCAAAGGCCCGGGCTGGCGACCCGCGCGGGGGCGAATCGGGCGAGGGGGCGTCGGTCATTGGGCGTCCGGGCGCGCGGCAAGCGGAACTGGCGGGGGCAGGTTGGCGTGGCGGCCGCCGAGCGCCGAGCCGATGAAGGAGGGCGGGCTGACCAGCGGCGCCGCCCGGACA
>Ga0078972_1002004_pt2 | contig 21166 bp, 11 predicted proteins | sample YelNatPaOPGAMG01_FD_67568 | JGI IMG/M metagenome (GOLD analysis project Ga0078972, IMG submission 67568) | Hot spring thermophilic microbial communities from Obsidian Pool, Yellowstone National Park, USA - OP-RAMG-01 (SPADES assembly) (version 2) | ecosystem: Environmental > Aquatic > Thermal...
CCTGTTTATTTTTCTGACATACGTTTGAAGGAGGCGGTTGAGGAGGCGTTGGGGGTGGTGGATCCTACTGCTAGTGACATGTTGGGGTTGGTGAGTTTGGTTGTTGGATATAAGTACATAGAGGATTTGACTGGGTTGGAGTATGCGAAGAATCTGGAGGAGTTGGTATTGAATGACAATAGGATCAGGTCATTGGGTCCTTTATCTGGTTTGAGCAAGCTTCGGAGGTTGGATGTATCGGACAATTATGTACTGAGTGATATAAGAGGTATATCTGGTTTGGTGGGATTGGAGGAGTTGGATTTACATCGGAATAACATTAGCGATGTAAGTGCGTTGGGGGGATTGGTTGGTTTGAGGAGGTTGGTTTTGAGGGATAATGCGTTGGTGGATATAGGGCCGTTGGGTGGTTTGGGGAATCTTGAGGAGTTGGTATTGAGGGTTAATGGTATTAGGGACATAAGTTGTTTGGTTGGTTTGAGGAGGTTGAGGGTATTGGATTTGAGTAGTAATCCGTTGGATGATGCTGCGTATTGTGATGATTTATGGGAGATATGTAGGGGCAATCCTGGTTTATATCCTTGGTATGATGTTAATCCGCGAGGTCCTAGATGGGTGGAGGCTAGTGATGGGGAGTATAGTGGATATGTGAGGGTGAGGTGGTCGGAGGTATGTAATGGTCCGTTGATGACGAGTCGGTATTGTGTGTATCGTAGTGATTCGATAGGGGGGCAGAGGGAGGCCATTAGTGGATGGGGGATGGGCTTGGAGTATGAGGACAGGACGGCGGTGCCTGGGGTGAAGTATTACTATTGGGTACAGGCTGATCCGTATGGTGATGGTTCTGGTGCAGGACAGATATCAGGACCCGATGTGGGATGGAGGTAAACACAAGATGCGGATGGCTGGAGCCAGATCTGTAATAACCGCTACGATCCTTGCATTCGGATATCTTGCTACGGTCCGGGCCTCGGACATTACACCATCGCCATATTGGAAGAATCAGATCTCGTTCCCGGATGATGCGTTCTGTTCCTTTCCTACTGCAGGGTCGAGATGGATAAAATTTACGATCCTAATGGAACCTTACGACCCAAATGTAGTCTATTTCCAGAACAGTAAGAAGTATAAACTGCACTACGACTTTGCAGTAAACTGCCTCGATCCATTCGCAGGGCTTTCATCTGGGCAGTTCTACGCCCAGACCATAGCGAGCGATCAGCCAAAGGCCATACTCGGTACGGTGTTATACCCGCCTACCCATGGCAATCCACCTGTTGCGGACTTCAATGAATACGGTATCCAGTTCGTGACATACGATAGGGAACAGATCGCCAGGTTCTTCTATACAGTCCAGTCTGCAGTGGTCGCACCTCCAGGCGTACAGGCCATATTCATGCCCACATTCGAACAGCAATCACAGGCTCAGGCGGATCAGGCATGGTTTGCATCCCATGGTATCCAGATAGGCTCGATCTCGAGGTGGGCCAAGGGCAATGTCTGCTACTCCGAGGGTTGGGCATTGGGCAGGCTGAGGTACTACGACTCTGGTCAGATATACAGTGCATATCTAGCGGGGGAGCTGTTGCCGGACGATATACTCCTTACCGATGGTGTACCTGCAGAGATCCCACTGGTTGCAGGTGTCATGACACTTTCACCTTCTACACCGAATTCTCATGTTGCCATCCTGTCCAGGACATACGGCCTGCCATTTGTGTACCTGGCATTCACCAAGGATGCAGAACTTGCACGCAGCCTGATCGGCCACAGGGTGATACTGACTGCATACACGGACCCCTCAGGTACTTGCCAGACAAGGCTTATCGATACTGAAGGGCTGCTTGAAGACGAGCTGATCGCAAGGATCTTGGAACTAAAGAAGGTTCGACCACTGGAGACATCCCCTATCGAGGAGTACGGGTCATATGTGCTCTCGACCGAAGGGCTCTTGCCATCTGATGCCAGGTATGTCGGTGGGAAGGCTGCCAACTTTGGCCTACTGAGGTCTGCGATCCCGAACAACAGCCCTAGGGCCTTGGCCCTGACCTTCGACCTTTGGATGGACTTCCTCGACCAACCTTTGACGCACGTGCGGCGGATAGAATTACCACCTGGTGGGCATATCCTGATATGGGCAGATGGTGACGTGGACCAGGGCCCATTGCATACGGCCTTCAAACTGAGCGCTGGAGGGGAGGTGGTGGCACTGTTTGATTCTGACGGCAGCACACTCTTAGACTTGGTGCAGTTTGGGCCTCAGGTCCCTGATATCTCGTATGGAAGGCTTGCCGATGGTGGCGACCAGTGGGGCTCTATGGTAAGACCCACACCTGGTAGTGCCAATAGCCCTCAGCGTGGCTTGAATCGCGGGCTATGGATCAATGAGATCATGGCAGACAACAGGTCCACTGTAGAGGATCCATGCGAGCCTGGCGAGTTCCCCGACTGGATCGAGTTGTTCAATGCATCCGATCAGGCCATCGTCCTCAATGGCCTATATCTGACTGATGATATAAACAACCCGACCAAGTGGCAGATACCGATCGATGTGACCGGTCCTACCCTTCGTCAGGAGATAGAGCGCAGGCTGGCGCCATTCAGGACCTACCCGCCGCCAGACCTGCGGGCCTTGTCGGAGCAGTTGCGGATAGTCAGGGGCCTGTTTACCAACACAATGGTCACAAGATTCGAGCCGAGCATCCAACAGGCCATATTGGCTGGGCTGACCGATCAAAGGATGGGCTTCGATGCAGGTACGATGCTAAGGTTCCGTAGCTCCACGAATGTTGAGGACAGCGAGCAGTACAGCGGAGCAGGGCTTTATGATAGTTTCAGTGGCTGTCCAGCAGATGACTTGGACCAGGACGATTATGGCCCATGTCTGTGCGACCCATGCGAGGGGTCAGAACGGGGGGTATTCAGGGCCATAAGAAAGACCTTTGCCAGCTTCTACAACGAGAATGCCTATCTCGAGAGGATCAGGCGGGCGGTCGATGAGTCCGAGGTGGGTATGGGGATACTGGTAAATCCATCCTTCCCAGACCGGATAGAGCTGGCCAATGGCGTTGCAACGGTCGAGATCGCTGGTGACAAGGGCCAGATCCACCTGGTCAGCCAGCTAGGCGCAGTCTCAGTAACCAATCCCGAAGGTGGGGCGATCCCCGAGGAGGTATTGCTACAGGTCCTGGCCGGCTGGGCGCTGAAGTCCCCTGTGCCGGCAGATATCAAGCAATACTCCAGCCTCGTGCCGCTGGGCGGCACGGTGATGACCTTCCCGGCTGACTACAGGGAGCTTGCTGGCTATCTTATTGCCGTTAGCAAGGCATTCCAACAGATTAGCGGCAAGACATCCTATGTCCTGGATCTGGAATACAAGAAGGTGGCTGCAGGTGACAATACACTGCCGAACGGTGGCATAGTGATAAAACAGGTCCGCCAGGTGCCACAATTGGATAGCAGTCGACCTGTCATCCCCTTCCTCATTAGCCAACTGATGACCTTCGAGGTCTTCACCGGCGAGTGCTATCTGCTGCAGGATACGACCGACATCTTTGCTGTACACAGGCTAAAATCCAGGTGGCATCTGCAGACCAAGAACATGGCCCTTGACCCGAATGCCCTAGGCCAAGGGATCTATCAGCAGGTCTCTATAGAGTATCTGGATGGGGATAAGGTCAGCACTGTTACATTGGACCTTACCTCGCAGGCCTCGCACAGCTTTGATGGTCAGATGCTGGTTGATAGTTGGCTGATGAACGCAAGGACTTATCAGTTGATGACCACTGGGATCAAGACCAGCGTATCGGAGGCAGAAAATCCAATATTCACGCTTTCTGACCTTGGCACTAAGGGTTATACGCCGTACAGGGTATTGACACTGGATGTTAGATACGAGCAGCAAACGCCTGCCTGGTACCAAGGCCTCTGGCCTTCATGCCTCAGGCAGGTTGCAGCCAGCAGGGTATACCTCTGGCCTGTATCGCCTGCTGATGGCAACGATATACTGCAGGACAGGAGCCTGAGCAAGAATGGCATAACTATACGCACGTCATTCTACTATCCACCACTACCTAGCGGCTATGTCACGTGGGTAGGCAGCACTGCGCCACTGAAACGGTGGAGGCAGACGGTCATAGAAGGTCTGACCTCTGAGCCGATCGTGCTCGAGGGCTATTACTCCCAAAGCTTCATGCCAGAGCACCACAATCTCATAGAGAACTTCCTCTTTGAGCCTGGCCTCGAGCCAGGGATATCGTCGGTAATCCTGGACGAGCTAAAGGCCAAGGGGATACGCTACATACACATGGTTATCGACAGCGATCAAAGGCCACCAGATCAATCCATGATAGCTACATATGGGTTCTCATTGTAACTACATATGGCAGGAGGGTGATGTGTACAAGCCAGTTGTCATTGCCATCACGATCGTCTCTAGCGCGATAGGTGGTGTCTATATACCCGATCCAGGCCTGAAGGCCGGCATAGAGCAGGCCCTCGGCAAGTCCGACCCATCAGCGGATGACATGCTGCTACTTACACACCTTAGTGCTGGTTCCAGACAGATAGAGGACCTCACAGGTATCGAATATGCTACCAACCTTCAGTCGCTCTATCTTGCCTCGAACCGCATAACCGACCTTCAGCCCCTTTCAGGCCTGTACAACCTTTGCGAGCTCGACCTGAGCAGGAACCAGATTTCGGATATCGCGGCTCTGCGTGGGCTTGTGAATCTAGAAAACCTGGATCTGGACTACAATAGAATCGCAGATATTCAACCGCTCAGCGGACTCGATCGCCTCTACCGTCTCGACCTGGACTCGAACCTCATAGAAAACCTGTCGCCGATCGCTGGTTTGCTAGGCCTTGAGGAGCTGTGGTTGAGTTCCAATAGGATCTCGGACATCGGTCCTCTAGCATCGCTTTCTAGGCTCAAGAGGCTCGATCTGGAAGGCAACAGGATCGATGATCTATCAGCGGTCAGTGGCCTGTCAGGCCTGGAGGAGCTGTGGTTGGGCTCCAACCGTATAGATGACATAGGTCCTATCGCCGACCTGGTTGGCCTTCGCCGGCTGGATCTTGGATCAAACCTGATACAGGACGTGTCTGCGATCTCCCGTCTAGGTAGCCTCGAAACCTTGGATATTAGTGGAAACACAATATCCAGCATCGATGCCTTGTCATCCCTGACAGGTTTGTGGTATCTGGACATAAGCAACAACCTTATCAGGAGTATATCGCCGATCTCTGGGCTTGTGCATCTATCGACATTGGATATAGGTGGTAATCCGTGGGATGCCCAGACGTGCCTAGTTTATATCCCGCAGATGCTTTCTACAAATTCTAACCTTACCATACGCGGCAATCCCTGTGACAAGACGGCAGTGATCGAGATAATCGCCAGGACAGGTGGCCATGTTAGCAGTCCAGGCGAGGGTACGTTCGTAGTTGAGCGTGGTGACGAGATCCTCTTGGAAGCGGTGCCCGAACCTGGTTACAGGTTCTCGCACTGGTCAGGCAGTGTCAGTGGCAGCGACAATCCGTTGGCGTTGACCGTGGATGCCAGTTGTCAGGTAACCGCGCACTTCATCAGCATACTAGACAGGCTATTTGTAGACGACGATGCCAGGGGTAAAGGCAGGCAGGATGGCACTGCTGGCTATCCATTCTCTAGTATCCAACAGGCCGTCGAGGTGGCAGCCAATGGGGCGGCGATACTGGTAAGGCCTGGCAGATACGAAGGTTCGATCGATCTTCTTGGCAAGTCCGTCATATTGCAGGGGGGTGAGCCAAACGATCCAAACCTTTCTCCATGGCCAGTAGTGACGACAGTAAGCGGGCCTGCCATGAGGTTTACACACGGCGAGGGCCCCGATTGCAGGTTGACTGGCTTTGTAATAACCTGTAGCAAGGGCAATCCTGCAGCGGCAATATGGTGCTCATACAGTAGTCCAGTCATCAGCCACTGCCTGATAGTAGGAAATGGTGCCGGTGGTGATTCGAGGTCTATCATCTATTGTCAGGCCAGCTCTGCCCAATTCTTGCATTGTACCATAGCTGACAACATGGTAGGTCAGTTTGGTGGTTGTATATATCTTGTGGATAGTCCTGTGGTGATAAGGAATTGTATCGTATGGGGCAATGTCGGTAGGGTTTTGGTTGTTGAGGGTGGAGGGGCGCCGAGGATCGAGTATAGTGACATAGAAGGTGGTTGGGAGGGGGTAGGTAACATGATGGTGGATCCGTTATTTGCGCGTTTGGGTAGGTGGAGCTACGTTGCTGATGGTGGGATGGTATGGGAGGCAGGGGATTATCATTTGAGGTCGGCTGGTGGTCGCTGGGATTCGGATCTAGGGGCATGGGTGGTAGATGGTGTCAGTAGTGGGTGCATAGATGGTGGGGATCCTGGCAGTGGGGTAGGATTTGAGGGGTGGCCCAATGGTGGGAGGGTCAATCTCGGGGCGTACGGGGGAACCACACAGGCAAGCAGGTCGCCATAAGGCAAGGGGGATATCATGAATAGATTGGTCATGTGCATGCTTATTGTGGTGCCCATAAGGGCCTTGGCCGAGCAACCTGTGTACATACCTGATGAGAACCTCAAGGCCGCCATAGAGGAGGCATTAGGCCTTTGCGATCCTACCCCTTCTGATATGCTCGCCCTCGTGAGCCTGGATGCAAGCCTGAGGCGTATAGAAGACCTGACCGGGCTTGAATATGCAAAGAACCTGCAATACCTCGATCTATCCAGGAACAACAACTATGGCGGTGGGATATATCGTATAGATGCCCTTTCTGGACTTACATCCCTGGAACACCTCGATCTAAACAACAATTACATAAGCGACCTATCGCCTATCGCTGGCTGCAAGGGCCTCAGGTACCTGGATATACATGACAATAAGATTAGCGACATATCGATCTTGTCAGAGATGGTCTATCTCGAGACCGCATACCTATACCGCAATAGGATCAGCGACATATCTGTCCTGGCAGGGCTGGATCGTTTGCGGCTGCTGCACATACACGAGAACCAGATCACAGACCTATCCCCGCTATTGGGGCTCAGGCACCTGGAGGACCTGAATGTCTTGCAAAACCCGCTGAGCGATCAGGCCTGCAGGCAGCAGGTCCCACGGATCATATTCAACAATCCTGGGATAAGGATCGTGTATCCTGAGTGCGGCCCGCCAAGGTTGGTCTTGTCGTCAACGGCAGGGGGATCTGTAGTGGACCCAGGTGAGGGGACCTTCACGTATCCATTCGGACAGTCGGTCGTTCTTCAGGCAAAGGCAGATCCTGGTTTTGCCTTTGCTGGTTGGAAGGGGACATACAATGCCTCTTCCAATCCCATCCTTGTCACCATGGATCAGGACCACCAGATGCGGGCGTGTTTTGTCAGTCTTACTGACAAGATCTACGTAGATGACGATGCGGTTGGAGTTGTCTTGCAAGACGGGACCGAATCCCATCCTTTCGACTCCATCCAACAGGCCATCGATGTAGCTGCGGATGGGGCATCCGTGATCGTCAGGCCTGGGGCATACCGCGAATCGATAGAGATTGGCAGCAAGTCGGTGCATCTTGTGGGTACGCCGCCCGATAGCGTAAGGCTTGACCCATACCCCATCCTCCTTGGGAGCGGCCACGAACCTATCATCAGCCTTTGGAGGTCGGATGCACGGATGACGGGCATCATGATATCAAGGGCCAATGGATTCACTGGTGAGGCCGTAGTGTGCACGGGTGGGGTCCCCATGTTCGATCATTGCCTGGTCGTTGGCAATCGGGTAGGCGGTTCGACCGGGGCGGTGATTAGGTGTCAGGGGACATCTGCCCAATTCTTGCATTGTACCATAGCTGACAACATGGTAGGTCAGTTTGGTGGTTGTATATATCTTGTGGATAGTCCTGTGGTGATAAGGAATTGTATCGTATGGGGCAATGTCGGTAGGGTTTTGGTTGTTGAGGGTGGAGGGGCGCCGAGGATCGAGTATAGTGACATAGAAGGTGGTTGGGAGGGGGTAGGTAACATGATGGTGGATCCGTTATTTGCGCGTTTGGGTAGGTGGAGCTACGTTGCTGATGGTGGGATGGTATGGGAGGCAGGGGATTATCATTTGAGGTCGGCTGGTGGTCGCTGGGATTCGGATCTAGGGGCATGGGTGGTAGATGGTGTCAGTAGTGGGTGCATAGATGGTGGGGATCCTGGCAGTGGGGTAGGATTTGAGGGGTGGCCCAATGGTGGGAGGGTCAATCTCGGGGCGTACGGGGGAACCACACAGGCAAGCAGGTCTGTCGGTCAAATCATCTACTAAAAACCGTTACGAATAGCCTGCAGGTGGCACTATAAGGGTGTAAGGTTGATTATTCTGGTTGGCACCCCTAGGTGGTCCTTGCAGGAAGGCGAAGATGGAAGGTAGGCTCTGTGCGCTTATTGCGCTAGCGCTGCTCGGTCTTGGGGCATCGAAGGCAGATGTATACATCCCTGATCCGAATCTCAAGTTGGCGATCCAGTGCACCCTAGGTATTGCAGACCTGCTGCCGGAGGACATGCTGGCCCTGACCTATCTCAGCGCACCGGAGATGGGCATTAAGGACTTGACAGGATTGGAGTATGCGGTGAATCTCCGCGCCCTGTACCTATCCTGGAACAAGATCAGCGATATTACCCCGCTTGCAGGGTTGGCCGGCCTCGAGGCACTAGACCTCAACAACAATTCTTGCAGCGATATAAGTCCCCTTGCGGACCTTGCCCAGCTTCGATACCTGAACATACATATGAACCAGGTCTCGGATCTCTCGCCGCTGGCACGGTTGAGCAGGCTGGAGACGCTCGTAGCGAGACTGAACCTGATAACCGACTTATCCCCTCTGTCAGGTCTGACCAACCTGGTAGAGCTGGACCTTCGCAACAACCTCATCTGCGATATCTCGCCGTTGGCCAACCTACCCAAGCTGACCGAACTTTGCCTCAGCGGCAATCGGATCAGCGACGTATCTGCTTTGGCTGGTTTGGCTCGCCTTCGGACAGTCTGGCTAAGCGAGAACCAGATCAGCGACATCGGACCGTTAGGGGGCCTGACCTGCCTGGAGTATCTATATCTAGCGCACAATCAGATAACCGATATCTCGCCACTTACTGGGCTGAGGGGCCTCAAGGCCCTGGACCTTCAGGCAAATCCCTTGGATGAAGAGGCGTACTTTGTCCACATCCCTCTGATCACCCAGCAAAACCCTGGGATAAGGTGCTGGTATGATCCTCGCCTGACTAGGAGCTTATGCATCCGTTCCACAGCAGGTGGTTCTGTGGTGCAGCCTGGCGAAGGTACGTTCACGTATGGCGATGGAACACTGGTCTACCTTGAGGCACGGGCGAGGCCTGGTTTTGCCTTTGTGGGCTGGAAGGGCACGTTCAATAGCCTCAGCCAAACGGCGTTTATCGCCATGGATCAAGACCACCAGGTGTGCGCTTGCTTTGTAAGCCTGAGCGATATCATCTACGTAGATGGTGGCCTCCACAATCTCTTTGAGGATGGCAGCGAATCCAACCCATTCCATTCCATCCAGCAGGCCGTAGAGGTGGCAAAGGACGGTGCAAAGGTGGTGGTTGGGCCCGGCCTTTACACTGGAGGGATCCAGCTAGGTGGTAGGAGGATACATGTTACTGGTTTCGACCCTGCAGCAGGTCCTCCGGCCTCATATCCAGTCATACAGATAGAGGGTGCTGGCCCGGCATTGAGTGTCGCTTCCAACCCTCAGGCCACTATAGAAGGGTTTGTGATCAGCGGGGCATCTGCAAGATGCCAAGCGGTAATCGAGTGCATAGGTTCGCATCTAGCCATCCTCAATTGCTTGCTGGTCGGAAATCGCTGTCTGGATCCGACAGGTGCGGTAATACTTTCCAGGGATAGCAATATAATGCTGGCCAGATCGACGATAGCAGACAACGTCTGCGGCTGCGCTGGGGCGGCGATCGTCATAGAACGCAGCCAGGCATCGATCAGTGATTCGATCGTATGTGAGAACCAGCCGGCCCAGGTCCAGGCCGATCCAACGAGTCCTGTGACTATCCAAAGGAGCTACATCCAAGGGCTCTTCAAAGGCCAGATGAGGGAGGACCTGGTCGAGCTGCAGCAGGCTGGTAGCCTCTTTGTAAGGAGGGGCTATTGGGCAGATCCATGCCAGCCGCTCGTCCCTGTAGACCCTACGAACCTCGATGCCGTTTGGATCCCTGGAGACTACCACCTCGTTGATGATACATGGGATATAGGTGGATACAGTCAGCCAGGTGTCTCCGATTGACCTGCCTTTCCATCTCAAGAGGCCCGGTTATAATATGGCCTGTTCGTAGCCGCTTTGGAGGTAAGATATGCCTAGCGTGAAGGATGTGATCGTACGAAGGCCATCTGCCCAGGAGGCGGAGGCATGCAAGAGCTGGCCCATATGGCGGTGTGAGCCCAGTACCTTCGACTGGGTCTATACTGAGACCGAGACATGCCTGATATTGCAGGGCAAGGTCACCGTCACCGATGGCAAGGACTCAAAGAGCTTCGGACCTGGCGACCTGGTGATATTCCCCAAGGACCTGGAATGTACCTGGCATGTGCACGAAGGCGTAGTCAAGCACTACAACTTCTCGTAGCTACCGAATGGGCTAACAGTAGTCGAGCCCTAGGCCACGTCCACTAGTCCGATCCTCTGTCCGAACTTGGCCAGCAAGGCCCTTCGGATGGGCTGGTGTTCGGGGCGTATCAGCCTCGGGTCCTGCTCTATGAGTGCAAAGGCCGTCCTCCGTGCCAGCATCAACAGGTCGTAGTCCAGTGCGATGTTGGCAATCTTCAGGTCTGGCAGGCCGTGCTGGCGGGTGCTGAATAGCTCCCCAGGCCCCCTGAGCCGCAGGTCATGTTCGGCGATCTCGAATCCATCGTTGCAGGTGGTCATGATCTGTAGTCTTTGTCTGGCCAGCTCGCTTTCTGTATTGGCGAACAGCAGGCAATAAGACCGGGCTGCCCCGCGGCCGATCCTGCCCCTGAGCTGATGCAGTTGTGCAAGCCCGAACTGTTCAGCGCCCTCGATGACCATCACCGTGGCATTAGGTACATCCAGGCCTACCTCTATCACGACCGTTGAGACCAAGACATCCAACCGTCCTGCCCTGAATGCGGACATGATGTGCTGCTTTTCTGCAGATGGCATCTGGCCGTGAAGCAGGCCGACCCTGAATTGTGGGAACACATCCCTTGCGAGGACCAGGTATTGCTCAGTGGCGGCCTTTAGATCCGTATCCATCCCAGTGCTGACGATCCTGGGGTAGACGAAGTATGCCTGCCTACCAGCGGCCAATTGCCTCCTTATGAACTCGTATGCCTGCTGTCTATGTGCCGGGTCTACCAGCCTCGTGATCACCTGCCCCCTACCGGGTGGTGCATTCTTTATCACGGATACCTCCAGGTCACCGAATGCCGTCATTGCAAGGGTCCTAGGTATGGGTGTGGCGGTCATGACCAGACAGTGGGGCGTGAACTGCTTGCGTAGGCTGCCCTTCTGTGCGACACCGAACTTATGCTGTTCATCTATGATCACCAGCACCAGGTCTGCGAACTGGACATCTCGTTCGAGCAGGGCGACCGTGCCAACGACTATGTCCATCTGGCCTGACTTGATCTGCGAGAGGACCTTTTGCCTTGCCTTCTGGCCCAAGCCACCTGTCAACAAGGCCCTGCGTACCTTGCTACCCTTCAGGAATCGCTCGATGCCGTCGAAGTGCTGCTGCGCCAGGATCTCTGTGGGCGCCATGATAGCAACCTGCCCCTTGTTTGCAACGGCCAATAGCGCTGCATAAAGCGCAACAACGGTCTTTCCTGAGCCGACATCGCCTTGCAATAGGCGGTTCATTGGGACCGATCTGGACATATCCGCTACGATCTGCCTGATGACCTGCTCTTGATCGGCGGTCAATAGGAATGGGAATCTGCGCCTGATCCTGGCATCTATCTGCTCGTTCCAGTCCATGGCCCTGGCGGTTGTGCAATGTTGGATGTGATATCGCCTTATGGCAAGCCCTGCTTGCATAAGGAAAAGTTCGTCGAACTTGAGCCTCCTGATGGATGCATCGACCTTGGTCTGATCCTGCGGCCGGTGGATCCATTCGAATGCCTGACGTCTGCCTATAAGGTCATTGTCTTGCAGGAACTGACTATCAAAGAACTCCTCAATCGTGTGTCCTACTTGGTCTAGGGCCTGATGGATGGTCCTTCTTATCACATGGTTGGGTAGCTCAGCGGAGGCAGGATACACAGGTCCACTGAGTAGCTCTGCGGTCTCAGCCAGATCTGCCTTATCGGCGAGCACGAACCGCGGGTTGACCATCTGGATCTGACCCCTGTAAGGTTCGACCCTGCCTGTAACCACTATGGACTGGCCTGGTTCGAACCTGCCCCTCAAGAACCCACCATGGAACCAGACCAATCTGCACCTGCCTGTCTGGTCTGCGACGATCACCTCCATCAACGGTATCCGACGAAATGCCTGATAGTCTACGGACTCTATCAGACCACTTATCGTTGCTGATTGACCTGGGCTCAGCTTATCTATGGTGGTACAGGGCGGCACGAAGACCCAGTCCCTGGGATAGTATTCCAGCAGGTCCGACACGGTCCTGACTCCCAGTTTCTCGAATGCAGCGGCCCTCACAGGCCCGACTCCCTTGATATACCTGACCGGCATCCCCAATGTCGGGGAAGGGGGCTGGCACGTGTTAGTATTGGAATCCATGCCTTCCTATCAACCTCACAAACCTTACTGGGCAGATCGGCCGTTCTACAAGGCCATCATCTGTCTTGCGCAGCAAGACCAGTGTCTGCAGGTTAGATGAGCCCACTGGCGCAACCAGAAGTCCGTCGACCTTGAGCTGAGCTATTAGGGGTGGAGGGACCTCTTGTACCGCTGCAGTGACCATGATCCGGTGGAACTGTAAGGGACCTGGCCAACCAAGGCTGCCGTCAGCTACTATCAGGTGGACATTCTGGATGCCCAGTCTCTTGATAACCTTGTTGGCAGCTACAGAAAGGGCCTCTATGCGTTCGATGCTAAAGACCTTCTTTGCCAGAAGGGCAAGGATGGCGGTCTGGTACCCGCTTCCAGTACCTATCTCAAGGACCGTACAGTCCCTCTCTACGGCAAGGACCTGGGTCATGAGTGCGACGATATAAGGCTGCGAGATCGTCTGTTCCATGCCTATTGGTAGTGGCCTGTCGTCGTAGGCATGTGCCTGGTACTCTGGCGGCACGAATAGCTCCCGCTTGACCTGGGCCATGGCCTTCAGGACCCTCGGGTCGTGTATGTCCCTGCCCTTGAGGTCGAACTCTATCATGTGCCTGCGGGCCTGGGCCAGCGGATCCAGGTCATTGTCTGGATTGAGGGTGTCGGATCTACAGGGCATCTCGGCCTTCATCCCTTCCTATCGGGCCAGGGTCACGGCCAGCAGCCCTATGACCACCTCGTTTGCCAGTACACGTACGGTCATGGACCTGAGCTCCTTGGTCGGATCAATGGGCATATCCAGGATGGTCGCAGCACCGCCATCTACTGGACCGCCCTTGCCCTTGAATCCTTCAGTATCTTGTATACGAACCTCACCGGTCTTGAGGTACAGCCTAGGCGGTATAGGCCCTGGCCTGCTGAACTGAAAGTCGTCGATGAAGTAATCCTGATCTATGGGCCACCAGTTGGTCGGGTTGTGCAGGGCAAGGCGGCAGCACGACCCATCTGCATATTCGATTATCACCTCGCCGTTGTCAAACCTGCTTTGCATAGGCCCTGTCGTACCTGCCATGAGCAGATAGATCCGCCTGCCCTTGCCTCCAAGGCCGATCGTCACCTTGTCGGGATAGTTATCCCATTGGGAAAGGAAGCAGACATTCTTGCCCTCACCAGGTCCGGGTGTGGCAAATGGCAGGCCTGAAGGCAGTAAGAAGAGACCGGTTCTAGCTGCGGGTCCGCGCAGGCCGCTATCGTCTATATCCACCTTGGCGTCTGGCCTACACCAACTGCCAATACCGTGTCTTGGTGTTGAGAGGGAGCAATATGGGGATCTGGGGCTGAGGTATTCCGCTTTGAAGATGTCTGTGAGCCTTGCATTGAATAGTCCGCTGATATCCAAGGTCTGCCAGTTCGGGTCTTGGGGTATGGTGAATATGGATTCGGTGTGTTGGCCTGCAACCCGTAGATTGACCGGCTCCCACCACTCTACCTGGCCTTGCTGGAGGTGCAAGAACAGGCAATGGTGGCCTGGCTGCGCCCTGACCACGCCGGAAACACGGTCCTCACCGAGGCTGACCTGATCCAACATGGCCTGGGGATCGTGCAGACCTAGGATCCGGCCTGCCGTGAACTCGACCTGCAGCAGCTGGCCAGCCGCCAAGTCCGATGGACCTCCGATGTGGCTTATGGGCCTCCCATCCCATTGTATGACTACCTCATGCACAGGCGATAGTGGTACCATTATCTCTACTATCGGAGCCCCGATTGCATCTTGTACCAGCTGCCATGCTGCAGGCCTGCCATTCCATCTGACTACCGCAATTGTGTCGGACCTTGCCATGACCTGGAGCCGCAGTGATTGCGGTCTAGTCATGTTGGGTTCTACCAGGTGCGTATCCAGATTGCCGTTGCGGCGGAATGTATAGCTTATGGACGGATGCCTGATCCGGGCATAGGCCCAATCCCTGGGAAACCCAGGTCTCACGAGAATCCGCCCTTCCAGTGCATCCGGCATTATGCCGAAGAGCCCTTCCACCAAGGCCCTGGCAGTCACACCTATTGCATCGGCGAAGTCCCTCTGGCACTCCCTCCTATATACATCGTAGCCGGTGCACATCCCGAGGTTACCTGGACAGAGGCCCATGTACATGCTGTCGAGTATCGCACCCTTAAACAGCAGCCATGCCTCATCGGGCCTGCCCGATTGCCAATAGGCCAGGGCTGTGTGCATGGACTCTGCCATGACCACGTTGTTTGTAGACCAGGCATATGGCATCCAGTTGGTGGTGGCGAGGGTGAACCATTGGCCAGGCGGGACACCAGGACCCCGCACTGGTATATGGGCAATCTGGGTATCTACAAACCTGCTTGCCTGCCAGGCCTCGAATGCCGATGGGACATTGCAGTCCACACAGTGATAGAATGACCACAGGCCGGGGCTTTCATGAGCAAGCTGCAGGCCTAGAAGGTCGCGATACTCGGCATGCCAGCCCTTTTCGGCAAGCCACAGGTACCTCTTCATCGCCTGCTTGATCAGGTGGGCCTCTCGCTCATAGGGGCCAGGATCCTTGCCGATCAACCTTGCCAACCTTGCTGCCATCAGGTTGTGCCAGTAATTGTATGCACTTGCAACCGCAGTGCCGGCCCCATTGTAGCCTATGTCGTCGCTGGCCCAGAAACAGGCATAGGCCTCGTAAAGAGGCAGGCCGTCAGGGCCGTAAGGTCTTCTGAACAGCCTCCTTTCCCATGCCAGGTGCCGCTCGATCACAGGCCATAGGCTTCGAGCAAGCCCTAGATCGCCTGTCCACAGCAGATGGCGGAGGACCATGTCGATATAGACCAGATTCATGTCGTAATGCGAGTTGGATATGTCACCATTGCTGTGCAAGGCGGCCTCGCACCTTGAGAGTTTGGCTGATTCATCTGGACCGGGGGTAATCTGCGGTACCGGGCTGGTATTCTGCCTGGATGCCCAGTACAGGATGTGGCGTCTTGCCCTCTCGTGCCAGCCGAGTGCATCATTGGCATATGGCCCCCTCCAGCCAAGAAGTCTGGACCTCCATGCCACCGCCCCATGCATGACCGTGCCTGATGGTTCATCCCAGATGGCATCTGCTGCGATGTTCAATGCGCAAGCCGCAGCGTTGATGAATGGGTCCGGTGTATCGATAACAAGCCTATTGGCAACCTGGGCGATATCCTGCTGGGCCTGGCGGAATATGGCGGCAGGGTCTGGATCCGGAGGTCTTCCAACCTGGATGACGATGAAGGCATTGTCGTCCGTCTGCAAGCTAGACCTTCCTACCAAGACCGGATATCGCGCCTGTCTGCCGGTGTGTTGAAGCAGCCATTCGATGTTGGACCAGCCATTGGCATCAGAAATCGAGATGGAAGAGCCTTCAGGACCTATCCCGAATATGCTCGCCTGTTTGCAGTCGAGCCGAAAGCGGTTTGCCTCTATGGTGAACCTATTGTCTGCGCAGTATTCCGGCCTCAGTTGCCACCAGAGGCCTACAGGCTGGGGCTCGGCACCTATGTCGACGCCCCTACGGCCCCGCTGGCCGTTGGCCCCGCCAAACGACCAGATGAGTTCTATCGGCCCGTTGGCGTCGGCTACCTGGACCTGGATGGCAAGGCCTTGGGCCCTGCGCAATGGGATGGCTGTCAAGGTCAGTCTGGCATCGGCCATCGCTGGATCGCTGATCTGATACGCCATGTACCCAGGCCCATACCTTGCGATGACATGGTCGGCCAGATCTAACCAGATCATGCCAAGGGTAGTCCTAATGCCAAGCCTCAGTAACCCGCCCCTACCAGGTAGGTAGAACCCGAACTGGGGCCTATCCCCTGCATCCACGCGGAACGCGGTATTTCCGCCATACAATGGCCTGTTGAATAGTTCGTTGCCATCTACTATCAGGAAGCCCTTGCCTTCAGGCCTGTACCGTAGAGGCCTATCGATATTGCCTGCCAGGTTTGGCGTCTTGACCTGCGGTTCTCCTGGGGATGCACCCATGGCCAAGGATGCAACAAGGATCGGTACAGCCAAGGCCGTACGCAGGATCTTGAGTCCTACCATATCTACACGCTATCTTGCCTGGATATTGGTGCTGGCTGGTTGCAGACCATCTGCACTTGCGACCAGCCTGATCGTGCCAGGTATGCCTTTGGGCCTTACAATGGCCTGCAGCCTCCCTTGCCACGCCCTTCTGGTAGGGCCCTTGAAACTATCCATGTCCACAGGATTGGCATTTCCGATGGCTGCAAGTTCACCTTGGCCGTCTACCTCGACCGTAACAGGTATATCGGCATACGGCACAACAATACCCTTGGCGTCCACTATCTCTATATCAACAAAGCAAAGGTCATTGCGACCTGCGCTGATCCTGCTGCGGTCCGGCTTGAGTATTAGTCTCTTGGGTTTATCAGCGGTCCGCAATACGAACTTAACCTGCTTATCACCGTAGGTGCCCACCGCCAAGAGTTCACCAGGGGCATACTGTACATCGAACTCTGCCTTGCACCTGTTTTCCCAGCCGGTTGGCTTGCTAGCTAATTCCTTGCCATTGAGGAGTAATTTGACCTGCTGACAGGATGAGTAGACCTCGAGCCGGAGGGTCTTTCCCTCCCAACCAGGCCAGGTCCAGTGGCTTGCCATATCAGGCCAGCCCCACCGCGAGACCCGCTCTACCTGGCCTGGTTCCAGCGGCCTGCGTACAGCCACATACAATATCCCAGGTTCCCACAGGGCTTGCCGGTAGAAGGATTGCGGTTTTCGTCTACCCAGTATGTCTATGTCGCCACAGCCTGCGATATGCCATGGCCAGCCTGCAGTAAAACCGCCTGGGTCTCTCCCAGCGATCCAACTGCGGCCTATTCCGGACTCGCCGAGATAGTCGAAACCGGTCCAGACGAAGTCTCCTATGACAAATGGGTGTCTTAGAACTTGCTGCCAATTCACGAATGCCTCCATTGGGAATGACTCGGTCCCCACCATCACACGCCCTGGGAGTCGCTGGTGGTCGCGCTGGTATTGTTGCCAAAGATAATTGTAGCCGCAGACATCCAGTTGCTCAAAGTGCAGGTCCATGCTGGACCATGGCCTGCGACCTGGGGCGTTCACGGCCTCGGTCACAGGCCTGGTAGGATCCAAGGCCTTGACTGCAGCCACAAGCTGTCTGGCCAATTCCACCGCAGAAGGTTCTGCCCTTTCGACTATCTCATTGCCAATGCTCCACATGATCACTGAGGGGTGGTTTCTATCCCTTCTGACCATGGAGGCGATATCCTCTCTCCACCAGTCACCAAAGAACCGGTGGTAATCCTGAGGGTTCTTCTGGACCTGCCACTGGTCAAATGCCTCATCCATGACCAGCATGCCCAGCCTATCGCATGCGTCAAGGAAGGCAGGGGACGGTGGGTTATGGCTAGTCCTTATGGCATTGAATCCTGCGGCCTTCATCAGTTCAACTCGCCTATACTCCGCCCGGTCTATAGCAGCGGCCCCAAGGATACCATTATCGTGGTGCATGCAGCCGCCCCGCAGCTCGACAGGTTCGCCATTGATGAGCAGGCCTTTTTGTGCATCCACCTGGATGGTCCTTATGCCGAAGCTGGTCTGGTACCTATCCACCAGCCTCCCGCTTACGAAGACTTGGGCCACTGCTTTGTAGATCGCTGGCGAGGAGGGGCCCCAAAGTTGGGGTCTCTTGATATGGCAGTCGATCCGCATCACCTCCTGTCTCCCGGCAGGGATCGTGGCCTGTGCACGGCCCTTGGCCACCGTCCTGCCTGCGGGATCGCTGATCGCCAGCTCGACGGTAGCTGCGGCCTGGGTGTTGTCTGCATTGGCCAATTCTATCTGGCCGACCACAAGGGCCAGATCCTTGCCGACCTGTGGTGTTGTCACGAACAGCCCCCACGTCGGTATGTACACGAGGCCAGTAGTCCTCAACCAGACGTGCCTGTAGATGCCCGAGCCTGAGTACCACCTCGAGTTTCGGCCCTCATTGCGGACCCTCACAGCCAGGCAATTTGCGCCTTGTCGATCCAGAAATGGGGTCAGGTCGAGGCAGAAACTGGTATAGCCGTATGGGTGGTTGCCCACGTGCTGACCATTGAGCCATACATCTGCGTCCATGTATATGCCCTCGAATATGGCCTCGACCCTCTGTGCCGTCGGTTCGACAGCGAACCTCTTGCGATACCAGCCGGTCCCGCCAACTACCCATCCGGTGGATGACTTGCCTTCGCTGGCCCTGGAGTCGAACGGACCGACCCTGATGGCAGGTGTGGCAGGGCCGTTGAGGCCGCCCTCGCCGCCGGCATCGAATACCCTAACAGCGACAAGGTTGTCCCCTTGCGCGTTCAGTACGGCAGCAGGGACGAGGTACGATCGCTGCTGGTCCCATGCACTGGCATAGTTGGGCGGAAAGGACCCGAGCCCACCTACAAGATGGCCATTGACGAATGTCTGATCGCAATCGTCTATACTGCCGAGTTCTATGAACAGGTCCTTACCCTTTGCGGATTCAGGCACCTCGAATCTCCTGCGGAACCAGCCATAAACATTGTCCTGGTTGGATTGTCCATGTTCCTCCCAATTGGCAGGCGTATGCACCTCAGCCCAGCCGGAATCATCCAAGCATGGATCAGACCAATTGGGGTCGTCCCCAGGCTTAAACAGCCATCTACCCCTGCTGAGGTCCAGCCTATAGGCGGTATCGGCCTGGATTGATGGCGGCAGGTCCTCTATGCTCCAGTCATGGGGCGTATCGACGAGCCGCCAGGTTGAGTCATCGAACTGGCGCGCCTCCGCCCCAGGCACATCACCCCTGAAGAACCGCCAGCCATCATCAAACGGCCTGACCGATGGAGGCACCGCCGATGAGCATATCGCAGCAGACCCGATGATCCAACTCACCACCCAAACTATCCTTGCAGGTACATTTGACTGTCTCATTGTCGGCTCCTTAAACTATCTAGGTCCAGATCATCAACTGCCATTGTGATATCAGGTCGTCGTTCTAGCAATACTGCAGTCTTATAAGAAGGTCATATTATGCGAACCGGTAGCCTAAACAGGGCCAATGCCGTCTGCCAATTGTTCGCTAAGGCCTTTCTTGGGCAATGAGTTAGATTAAAGGCCAAGCCGAGAAAAGATTATGGCCGGCCCATATGATGCCATTGACTAGGTCTGGTTGTTCTGATATATGCCGGTGTGGCGACGTATTCCAAATGAAAGGGGCGAGGTATGTTTGAGACGTTTGGGTTGATTGTGGTGTCATTGGCACTTGTGGCCGAAGGCGTTGAGGTTCGGGATCCCAATCATGTCGTAGCCATCATTGGCCAGACCAAGATCCTATTTGGCGAGATAGCCGAATCCCCTGGGTTAGAAGAAGGGCTTTACGCTGTATACCTTGGAAAGGACCCCAACAAGCCAGAACTTGAACAGGCCACGCATACCCAGCGGCTACGGCGCTTGGCCAGAAGGATCAGGCAGATAGTCATCAACCATAAGATCCAACAGTTGGGCATAGCTGTCAGTGACAAGGAGGTAGACAAGAAGGTTGGCGAAGTCTTTCAGGGACTCCGGACCGGTCAGGTTCAGGCGATGATTGGCGCGGCCCAGGCGATAAGAGATGCCTTGGCTGCATGGCAGAAGGATCCTGGCAGTTCAGATGCCATATACCAGAGGCTGCTGGCCAATATTATGAGCAAGGAGCAGTGGCGGACATGGCAGGTATGCTACAGTACACCAGAGAAACTCGAGCAGCTTAGCCGCAATGTGCCAAGAGACGTCAACGATGTGATGCGACAGACCAGGGAGTCTGTAAGGAGGGATCTGCTCTATCAAAGGCTGGTGGATGCCATCACAAAGGATGTTCATATCACAGATACGGAGGTGCGTCAGACCTACAAAGCTAGGTACGGCGGCAGTCCAGATGCACCTACGTTCGAGGCAGTCGCAGAGGGGCTTCGCTCAAGTCTGGTTGCCGAAAAGAAGGCGAAGGCATTGGAGGATTGGTTACGCCTGCAGTACAAACGGGCCGGTATCAGGATCCTCGACACAGATTTCAGGGCAGTAATGGAGATTTTGCAATAGGCCCGCTACCTGGTCGTGGCCTGGCCTAAGATAGGTTAGTGCAATAGAAAAAATGGCCTCTATTGGATAGCCTGCAGTTATCTTTGCAGCCTAAGTAGGCTAATACGGCCTGATGTAAGTTATTGGCTCTCAATATCTTATGATCATAGGTGCCAAGTACGAGCTTAGGGCTAGAAAAAAATCTTGTTGGTGGGCAAAACATTTAGAATGTTCCCCCTTGACAAGGTCTTTGGCTAATGATCAATTAGCTTAGAAGACCCAGGTTGCCTGGGTAAGGGATATAAGAATAGAATAAGC
>Ga0078972_1008592_pt1 | contig 21164 bp, 17 predicted proteins | sample YelNatPaOPGAMG01_FD_67568 | JGI IMG/M metagenome (GOLD analysis project Ga0078972, IMG submission 67568) | Hot spring thermophilic microbial communities from Obsidian Pool, Yellowstone National Park, USA - OP-RAMG-01 (SPADES assembly) (version 2) | ecosystem: Environmental > Aquatic > Thermal...
ACCAAGTTCATAGGCATTGACGGCACCGCCGGACGAGGTGCAATGTGATACTGGTCATATGACCACTGGTCACATCTGGCAGAGAGGCGACAGCTCATGACCACGAGGGACAAGTACACGGACGTGCCCACGCCCTACTCGTGGGAGGTCCCCAGCGCCGGTGATGCGCGCTTCACGTGGGAGTACGACGACGGGCGCGCGCGACTCCTTTCCCTCTACCAGAAGGGGAAGGACAAGCAGTGGGATGCCCAGTCACGCATCGACTGGTCGCAGGACGTCGACCCCAAGAACCCGGTGGGGTTGCCCGACGAGTTCCATCCGCTGTTCGGCAGCCCAATGTGGGACACCGCGGACGACGCACGTCGCGCCGAGATGCGCCAGCACTTCCAGGCCTGGCAGTTCTCGCAGTTCCTGCACGGCGAGCAGGGGGCGATGGTGTGCTCGGCCAAGATCGTCGAGGTCGTCCCGGACCTGGACGCGAAGTTCTACGCAGCCACCCAGACCATGGACGAGGCGCGGCACGTCGAAGCGTTCTCACGGTTCCTGCAGGACAAGGTCGACATGGTCTACCCGATCAACAAGCATCTGACGGCGCTGCTGGACGACACCCTGCGCGACTCGCGCTGGGACATGCCCTACCTCGGCATGCAGGTCCTCATCGAAGGGCTCGCGCTGGCCGCCTTCGGAGTGCTGCGTGACATGGCGCCACCGGACTCGCTGGCCAAGCAGTTACTGGCCTACGTCATGCAGGACGAGGCCAGGCACGTCGCCTTCGGCCGAATCTCGTTGAAGGACTACTACTCCGCGCTGACGGAAGCCGAGCGCGACGAACGCGAAGAGTTCGTCGTGGACGCCTGCTACCTGATGCGCGACCGCTTCCGCGGCGAGGAGGTCTTCGAGACCCTCGGCCTCGACGTCAAAGCGTGTGCCGAGTGGGTCGACACGTCGCCGCTGATGATCCAGTTCCGCTCGCACCTGTTCAGCCGCATCGTGCCGATCGTCAAGGACATCGGGTTGTGGGGCGGCAAGGTGCAGCAGGCCTTCAAAGACATGGGCGTCCTCGACATGGCCGGCTTCGACATCGAGGCGCTGATGAAGGCCGACGAGGATCAGGCCGACGCGCTGGACAAGGCACACGCCGAGATGGCCGAGCGGGCCCTCGAGGTGGAGCGGGTGATCGCGGCGGGCGCGAGCTGAGCCGCTCGAGGACCTACGCGCGAGTTTTCTGGTTCAGCGGGGGGTTCAACGGGGGAATGTCCTGGCTCAGCACCGGTTGTGCCGCCATTTTCCTGTCGTAGGGGACTTCGCAGTCTTCACATCCCCAGATCAATTTGTGCATGTAACAGCCCACGCAGAAACCCAGCGTGGCCTCCGACCAGGTCAGGACAAAGCAGACCGCGACGACGGCCGCCATCGCCACGGGCGACGCGCCCAACAGCCGCATGGCAAGACACGTCGCCGCCAGGGCGGCACCGAGCAGCCAGGCGAACCGTTTCGGCCGCGTCGGCTTCCACACCGGCCGCATTCCCATCGTCAGCGCCGTGCCCAGGATGCCGGTGGGGCTGAACGGAGTCAGTCCGGTCGCCGCCGCAGCCAACATGTCGAAAAGCACGAGCGGACCGACAACGATCACCGGATCGGTTTCCGGACGCAACAGCAGTAATGCGATCGTGACGGCGGAGATGATGTTCAGCAGACCCGCCCGCGCGCGGGTCGCGACTTCGTTGACGCGCGGTTCCCCATGTTCCTGCGTCATTTGTCCCATCGCCCACCACGGCTGGTTGAGAAAAGCATGCTCGAGTGGGACTTGCCGATTGACCATGAGTTTGATCCTAAAGAAGCGGTGAAGCATTGGCCATGGACAGGCCACAGCCACGCTCACCGCGAACACTCCGTAGGAAACACCGGCGACCTGCCCGAAGCGCCGCTCCTCCTCATCGCTTCGCTCTGCATCGTCGCCGGCGCGGTCAGCTGCCGAACGACTTCGGTGGCGGCGGACCCTCGGGGAGCGCGCCCGGGTAGGGCAGCGCCAGGGCCTCGCGCTGGGCGGCGAACAACGTGTCGCAGGCACCCAATGCCGCGTCGAGCAGCTTGTCCAGCGTCGAACGCGGGAACGTCGCGCCCTCACCGGTGCCCTGAACCTCGACCAGCGTGCCGGTGTCGGTGGCGACGACGTTCATGTCGACCTCTGCGCGCGAATCCTCCTCGTAGGGCAGGTCGACGCGGATGCGGCCGTCGACCACGCCGACGCTGCAAGCCGCGATGGCACACGACAACGGCCTGGGGTCCGACAGCTTGCCGGCCGCCGACAGGTAGGTCACCGCATCGGCCAGCGCGACGTAGGCGCCCGTGATGGCCGCGGTGCGGGTGCCGCCGTCGGCCTGCAGGACGTCGCAGTCGACGGCGACGGTGTTCTCCCCCAACGCGGCCAGGTCGATGCAGGCCCGCAGCGACCGGCCGATCAGCCGGCTGATCTCCTGGGTGCGCCCGGACAGCCGGCCCTTCACCGACTCACGATCGGAGCGGGTGTGCGTCGCCGACGGCAGCATCGCGTATTCCGCGGTGAGCCATCCCAGGCCGGACCCCTTCCGCCACCGGGGGACGCCGTCGGTGACGCTGGCGGTGCACATGACCTTGGTGTGGCCGAATTCGATCAGGACCGAACCCGCCGGATGGTCGGTGAACCCCCGGGTGATGACCACGGGGCGAAGCTCGTCGTCGAGGCGACCGTCTTCTCGTTTGGACACCCGACAACCCTAACCAAGCGTGCAGCCGGTCGGGTCGCTCAGACCCGTTCGGAGCGGCGGATGTCGAACGTCTCGCCGCACACCACGGCGTGCACCGGGCCGTCGAACTCGGCCTTGGCCTCGCTGATCACGTCCTCGCGCGAAGTCCACGGCGGGATGTGCGTCAGCAACAGCTCGCGTACCCCGGCCTGCGCCGCGGCCCTGCCGGCCTCGGTGCCCGACAGGTGCAACGCGGGCGGACGGTCCGGCGAATGCGTCCACGAGGCCTCGCAGAGGAACACGTCCGCATCGCGAGCGAGTTCGACGAGCTGGTCGCAGAAGCCGGTGTCGCCGCTGTAGACGAACGACGCGCCGGTGGGGTCGGTGACCCGCAACCCGTACGACTCGGTCGGGTGAGCCACCACCCGCGGCACCACCGTCAGCGCGCCGAACGTCACGGGTTCGCCGTCGACCCAGTGGTGGACATCGAAAATGTCTGAGCAGTCGTCGATCTCACCGCCGTAGGGTGAGGACGCCGCCCCCAACCGCGACCACGTGTCGCTGGGGCCGTACAGCATCGCCTTGCCGTCGGGGCGGGTCGGGTGATACCGGCGCCAGACGAACAGACCCGGCATATCCAGGCAGTGGTCGGCGTGCAGATGAGACAGCAGGACGTGCACGGAGCTCGGGTCGGCGTAACGCTGCAGCGTTCCCAGCACGCCGCCGCCGAAGTCGAGCACCAGCGGCGGGGTGTCCGGTGCGCGGAGCAGATAACCCGACGCAGGCGAATCCGGGCCCACCACGCTGCCTGAGCAGCCGAGCACGGTGATTCGCACGGACACTACTGTGCCATGCCCGATACCGGCATGACGAAAACATGGCCGCATTTATGTGATCAGGATCTCCCCCGGCGCTGGCGGTGGGGAGGGTGGCGAACGGGCTGCACGCCGGTCACCGACGGACCCAGGAACCGGGCCGCGAGTTTGGTGAACGCCTCGGGATCGCCGGTGGCTTCGAACACCCGGCTCGCCGGCGGGGCGTCGGGACGATCGGGGTGTGGACGCAGCAGGTCGCGTCCGGTCAGCACCCGCAGTACTTCCTTGGCAGTTTCCTCCGCACTCGAAACGAGCGTCACTGTGTCGCCCATCGCCAGCTGAATCAACCCGGACAGCAGCGGGTAATGCGTGCAACCCAGCACCAGTGTGTCGACCCCGGCGCGCTGCAGCGGCTCCAGATAGCCCTCGGCCAGCCCGAGCACCTGACGTCCGCTGGTGACGCCGCGCTCCACGAAGTCCACGAAGCGCGGGCAGGCCACCGCGGTGATCTCGGTGTCGCGGGCGGCGGCGAACGCGTCCTGGTAGGCGTGCGACGCGATGGTCGCCTGCGTCCCGATCACCCCGATGCGGCCGTTGCGGGTGGTGGCGACCGCCCGGCGCACCGCCGGCAGGATCACCTCGACGACGGGCACGGCGTAGCGTTCGCGCGCATCCCGCAGGCACGCCGCCGACGCCGTGTTGCACGCGATCACCAGCGCCTTGACGCCGCGGTCGACCAGGTCGTCGCCGATGGCGAGTGCGTGCGCGCGGATCTCGGGAATGGGGAGCGGGCCGTAGGGCCCGTGCGCGGTGTCGCCGACGTAGATGATGTCCTCGTCGGGCAGCTGGTCGATGATGGCCCGGGCCACCGTCAGCCCGCCGACACCGGAATCGAAGATCCCGATGGGGGCCGGGGGCGGGCTCATGTGCTGCTCCGCCGGGTGGACGCGGTCTTGACGGCGCGGGCCTTGCGCTCCGGGCCGGACAGCACATAGGCGGCCACGACACCGGCGATCGCCCCGCACAGGTGGCCCTGCCACGACACGCCACCGCACGTGCCCAGCACCGGCATGGCGCCGAGCAGGATGCCGCCGTAGCCGACCAGGACCACCAGCCCGATGACGATGTTGCGCACCCGGCGCACGAATATCCCGAACACGAGCAGGAAGGCCAGCCAGCCGAAGATCAGTCCGGAGGCTCCGATGTGGTCGGTGGGGCCGCAGCCGCTGCCGACGTCGCCGATGAGCCAGGTGCCGAAACCACCCACGATCCACACGATCACGGTGGCCCAGACGAAGCGCGACAGCCCGGCCAGCGTCACGAGAAATCCCAGCACCAGCAGCGGCACGGTGTTGGCCATCAGGTGTTCCCAGCCGGCGTGCAGGACCGGCGCGAAGACGATGCCCCACAAGCCGTCGGCCTGCAGCGGCCTGATGCCGTTGGCGTCCAGCGAGTGCCGCGTCAGCTGGTCGATCAGTTCGACGAGGTAGAGCAGCGCCACGAAGGTGAGGATCGTGACCGCGCCGACCACCCACGCAGGCCGCGACGTCTCCTGGGCCGCCGGCGTGCCCGAACGCCCCTGCCGCCCGGTCATCGACGTCCCTTCGCCGGTCGCGCCCTCATCGGCCGAACGCTCCGGGCAACATGTCGCGGTAGGCCGGTATTCCGGCCACCGATTCGGCGCCGAGCACGCCGGCCAGCACCGCGCGCGCCACACAATCGGCGGCCGCGGCGCCCACCTCGCTGACCAACCCCGCCTCCGGAGAGAAGGCGGCGGGCGTATCGACCGCGGGCGGCACCTCGACCGCGCCGGTGGCGAGCGCGAACACCGTGTCGCCGTCCAGTGGGGTATGCGCCGGACGCACCGCGCGGGCCAGGCCGTCCTGGGCGGCGGTGGCGAGGCGCCGGCAGGCCGCCGGGCTGAGCGTGGCATCGGTCGCCACGACGCCGATCGTCGTGTTGAGGGGGTTGGCCAGCGGGCTCAGCCTGGGCGGCAGCCGCGCGAACGCGTCGACCTGTTCGGGCGGCGGCGGCCGCAGCGCGAACTCCCGGATCAGGTCCGCCATCCAGGGCAGGCCGGTGGCCCGGTCGGCGACGTCGCCGGCGGAGTTCACCACGACGATCGCGCCGACGGTCACGCCGCACCGCAACGTGGTCGAGGCGGTCCCGACGCCGCCCTTGAGCACCCCGGCCCGCGCCCCGACCCCCGCCCCGACCGTGCCGACCGCCGGCACCGCGTCGCCACCCCGGGCGGCCTCACACGCCGCGTAGCCGAAGTCGGCGGTCGGCCGGCGGTCCCAGCCGCCGACGGAAAGATCGAAGATCACCGCACCGGGCACGATGGGCACCACCCCGCCCTCCATCGCGACGCCGCGTCCGCGTTCCTCGAGCCAGCGCATGACGCCGTCGGCGGCCGCCAAACCGTAGGCGCTGCCACCGGCGAGCAGCACCGCGTCGACGAAGCGCACGGTGTTGGCGGGATCCAGCAGATCGGTTTCCCGCGTGCCGGGGGCGCCACCGCGGCAGTCGACCGCGCCGACGGTCCCGGGCGGGGCCAGCACGACGGTGACACCGCTGGCCCATCCGGCGCCCGGCGACGCGTCGGGATCCAGTCGGTGATGGTGGCCGACGCGGATGCCTCCGACGTCGGCGATCGAGCCCAGCGGCGAGGCCGTCAAGATGACCGGGGCCCCATCAGCACCAGGACCAGGTATTCCTGCAGGACCGTCAGCCACTGGTAGACATCGAAATGGGCGGCCAGCGGGTGGTCGGGCGGCAGGCGGTCCGGGCCCTCCGGGCCGATCTCGAGCATGACCCCCAGCGTCAGCCGGATGTCGTTGACCGCCGACACCCAGGCGTTCGCCTGGTCCTCCGTCAGCTCGAACTTGCCGCCCCGGTCCGGGATCGTCTGCAAAAGTTTTTGTGCCGCAACGCGTTTGGCCTCGATGATCTCCGGTTCGTGCAAACTGCGCAGCGCGGCGTTCAGGTCTTCGGGAACCTCGGCGGAGGGCTCGCCGCCGGCGTCTGCCCTGTAGAAGTCGGGCAGCAGACGGCGCAGCGTCGGATCGCGCGGCGGTTCGGAGTTTCCGGTCTTCATGCCGGTGATTTCTTCGAGTTCGTCTGCCGGCGAGGAGGATTCACGCTCGTCGAGCAGGCCGATCATCGCGCCGACGAGGTTGCGGAGCAGCTCGGCCTCGTGGGTGGCCAGCGAGGACCGAAAGCGGGGACCCCCGGGGGTCTCGACGCGCTTCCATTTGCGCACAGGGAATCGGGTGCCCTCACCGGTCCTGCTGCAGGGTCGCCCACAACCCGGCAGCATGCAGTCTGGATACGTCGGCTTCCATGGACTCGCGACTGCCCGCCGACACGACCGCCTTGCCTTCGTTGTGTACCTGCAACATCAGCTTGGTGGCATGCGGCTCGCTGTATCCGAACAACTTCTGCAGCACGTACGTCACATAGGTCATCAGGTTGACGGGGTCGTCCCACACGATCGTGACCCACGGACTGGTCGTGACCTCGAAAGGGGCGGCCTCGCGTTGTCCGGTAGTGCCCGGCCGCGACTTCGGCTCCGTGGGCGCTGACGCAACAACCATGGCTCCCAGGATAGCGAGCCACGTATCTGAATACCGAACCCGGCGCGGGGGCCGATACCGTAACGGAATGATCGACCCGGTCCCCGCTGGGCTGTTGACCGACAAGTACGAGTTGACCATGCTGGCGGCGGCGCTGCGCGACGGCACCGCCGCGCGCCGCACGACCTTCGAGCTGTTCGCCCGCAAGCTCCCCCCGGGACGCCGCTACGGCATGGTCGCCGGAACCGGGCGCCTGCTGGAAACGTTGCCGCACTTCAGGTTCGACGACGACGAGTGCCGGCTGCTCGCCGGGTTCCTGGACCCCGACACGGTCGGCTACCTGCGCGACTTCCGGTTCGGCGGCAACATCGACGGCTACGCCGAAGGGGAGCTGTACTTCCCCGGGTCGCCGGTGCTCTCGGTGACCGGCAGCTTCGCCGAATGCGTGGTGCTCGAAACGCTGGCGCTGTCGATCTTCAACCACGACACCGCGGTCGCGTCGGCGGCCGCGCGCATGGTCAGCGCCGCCGGCGGGCGTTCGCTGATCGAGATGGGAACGCGGCGGACCCACGAGCACGCCGCGATCGCCGCGGCGCGTGCGGCCTACATCGCCGGGTTCTCCGCCACCTCCAACCTGGCGGCCCACCGGCGATACGCGATCCCCGCCGAGGGCACCGCCGCGCACGCATTCACCATGCTGCACACGACGCGCGACGGACCCGACGAGCCCGCCGCGTTCCGCGCCCAGGTGCAGGCGCTGGGCGTCGACACCACGCTGCTGGTGGACACCTACGACGTGACGGCCGGCGTGGCCAACGCCGTGGCCGCCGCCGGCACGACGCTGGGCGCGGTCCGGATCGACTCCGGCGAGCTGGGCGTGCTCGCCCGCCAGGCGCGCCGGCAGCTCGACCAGTTGGGCGCGGGCGGGACCCGCATCGTGGTCTCGGGTGACCTCGACGAGTTCTCCATCGCCGCGTTGCGCGCCGAACCCGTCGACAGCTACGGCGTCGGCACCTCACTGGTCACCGGCGCGGGCGCCCCGACCGCGCACATGGTGTACAAGCTCGTCGAAGTGGACGGCATGCCGGTGCAGAAGCGCAGCACCCACAAGGAGTCACACGGGGGCCACAAAGAGGCGCTGCGCATCTCGCGCCCGACCGGCGTCGTCACCGAGGAGGTGGTGTATCCGGCCGGACGCCCGCCCGCCGTGGACGAACCGTTCCGGACCCTGAGCACTCCCCTGGTCCGCGGCGGCGTTGTCGTCGCCGAGACCGGTGCCCGCGCCCTGGTGCAGGCCCGCCGGCTGGCCGCCGCGGGCCTGCGCAGCCTGCCGTGGGAGGGGCTGGCATTGGCGCCCGGCGATCCGGCGATCCCCACCAGCCAGATCCCGGCCTGAGCCCCGCAGTGACCACGTCCCACGCATCGCCGACCGTGCCCGAGTTGTTGGCCGTCGCGGTGGCCGCGCTCGGCGGCAGTGCACGCGGCGGCCAACTCGAGATGGCCACCGCGGTGGCGCGGGCCTTCGACAGCGGCGAACACCTCGCCGTCCAGGCCGGCACCGGCACCGGCAAGTCGCTCGCGTACCTGATCCCCGCGATCCTCCGCGCCGTGAGCGACGACTCGCCCGTCGTCGTGTCGACGGCCACGATCGCCCTGCAGCGTCAGCTCGTCGACCGCGACCTGCCGCGGCTGGCCGAGTCGCTGGCCGATGCGCTGCCCCGAACGCCGCGGTTCGCGCTGCTGAAGGGCCGGCGCAACTATTTGTGCCTGAACAAGATCCACAACGGCGCGGCGGACGGCGACGACGCCGAAGGCCGGCCCCAGGAGGAACTCTTCGATCCGGTGGCGGTGAGCGCGCTGGGCCGCGACGTGCAACGGCTCACCGCGTGGGCGTCGACGACCGGGTCCGGCGACCGCGACGACCTGCGGCCCGGCGTTCCCGACCGGTCGTGGTCGCAGGTCAGCGTCTCCGCACGCGAATGCGTCGGCGTGGCGCGCTGCCCGTTCGGCACCGAGTGCTTTTCCGAGCGGGCGCGTAGCCGCGCCGGCGCCGTCGACATCGTGGTCACCAACCACGCGCTGCTGGCCATCGACGCCGTCGCCGAATCGACGGTGCTGCCCGAGCATGCGCTGCTGGTGGTCGACGAGGCGCACGAGTTGGTCGACCGGGTGACGTCGGTGGCCACCGCGGAGCTGACGTCGGCCACCCTCGGGGTGGCCACGCGCCGGATCGCCCGGCTCGTCGGTCCCGAACTGACTCAGCGGTTGGAGGCGGCCACGGCCAACCTCGCCGCCGCGATCCACGACGCCCCGCCCGGCCGCATCGATCGGCTCGACGACGAGCTGGCGACCTACCTGACGGCGCTGCGCGATGCGGCGAGCGCGGCACGGTCGGCGATCGACACCACCGGCCCGGGGCGGGCCGAGGCCGGGGCGGCGTCGGCCCGCGCCGAGGCGGTCGCCGCGCTCAGCGAGATATCCGACACCGCGTCGCGCATCCTCACGTCGTTCGCGCCCGCCATCCCCGACCGCACCGATGTGGTCTGGCTCGAGCACGAGGACAACCGGGGGTCGCCGCGGCCCGTGCTGCGGGTGGCGCCGCTGTCGGTCTCCGGCCTGCTGCGCGACCGGGTTTTCTCCCGGGCGACCACCGTGTTGACGTCGGCGACGCTGACGGTCGGCGGGTCCTTCGACGCGATGGCCGCGGCGTGGGGCCTGACCGCACCGGACACCGGCGGCGGGTTGAGGTGGCGTGGTGTCGACGTCGGGTCGCCGTTCGACCACGCGAAGGCGGGCATCCTCTACGTCGCCGCCCACCTGCCGCCGCCCGGCCGCGACGGCGCCGGGTCGGCCGAGCAGCTCACCGAGATCGCCGGGCTCATCACCGCCGCAGGCGGGCGCACCCTGGGCCTGTTCTCGTCGATGCGGGCCGCGCGGGCCGCCGCCGGGGCCATGCGGGAACGGTTGTCGACGCCGGTGTTGTGTCAGGGCGACGACAGCACCCCGGCGCTGGTCGAGCGGTTCAGCGCCGACCCGGAGACCTCGCTGTTCGGCACGCTGTCGCTGTGGCAGGGCGTCGACGTGCCGGGCCCCTCGCTGTCGCTGGTGCTGATCGACCGCATCCCCTTTCCCCGCCCGGACGATCCCTTGCTGGGTGCGCGGCAGCGAGCCGTGGCCGCCCGCGGCGGCAACGGTTTCATGGCCGTGGCCGCCAGCCACGCGGCGCTGCTGCTGGCGCAGGGCTCCGGGCGGCTGCTGCGCCGCGTGACCGACCGCGGCGTCGTTGCGCTGCTCGACTCACGGATGGTCACCGCCGGCTACGGCGCCTACCTGCGGGCCTCGCTGCCGCCGTTCTGGCAGACGACCGACGCCGCCTTGGTGCGGGGGGCGCTGGAACGACTGCGCACCGCGCCCGACGGGGTGTCGGCCTGACCCTTCGGGGCCGTTACCCGGCGAGGGTCACCAGGCCGAGCTCGGCGCTGCCGGCAAGCATCGGGTGGCGGGGCAGCACGCGCACGGTGTAGCCGACCGCACCGGCCAGCGGCAACGGCGTCGTCGTGGAGAACACCTCTTTCCCGCCTTCGGCGCCGCCGGTGTGCGGCATGTCGACGGTGACCGGGTCCTGCAGTACGTCGCTGGAGTCCACCCGGCCCAGCACCGCCTGCACGGCCACCTCGTCGGGCCGCAGTCCGCCCAGCCGCACGGTGGCGGTCAGGGTCAGCTTCGACCCGAGCAGCGGCGTGTCCGGCAGGCCGGTGCTGTCGACGTCGGTAACGCCGATCTTGGGCCACGCCTCTGCGACGCGCCGGCGGTAAGCGGCCAGTTCCCGCGCGGCGCCGAACCGACCGTCCTCACCGCCGCTGGTTTTGCGCAGCGACTGCGCCGCGGGCGTGTAGTACCCCTCGACATAGTCCCGCACCATCCGGGAAGCCAGCACCTTCGGCCCCAGCGTCTGCAGCGTGTGGCGCACCATCTCCACCCACCGGGGCGGCACCCCGTGTTCGTCGCGCTCGTAGAACTTCGGTGCCACCGCTTCTTCCAGCAGCGTGTAAAGCGCGTTGGCCTCCAGGTCGTCGCGACGCACCTCGTCTGCCAGACCGGTGGCCGACGGGATCTCCCAGCCGTTTTCGCCGTCGTACCACTCGTCCCACCAGCCGTCACGGATGGACAGGTTCAGCCCGCCGTTCAGCGCGCTCTTCATCCCGGAGGTGCCGCACGCCTCCAGCGGACGCAGCGGGTTGTTCAGCCAGACGTCGCATCCCCAATACAACAGCCGGGCCATCGACATGTCGTAGTCGGGCAGGAAGGCGATGCGGTGGCGGACCCGCGGGCGGTCGGCGAAGCGCACCACCTGCTGGATCAGCGCCTTGCCGCCGTCGTCGGCGGGATGGGACTTCCCGGCCACGATGAGCTGGATCGGCCGTTGCTCGTCGAGCAGCAGTCGTTCCAGCCGGTCGGGATCGCGCAGCATCAGGGTCAGCCGCTTGTAGGTCGGCACCCGCCGCGCGAACCCGATGGTCAGCACGTCCGGGTCGAAGGCCGTCCCGATCCAGGCCAATTCGGCGTCCGCCGCGCCGCGCTCCAGCCACGATCGGCGCAGCCGCGCCCGGACGTCCTCGACCAGCAGCGAGCGCAACTGCGAGCGGATCCACCACAGGTGACCGGGGTCGACCTGCTGCAGCCGCTGCCAGACCGCGGGTTCGCTCAACGAGTCCGACCCGGCGAGCTCGCGGCCCAGCTCCAGCCACTGCGGTGCGGCCCAGGTGGGCGCGTGCACGCCGTTGGTGATCGACCCGATCGGCACCTCGCTCCGGTCGAACCCGGGCCACAGCTCGCTGAACATCGCCCGGCTCACCCGACCATGCAGCAGGGAGACGCCGTTGGCGCGCTGGGCCAGCCGCAGGCCCATGTAGGCCATGTTGAACTTCGCCGGGTCGGCCTCGGCGCCGAGCTCGAGGATCCGGGCGGTCGGCAGGCCCGGGAGCAACGTGGCCCCGAGTTGGTCGTCGAAGTAGCGCCGCACCATCTCCAGCGGGAACCGGTCGATACCGGCGGGCACCGGGGTGTGGGTGGTGAACACCGTGCTGGAGCGAACGACGGTCAGCGCGGTGTCGAAGTCCAGTCCCGAGTCCGTGACCAGCTCGCGGATGCGCTCCGCTCCGAGGAACCCGGCGTGTCCCTCGTTCATGTGGAACACCTCGGGCGCGGGCAGGCCCTCGTTGGCCGTGAACGCGCGGATCGCCCGCACCCCGCCGACGCCGGCCAGGATTTCCTGCTTGATGCGATGCTCCTGGTCGCCACCGTAGAGCCGGTCGGTGACGCCGCGCAGGTCGTGCTCGTTCTCGGGCACGTCGGAATCCAGCAGGAGCAGCGGCACGCGCCCCACCTGCGCGACCCAGACCCGGGCCCGCAGCTGCGCCGAGTCCGGCATGTTCAGCTCCACCAGCACCGGATCCCCGCTGGTGGTGTCGGTCAGGAGCCGCAGGGGAAGCCCCTGCGGATCCAGCGACGGGTAGGTCTCCATCTGCCAGCCGTCGGCGGTCAGAGATTGCCGGAAGTATCCGGAGCGGTAGTAGAGCCCCACGGCCACCAGCGGCACCCCCAGATCGGAGGCGGACTTCAGGTGGTCGCCGGCCAGGATTCCCAGACCACCCGAGTAGTTGGGCAACACCTCGGCGACGCCGAACTCCATGGAGAAGTACGCGATCGACGTCGCCATCTCCACCCCGGTGTCCTGCTGCTGCTGGTACCACAGGGGACGGCTCAGGTAGTCGCGCAGGTCGGCAGCCAGGCCGTCGAGCCGGGTCAGGAACCCCTCGTCGACGGCCAGCTCGTCCAGCCGCGCCGGGTTCACCGCGCCCAGCAGCGCAACCGGATCGGAGCCGCACTGGGCCCACAACGTCGGGTCGATGGTGGCGAACAGGTCTTGGGTCGGCTTGTCCCACGACCACCTCAAGTTGGTGGAGAGCTGTTCGAGCGCGACCAGGCGCTCGGGCAGATGAGCACGGACGGTAAAGCGGCGGAGGGCTTTCACACGTCATTACCTTACTGAGGACGCCAACCGGCGCAGCGCAACCAACCCAGCGTTCACCTTCACCCGGTGTGGCCGGACACTAGGATGGGTATCGGGAGGAAATGGGGCGCGACGGGAGTTTCCAGGCGTGGTCCCCCACATCGAGAGATTTCTCCCACGAGAGGCGTTCCGCGACGAGGAACCTGACGGTCTTGCCGCACGACTTGAACACCCGCGGCACGAGCAGCGTCCCGCTGACGAGGCGGGCAGATCGACTTCCCCGGGCGACGACTCGGTCCGGGCAGCGGGCGGAGGAGGAGCCGGGCGGATTGAACCCGCACGGATTGAACCCGGACGAATTGAACCCGGACGAATTGAACCCTGACGAATTGAACGGAGTGGTGGTGCCCGGTCGTATCGAGATCGATGACGTCCAGCCCGTCGTTTCCTGCGGCGCGTACCCTGCCAAGGCGGTGGTCGGCGAGGTCGTCCCGGTCAGCGCGGCGGTATGGCGCGAAGGCCACGACGCGGTGGCGGCCACCCTGGTGGTGCGTTACGTGGGGCAGCGCTACCCGCAGGTGACCGAGGTCCGTCAGATCAAGGCGGTCGAGGCTCCCGAAAGGCCGGCCGGGGCGCACGAGGCGGGCGCGCCCGACCCGCAGCGGGTCAAGCCGCAGCTGCTCCCCATGAGGATGGGCGAAGAACCCTACGTGTTCCATGGCCAGTTCACCCCCGACCGCGTCGGCCTGTGGATGTTCCGCGTGGATGGGTGGGGTGACCCGATCGCCTCGTGGAAGCACGGGCTGGTCGCCAAATTGGACGCCGGCCAGGGCGAAGCCGAGCTGTCCAACGACCTGGTGGTCGGCGCACGGCTGTTCGAGCGCGCCGCGGCCGGTGTGCCTCGCGCGCGCCGCGATCCGCTGCTAGCCGCGGCCGGGGCGTTGCGGGCCGCCGGCGATCCGGTCACCCGCACCGCGCCGGCCCTGGCGCCCGAGATCGACGAACTCCTCGCGGAGCATCCGTTGCGCGACCTGGTGACCCGTGGCGAACAGTTCGGGGTCTGGGTGGACCGGCCGCTGGCCCGCTTCGGCTCGTGGTACGAACTGTTTCCGCGCTCTACCGGTGGATGGGACGCTGACGGCACCCCGGTGCACGGCACCTTCGCCACGACGGCCGCGCAGCTTCCCCGCATCGCCGACATGGGGTTCGACGTCGTCTACCTTCCGCCGATCCATCCGATCGGCAAGGTACATCGCAAGGGCCGCAACAATTCCCCCACTGCCGCACCCGGGGACGTCGGCTCCCCGTGGGCGATCGGCAGCGACGAGGGCGGCCACGACGCGATCCACCCCAGTCTGGGCACCATCGACGAGTTCGACGACTTCGTTTCCGCGACAAGGGCTCTGGGTATGGAGGTGGCGCTGGACCTGGCCCTGCAGTGCGCACCGGATCATCCCTGGGCCCGCGAACACCGGGAGTGGTTCACGGAGCTGCCGGATGGCACCATCGCCTACGCCGAGAACCCGCCGAAGAAATACCAGGACATATATCCGCTCAACTTCGACAACGACCCCGCCGGCCTGTACGACGAGGTTCTGCGCGTGTGTCGGCACTGGATCGACCACGGCGTCAAGATCTTTCGGGTCGACAACCCGCACACCAAGCCACCGAACTTCTGGGCCTGGCTGATAGCCCAGATCAAAGACCACGACCCCGACGTGCTTTTCCTCGCCGAGGCCTTCACGCCGCCGGCCCGCCAGTACGGGCTGGCCAAGCTCGGGTTCACCCAGTCCTACAGCTACTTCACCTGGCGGACGGCCAAGTGGGAGCTCACCGAATTCGGCAACGACATCGCGGCACTCGCCGACTTCCGCCGGCCGAACCTGTTCGTCAACACCCCCGACATCCTGCACGCGATACTGCAGCACAACGGCCCGGGCATGTTCGCCATCCGCGCCGTGCTTGCCGCGACGATGGGCCCGGCCTGGGGTATGTACTCCGGTTACGAACTCTTCGAGCACCGCGCGGTGCGGGAGGGCAGCGAGGAGTACCTGGACTCGGAGAAGTACGAACTGCGTCCCCGCGACTACGCGGGCGCACTCGCCGAGGGCCGGTCACTGGAGCCGTTCATCACGCAAATCAACGCGATCCGCCGGCTGCATCCGGCACTGCAGCAGCTGCGCACCATTCGTTTTCACCACGTGGACAACGACGCGATGCTGGCCTACAGCAAGTTCGACCCGGCCACCGGCGACTGCGTGTTGGTGGTGGTGAGCCTCAACGCGTTCGGGCCCGAGGAAGCCACCCTGTGGTTAGACATGGCGGCATTGGGTATGGAGCCCTATGAGCGATTCTGGGTACGCGACGAGATAACAGGCCACGAATTCCAATGGGGACAAGCGAATTACGTCCGACTCGACCCTGCGCAAGCAGTCGCGCACATTATCAACATGCCCCTCTTGCCGAACGAATCCCGAAACACGCTGCTACGCAGGAGATGAACGCACCCGGAGGTGAAAGGGATATGAGCAGAGCCGACCAACTCGACGAAATGCACCTGGCGCCCGACCCACACGACCTGTCGCGCCTGGTGGCCGGCACGCACTACAACCCGCACAGCATTCTGGGCGCCCACGAGTACGCCGACCACACCGTCATCCGGGTGTTCAGACCGCATGCCACCGAGGTCGTCGCACTCGTCGGTGACGATCGGTTCCCCTTGCGCCACATCGAATCGGGCCTGTTCTCCGTGGCATTGCCTTTCACGGGCCTGATCGACTACCGGCTACAGATCAGCTACCAGGGCACCGATCCGTACACCGTCGCGGACGCCTACCGGTTCCTGCCCACCCTGGGCGAGATGGATCTGCACCTGTTCGGCGAAGGCCGCCACGAGCGACTCTGGGAAGTCCTGGGCGCCCATCCCCGCTCCTTCACCACGGCCGACGGTGCCGTGGACGGCGTCTCGTTCGCCGTGTGGGCGCCCAACGCCAAAGGGGTCAGCCTGATCGGGGAGTTCAACGGCTGGACGGGCACCGAGGCCCCCATGCGGGAGCTGGGCTCCTCGGGGGTGTGGGAGCTGTTCTGGCCCGGGTTCTCCGTCGAGGGTCTCTACAAGTTCCGCGTCCACGGCGCCGACGGCGTGGTGACCGAACGTGCCGACCCGATGGCCTTCGCCACCGAGGTGCCCCCGCACACCGCGTCGCGGGTGACGGTCAGCCGATACCGCTGGAGTGACGCGGACTGGATGACGCGGCGCGCCCAGCTCAACCCGGTGTTCGAGCCGATGAGCACCTACGAGGTGCACCTGGGCTCCTGGCGCCCGGGGCTCAGCTATCGCCAGCTCGCCGCGGAGCTGACGGAATACGTGGTGGAGCACGGGTTCACCCACGTCGAACTGCTGCCGGTCGCCGAGCACCCGTTCGCCGGCTCGTGGGGATACCAGGTCACGTCGTATTACGCGCCCACGTCGCGGTTCGGCACCCCCGACGAGTTCCGGGGACTCGTCGACGCCCTGCACCAAGCCGGCATCGGCGTCATCGTGGACTGGGTGCCCGCGCACTTCCCCAAGGACGCCTGGGCGCTGGGGAGGTTCGACGGCACCGCGCTCTACGAACATTCCGATCCGCGACGCGGCGAACAACTCGACTGGGGCACTTACGTGTTCGACTTCGGCCGCCGCGAGGTACGCAACTTCCTGGTGGCCAATGCGCTCTACTGGATCGAGGAGTTCCATGTCGACGGCCTGCGCGTGGACGCCGTCGCCTCGATGCTGTACCTGGATTACTCACGCCCGGCCGGCGGCTGGACACCCAACATCTACGGCGGCCGCGAGAACCTCGAGGCGGTCCAGTTCCTGCAGGAGATGAACGCCACGGTGCACAAGACGGCGCCAGGGATCGTCACCATCGCCGAGGAGTCGACGTCGTGGCCGGGCGTGACGCGTCCGACAAGTCTTGGCGGCCTGGGCTTTTCGATGAAGTGGAACATGGGCTGGATGCACGACACGCTGGACTACATCAGCCGCGACCCGGTCTATCGCAGCTACCACCACCACGAGATGACGTTCTCGATGCTCTACGCGTTCAGTGAGCACTACGTGCTGCCGATCAGCCACGACGAGGTGGTGCACGGCAAAGGCACGTTGTGGGGACGGATGCCGGGTAACAACCACGTCAAGGCCGCCGGCCTGCGCAGTCTGCTTGCCTACCAGTGGGCGCACCCGGGCAAGCAGTTGCTGTTCATGGGCCAGGAATTCGGCCAGCGCAACGAGTGGTCCGAGGAGCGCGGCCTGGATTGGTGGCAGCTCGACGAGCAGGGCTTCTCCAACGGCGTCCTGCGGCTGGTGCGCGACATCAACGCGATCTACCGCAGTCATCCGGCGCTGTGGAGCCAGGACACCATCCCGGACGGCTATTCCTGGATCGATGCCAATGACTCCGCCAACAACGTACTGAGTTTCCTGCGCTACGGAAGCGACGGTTCGGTCATGGCCTGCGTCTTCAACTTCGCGGGCTCCGAGCACAGCGGCTACCGGCTCGGCCTGCCGGTCGCCGGCCGGTGGCGCGAGGTGCTCAACACCGACGCCACGGACTACAGCGGCTCCGGCGTCGGCAACATGGGCGGCGTCGAGGCCACCGAAAACCCGTGGCACGGCCGGCCGGCGTCGGCGCTGCTGGTGCTGCCGCCGACGTCGGCGTTGTGGCTGGAGCCCGAGTAGCGCCAGCAGACGCAAAATCGCCCTGAAACCTCCGGTTCAGGGCGATTTTGCGTCTGCTCGCCAGCTCAGTACAGGGCGTTGGCGAGGTTGCGCCGGCCGGCGACGACCTCGGAATCGGCTGGATCGAAGAGTTCGAACAACTCGACCAGGCGGGTGCGCACCCTGGTGCGCTCGTCCCCGGATGTCTTGCGCACCAACGCGATCAGACGCTCGAATGCGGCGCCGACCTCCTGGTTGAGGATCTGCACATCGGCGGCCGCGAAGGCGGCGTCGATGTCGCCCGGCGCCGCGTCGGCGACCGCGACCGCGTCGGGGACCTGGGCCGTCGCGCGGGTGAGGAAGTCGATCTGCCTTATCGCGGCCTTCGCCTCGACGCTGCCGGGGTTGGCGTCCAGGATCGCCTGGTACGACGCCCTGGCGGCGTCGAAGTCGCCGGCCTCGAGTTGCTGGCGGGCCTGCAGCAGCTCCGGATCGGTTTCCGCGGACTCGCCCGAAGCCCCTGGGCCCCTGAGCTTGCCGTCGGTAGCCGAGAGCAGCGAGTCCACCCACCGGCGCAGCTGGTCGGCCGGCTGCACGCCCTCGAAGCTGGACAACGGCTGCCCGGCGGCCAACGCCACCACGGTCGGAACCGCCTCCACACCGAACGCCTGGGCCACCCGGGGCGCCGCCTCGACGTCCACCGTGGCCAGCGACCATTTGCCGTTGTCCTCGGCGGCCAGCGCGGACAGCGTTTCGGCCAGCTGGGCACATGCGTCGTTGCGCGGCAACCACAGCAACACCACGACCGGCAGTTCGCCGGACCGGATCAGCACCTCGTCTTCGAAATTGGCCTCGGTGACCTCGGTCACCCCGGGCGCCGCCGACGCCGCCCGGCCGCCGGGGCCACCTGCCGATGCTTTTTGCTGGGCGCGCTGCTTGAGGCCGGACAGGTCGACCGCACCAGCCAGCGCAGGCCCAATGGAGGATCGGGGACGCGTCACGCCGTCAAGTCTGTCATGCACATCGGTGCCCGATCCACCCGGTGGCGCGGACACACGCGCACAGCGAAAATCCGCCCGCCGGCCCGGCCGAAAGGCGCCTGAGCGGCCGATATGACGAACATCACAACCGCGCGCGGATGCCGTGCCGGCAACGCCGGCACATGCATCCCGACCCCGCCTACACCGTTACCCGGCCCGCAAAATCAACGCATCGCCCTGCCCGCCCGCCCCGCACAGGGCGGCGACACCGTAGCCGGAGCCGCGGCGCGCCAGCTCCAATGCGGTGTGCAGCGCAATGCGGGCTCCCGACATGCCGATCGGATGCCCGACGGCGATCGCCCCGCCGTTGACGTTGACGATCTCGGGATCCAGTCCCAGCTCGCGGGTCGAGGCCAGCGCGACCGCCGCGAACGCCTCGTTGATCTCCACCACGTCGAGCCGGTCGACCGAGATGCCTTCGCGCCCGAGCGCTTTCTTGATCGCGTTGGCCGGTTGGGACTGCAGCGTCGAATCGGGGCCGGCCACGACGCCGTGCGCACCGATCTCGGCGAGCCACGTCAGGCCCAGCGCCCGGGCCTTTTCCTTGTTCATCACCACGACCGCGGCCGCGCCGTCGGAGATCTGCGAGGCCGAACCGGCGGTGATGGTGCCGTCCCGGCGGAATGCCGGCTTGAGCCCGGCCAGCGATTCGGCGGTGGTGTTGGCGCGGATGCCCTCGTCCTCGGCGAACTGCAGCGGGTCACCCTTGCGCTGCGGGATGCTGACCGGAACCACCTCGTCGACAAACACGCCGTCCTTCCACGCCGCGGCCGCCCGCTGGTGCGACCGCGCGGCGTAGGAGTCCTGCTCCGCCCGGGTGAATTTGTCGACGTCGTTGCGCTGCTCGGTGAGCGCACCCATCGGCTGGTCGGTGAACACGTCGTACAGACCGTCGTAGGCCATGTGGTCCAGCACGGTGACGTCGCCGTACTTGTAGCCCGCGCGGCTGTCCATCAGGAGGTGGGGCGCCTTGGTCATGGACTCCTGCCCGCCGGCCACCACCACGTCGAACTCCCCGGCACGAATGAGCTGGTCGGCCAGCGCGATCGCGTCGATACCGGACAGGCACATCTTGTTGATGGTCAGCGCCGGGACGTCCCAGCCGATGCCGGCCGCCACCGCCGCCTGGCGGGCGGGCATCTGGCCGGCTCCGGCCGTCAGCACCTGGCCCATGATCACGTACTCGACCACGCCCGCCGGCAGGCCGGCCTTCTCCAGCGCGCCGGCGATCGCGACGGCGCCAAGATCGCTGGCCGAGAAATCCTTCAGCGAACCCATCAACTTGCCGATCGGCGTCCGGGCTCCAGCAACGATCACCGACGTCGTCATAACTACCTCCTAGGCTGCGCGGACGGCCGATTCCGATCCCTGGTGAAGCGGAATCTTTGCCGTCAGGTTACCGTTGCGAGATGACGACCGATCAAGTTGACGCCCGTCAGGTGCTCGGTACCGCGCTCGTGACGGCAGTCGACCACGTCGGCATCGCCGTCCCCGACCTGGACGCGGCGATCGCCTGGTACCACGACCACCTCGGCATGGTCCTGGTGCACGAGGAGGTCAACGACGATCAGGGTATCCGCGAGGCCATGCTGGCTGCACGCGGCGGGCCCATCGGCACCGCACAGATCCAGTTGATGGCCCCAATCGACGATTCGTCGGCCATCGCGAAGTTCCTCGACAAGCGCGGACCGGGCATCCAGCAGCTGGCGGTTCGGGTCAGCAATCTCGACACCCTCTGCGAGCAACTCCGCTCACAAGGAGTCCGGCTGACCTACGAGGCGCCGAGACGCGGCACCGCGAACTCTCGAGTCAACTTCATCCATCCCAAGGATGCCGGCGGAGTTCTGATCGAGTTGGTCGAGCCGGCTTTGTAGGGCCGGTCGTCACGACCACCTCCGGGTCGGACCGCGAGTCGCGCGGTTGCTCCAGCACGGGGTGTGCCAGTGCCGTCGGTCCTCGATCCCGGATTCGGGGGCATCCGCCGGCCAGACCACGACATGCGCGGTTGCCGAACGTATCTCGTGGTCGCAACCGGGGCATCGATAGACTTTGACGGCGCGTGCCGCGGCGACCGGGTGAACCTCGTAGTCGTATCCGTCGGGCCCCGCCTCGACCCGCCGCGAGACCGACGACAACAGCGGGGGCCCCTGCCGTCGCGGCGGTGTGCGGCGCCGTGTCATTGGTAGTCAGGGGCGCGGTGCCCGCAATGCGGGTCCGTTTCCCCATCCCCCTTTCAATCCGTGCGTGCGGTTTTCCCGCACACGGCTTACCGATGATCTTCTAGACATGGTTACGC
>Ga0078972_1008593_pt1 | contig 21155 bp, 17 predicted proteins | sample YelNatPaOPGAMG01_FD_67568 | JGI IMG/M metagenome (GOLD analysis project Ga0078972, IMG submission 67568) | Hot spring thermophilic microbial communities from Obsidian Pool, Yellowstone National Park, USA - OP-RAMG-01 (SPADES assembly) (version 2) | ecosystem: Environmental > Aquatic > Thermal...
GCGAACCCTCAGCCCACGGGGGTGGGCAAAACGGGGGGTCCAGGGGGGCGAAGCCCCCATGGCGGGGGGTTGTGGGGGGTGTCCCCCCACAAAACCAAAAGAGGGAGCGAGTTGCCCGCATTAACAAGCCAGCCACGAGTGGGACCCAAAACGCTGGCGAACCCTCAGCCAGCGGGGGTGGGCAAACAGGGGGGTCCAGGGGGGCGGAGCCCCCTGGTGGGAGGTATCCCCCAAAAAAACACCACAGGAAACTTCTCAAGCAGTGAGGCCTCACTTACGGCCCGGCGCATTTGTTTTGCCCACGCCTGCATGCTATAATTAGTTAGCCCCTGGGTAAGGAGCGAATATGGAGGAGAGGCTTAAGGAGGCAATAGAAACCTTTAAAGCTTTTTTGAGCCAATGTCCACCTTCCGCTCACACCCTCATCATCTCCCACAGCGACGCCGACGGCATAGGAGCCGGCGCTATAATGCACAAAACCTTAGAGCGCTTGGGCTTTAAAGATTTCTCCACCCTCATCACCGGCAAAGGCCAAAACGCCTATACCCCCTTAACCAAAAGACAAGCCGCAGAGTTTGCCCCCGAAAGGCTTTTCGTCCTGGATTTGGGATGCAAAGAGGAGCCGGTTGTTCCAGGGGTACCCACCCTTTTCATAGACCACCACCGCCCTTACGGAGTGCCACCGGAGGGCATCCTAATCTCCAGTTACCGTTGGGACCCCATCCCCAATTCCAGCTTGCTTACTTTCTGGCTGTGCCGTTCCGTGGCCGATGTTGAAGATTTGGACTGGGTAGCAGCAATCGGAACGCTGAGCGATCTTGGAGATAAAGCGCCGTTTGACATCATCAAGCAGGCTAAGGATAAATACAAGGCCAAGTGGCTCAAGGAGGCCACAGCTTTAATCAATGCGGCGCGGAGGAGCAGCTCAGGAGATGCCTCGGTAGCCCTTCAGGCTGTGCTCAAAGCCTCGCACCCGAGGGAAATCGTGGAAGGGGCAAGTCCGGAGGCCCGCTTGCTCCATGAGTTCAGGGAGGAAGCCAAGATGGCGCTGGAGGAGGCCAAAAAGGCTTCCCCCAAGTTCAGCGGGAACGTGGCCTTGGTAGAAATTTCCACCCCGTGCTACGTTCATCCCTTAATCGCCCAAATATGGCGCACTCGCCTCCCCAAATACATCGTAATCGTGGCCAACTACGGCTACATACCCGGCTACGTAGCTTTCAGCGTCCGGACTGCTGCCGATGTCAATGTCTTGGATTTCCTGGGCCAAGTAGAAGTAGACGTGGCCGAAGGATACATGGGCTACGGCCACGACCAGGCTTCAAGTGGTGTGATACCGGTTGAATCCTGGAAAGTACTGCTCAGCAGGCTGGGATTTGGGGAGGGATGATTTGGAAGCAACGCTTAGGCCCTCATGGCGGGATTGCCTTTACCTTTCCCTCCTGGCCTTAGCCGTGCTTATCTTCTTCTGGCCAACGTGGATTCCCGACCTGGCCGATAGAGCCAGGTTCAAACCCGGCGATTTCACCCACATCTTTTTCCCCGCCCGATATTATTCAGCCTCCCACTTGGCCCGTGGCCAGCTACCTTTGTGGAACCCTTTCATCTCCTGCGGATACCCCCACTTTGCCGACCCCCAAGCCGCTACCTTTTACCCCATTGCTTGGGCTACTGCTTTCTTAACCGGCGGGAATCTCTCTCCGGAAGCCTTGCAGTGGGAAGCCATCTTCCACTTCTTCTTGGCCGGCCTTTTCACTTACCTCTTTGCCCTTTACCTCACGAGGAACCGCGAAGGTGCTTTCTTAGCTGCCATCTCCTTCACATTCAGCGGATACTTAACCGGCTTCCCTCCCCTTCAGCTTTCCATGCTTGAGGCCGACATATGGCTTCCTGCTTCCCTCTTAGCCATTACCTTGGCCATTGACCGAGGCTCTTTCCTCTGGGCTGGAGTTTCGGGGCTTTGCCTGGCGATGGTCTTGTTAGCGGGGGGGCCTCAGTCTTACCTGACCATTTTACCCTTAACCCTGGCCTGGCTCTTCTACCGAGCTTACAAGAAAGGGCTTCCTTGGGGGAAGGCCATCCAGCTTATGGCCCTAATAGCGGCTTTTTGGCTTGGTTTCGGGGCAATCCAGGCAATCCCAACTTGGGAACTGACCAAGCTATCGGAGCGCGCTGCCATACACTGGGAGAATGTTTCCGAGGGCGGGTTTGCCTGGTGGGAGCTGATGGGAGCCGCTTTGCCTCATGTGGTGGGGAGTTATGCCCTTTACCCCGGACTTATCGCCCTCATCTTGGCCGCTTGGGCTGTATGGAAGAGGCAAGGGCTTTTCTGGTTCGGGGTTGCTCTTGCCAGCCTTTTCTTCTCGCTTGGCAAAAATTTTGCCCTTCTGCCCATCTTTTACCTGCTTCAGAAACTTGCCTTCCCCGGCTACCTCCGCAACGTAGAAAGGGTAGCTCTGGCCTTCTGCTTTTCAGTGGCAATGTTAGCTTCCTTGGGTTTTGTGGAACTGAACAAAGGGGACGAGAAGCTGCGCAAAGCTCTCGGAGTCACAGCCTTGGCCTTTTTCCTCGGCTGGCTTTTGGCTTCGCTGGCCTCCAAGGCTTTGCCTGGCCAGCCCACTCAATATAGCTGGCTCTTGGATTCCCTGGCCTACGATTCCTTGCTGCTTCTGGCCATATGGAGTGCCCTTGAGTTCGCCGGAAAAAGCCTGCGCCGTTTCCTCTTGCCAGCTATTCTCCTTCTGGACCTTTTCACCATAAACATGGGCAGAATCTTAGAGCCGGCGAAGGGGATTTGGCCTCCTTTTGACGTGGTGGAAAAATTTGCCCCTTTGCAGGCCATCCCCGGCACATTCCGGATTGACGGAAACGAATCGGGCTTACCTGATGTTGGAGTTTTCCTCGGGCTTGAGAATGTATCCGGAGCAGCCCCACTGCAGATGGCTTGGCACAAGGAAATCATGGCTGAGGTGAAGGAGATAACTCGCCTAAAACTGGAGAACGTCCACATTCTGGCCACGCAAAGGGATATAACCCATGGCGCTTTCAAGCTCCTTTACGAAAGAGGTGGCCTCAAATTTTACGCCTTCTTTGGCTTCAATCCGAGGGCTTACCTGGTTTCTGAGGTGCGGAAGGCCCAATCCAACCGAGAAATAATCTCAATCCTTAATTCCCCAGATTTTGCCCCAGAGTCCATGGCTGTGGTCCCCAGCTCTTTCCCTGACCTTCCCAAGTTGCCTCTGGGAGCGAGTGAAGGGGTTAAAATTATAGAACGAGGCGAGACTTTTGCTGTCTTGCAGGTTAAGGCGGAGGTTCCGAGGTTATTGGTGTATGTAGAAAGTTACTACCCAGGCTGGAGAGCAGAAGTGGATGGGCATCCGGCCACTGTCTACAAAGTGAACGGTGCTTTCCGCGGGGTGATTGTCCCCGGGGGTGAGCATACCATCGCTTTCTGTTACCATCCCGCCAGCCTTTACTTCGGAGCTGGCCTGAGTTTGGCAACTCTGCTGGCCTTTTTCGTTTACTGCGGCTTTGCTCTGCGAGGCAAATTCGCAAGCTGAGGTGAAGATGAGCGGCCCATGGGTGATATTCAATGCCGATGACTTCGGGGATTGCCAGGAGATAAACGAGGCAATAGTCCGGGCACATCGGGAAGGGGTCCTCACCAGCGCGAGCCTAATGGTCGGGGGTAAAGCCTTTGGGGAAGCCGTAAGGCTTGCCAGAGAGAACCCCTCCTTAGCCGTCGGCTTGCATGTGACCATGGCCGAAGGATGGCCTGCTTTGTCCCCTCGGGAGCTTGCAGGGCTGACTGATGGCGAGGGGAAGTTGCGTGGTGGGCCGGCGGTAGGCTTCTTAATCCTCTTCCGCCAGGATGCCCGCCAGGCTTTGTTCAAGGAGATTGAAGAGCAGTTCCGGAGGTTCCGGTCTACCGGCTTGCCCCTCTCCCATGTGGATGGCCACCTCCATTTCCACATCCATCCCCTCATCTTCCCCAAACTCCTTCGCCTGGCCGAGGAAGCTGGAGCCAGCGGGATAAGGATTCCACGGGATGACTGGAGGCTTTCGCTGAAGTTCCCCCCAAGGCGCTTCTTCTTAAGCACACTTTGGGCGCTTATCTATGTCCCCTTAACCTCTTGGGCCTTAAAGGCTGCCAAAAGAAGCAGCTTAGTCGTAACCGATAAGGTCTACGGCTTGTTCAAAACCGGGAGCATGACGGAAGAGTATGTGGAGGCTGTCCTTAAAAACCTCAGGGGAGGCTCAGCCGAGCTCTACTTCCACCCCACTTCGGGCAGGACCCTTAGCCCGCTCGGGCCTAACCCTGGTGACCTGGCTACTCTTTTGAGCCCCCGCATCCGCCAAATCATTGAGGAAAGGGGGATTCGCTTGGCTACTTATCCTTTGCTGTGGAGGGTAAGCCATGCACCTTGAAGCCTTCATAAGCCTCATCATTTTCGTAAGCTGGGTGTACTGGATTGTGGCCCTCGTTTCTACCTGGGCCTTTTCCCGCCAGAAAGATGAGGTTGACCCAACCTTTAGCCCACCTGTGTCCATCCTGAAGCCCATAAAGGGGTTTGACTACGAAGCTTACCTCAACCTCAAAAGTTTCTTCACCCAGGATTACCCCCATTACGAAATCCTCTTCGGCGTTGAAACCCCGGATGAGCCGACTTTGCCGGTGATAAAGCGCCTCAAAGAAGAGCATCCTCAAATCCCGGTCAAGGTCATAATAGCCGAACCACAGAGCGCCAACCGCAAAGCCGGGATGCTGGAAATACTAAGCCAGCATGCCTCTTACCCTATCCTCGTAGCCTCCGATAGCGATTTCCGTGCCCCGCCCGATTACCTTAAGCGGGTGGTTTCGCCCCTGAAGAAGCCGGAGATAGGGCTTGTTACTTGCTTTTACCGCGGGAAAGAAACCCTGACTGTGGCTGCCAAAGTTGAAGCCATCTACATGAGCACAAACCTCTTGCCCTCTGCCTCCATCGGCCTCAGGTGGATGAAAATGGGGTATGCCTTCGGTTCCACCATAGCTTTGAGGCGAGAGACCTTGGAAGAGATTGGTGGGTTCAGAGCCTTTGCCGATTACCTGGCCGACGACCACGAAGCAGGGGCAAGGGTTAGAGCTACCGGCAAGCTCGTTTACCTCTCCCGATGCATCGTTGATACTGTCCTCGGGCCTGTCCGCTGGCGGGAATTGTGGTCAAGGCAGCTAAGGTGGATGCGCTGCGTGTTGGTCAGCCGCCCTCTGCTCTACCCGGAGATACTCCTAACCTTCTCCATCCCCCTCTCCATCATCCTTGGTTTCCTGACGGACTTTTCCTTCTTCTCGCGCGCCCTTTTGCTTCTATCCTTAGGCCTAAGGCTCCTCGTGGGCTGGCTAACCTTGGGGTTCATGGACTACAAGGAGATGCGTAAGAACATATTGCTCCTGCCTCTGGCCGACCTCTTCCAGTTCGCCTTGTGGGTCTGGGCACCTTTTGGAAGGAGGATTGTGTGGAGGGGGGAAGAATACAAGCTGAGGCGGGATGGGCGCTTAGAGAGGGTGGAAAAGAGGAGGCGGCGCATCCCCCTTCCTATTCCCCGGTGGCGCCGCCGTTAGGGAGGGCCGTTTCACCCACCGAAACCGGCTCCTTCCCTTTGAGGTAATAAACGACGACCTCAATTTTTCCGGCCTGGCCTTGGGGCACTTCCAAGAAATAATCGTCCCGGACGATTTCGCCTGGCTTCCAGCAGGAAGTAGGGTATGCTCCCCAGACCGGTGGATGGTCTTGCTGGAAAAATTTCCCCCCTTGGATGAGCCGGACAGAGATGAAGTAATCCGAAGCGATGGAGCGGGTGGCTTGCCAGAAAAGGGTTATGCGCAATTTCCTCCTTTCCCAGCCCGCAGCATAGCCAGCAATCTTCATACCTGGCGTTATTTCCACGCCCACAAGCTTAACCGGAAAGCATTCCCGCAAGCATGCTTCCCGCGGGAGCTCCTCGGTGGGCCGAGTTTGGAGTAAGATTAGGTTCTCCCCTGCTGAAGAGGGGTGAAGGCCTTCACGACAAGGGCCTAAAAGGTGCACAGCTTGGCGGGTAACGTAACAGCTCTCCCCTTGCCAAGCCCTCCTCAAGGCCTCTTCCACAGTGACGGGGTTAACCTTTGGCTTTGCCCCCCAGATGCTCATGAGGTATTGGAGGGCGAGGTTTTCGGAGTAAGTTCCGGCGATGCAGCTTCCCGGAGAAGGGTTATCGGCTAAGATGGCCCAGCCAGGTTCAAGAGCCGTAGCATCGGGCCTTCCGCTCTGATCGGCCATTGGGTAGCTCTTAGCCAATCGCCAAGCGAAGAGCAAGACCAGGAAAGCGCCCAAGGCGAGGCGAACTCCAAGGTTAGGCCAGGCTCTGAGAATCCGCTCGGCAAAGGCCGTAGTCCCGATGATTATCAATGGGTAGAGGGGCATTATGACCTGATACCAATTGCCGAAGCGGTCAATGTAGCAGAAGGCGAAGTAGAGCAAGGCTGTTCCGTAGAAGAGGGGTGCTTTCCTCCGGCCCAAAAAAGCCCAGCCGGCTAAACCCATAAGCATTACTGGCCAAGACAATTCGCGGAAGGCGAGCCAGGGGTAATTGGGGCTCGGAGGCCAGAGGGTCCAGCTCATCTCGGACCGGCCCTGAGGGGCAGTGAGGAATTCCAAGAACCAAGCCAGCGTGCTTGGCCATTCCCCTTGCCCCTTCCATTCCGGATGCTGTGCCCCCCGGATGTAAACATAAACGTAGCTCAAAAGGGGAAGCAAAGCCAAGGTTGAAGCCTTGAGGATTAAGCTGCGGTTGCGCAGGATATTCGGCTCTTCTCGGAGGATGAATAGCACAAGAGGGGGAAGGATTAGCAAAGTTGTGACCAGGTTAGCGGCGCACGTCCCGGCCACAAAAGCCATCCACAGAAGGAGCGAATTGTTCCGCTCTTCTTCCCACTTCAGGGCCAGCCAAAGCAGCAAAAGCGTTTGGAAGACGGCGGAAGTGTATTGCTCGGTAGTGACGGCGTAATACCAGAAAAAGTAAGTCACGGCATAGAAGGCGGTCCCCCAAAGGGCGAGGGGCCAGTTTCTGGGGAAAAGGCGCAGGAGTATGGAGTAGAGGAATAAGAGCGAAAGCATAGCCCAGAAGGTGGAGTAAAGGGAGAGTACCTGGACGGGATTGAAAGCCCAGCGCAAGAGGGGGCGGAGGGAATGAAACCAGGCCCAGCCTAACATGGTGTAGATGGGGTAACCTGGAGCGTTGGCGAAGCGGGCTTCGGCCTGGGCATACTGGTGGGTTATGAGGTCGCCTCCCATCAGCTCATCCGGCCGGAGGCCATCGTCCAAAGTTAGGAGGTAAAGGGCAAAAATGGCCAGGAGGAGCAAGGCTCCGGCCAGCCACCTTAAGGGGAACCTCATCTCGCTCTCTTAGCGGTGGTCAAAGTAAATCTCAGCAGCCACGCACCCTGAGGAATCGGTTTTAACGTTAGCGTAATCGGATATCCGATTGCCAGCGGCGTCGGTAAGGTAAACCTGCCAATTGCCTGGCATCGGGCCATCAACCTTTAAGGTGCAGCCCCGGGAACCATCTATGGGGGTAGTAGGGCCATTGCATGCCCCGACTGGAACGAATACCACGTTCACCCCTCCCTGGGGCTGTCCTCCAGCCCTTACGTAGACCTTCAAGTAGGCGCCGCCTGCCCCTGTGCATTTTATGGCCGTAAGGGCATAAGGCAAGGAAGGGGTAGGAGGAGGCGGTGGCGTAGGCGTTGGCCTTGGGCGAGGAGTTGGGGTGGGAGGAATAGCCTGGGCTACTTTGACCGAGTCAATTGTCCCTCCCTCAAGCCTCAGGTACTGAGCCAAAGCCCATCCCTCTTTCCCTCCAAGGCAGCATACCTGAAGCCAATCGCCCCTGGGGTTTTTGGCTATTACGGTGAAGGAATCATTCAGCTTGGCCTTTCCTAAAATCGGGTAGACAGTTCCGGGGCCAGTGCGGATGTTCAGTTCATCAATGGTGACTATGGCCTTAACCTCGCCGGTGGGCGCTGGCGTTTCAGTAGGGGCAGGGGTAGGAGTAGCCAGAGGGGATTGGAATGAAGTTCCAGGCTGGCCAGGAGCTGTGGGCGTAGGCGACTGCATGGGGGCAGGAGTGGTAGCTTGAGGTGTAGGGGCTGAGGTTGGCGTAGCCTCACCGGTAACCTGAGGAGAGGTCGGGGTCGCAGGGAGGGTAGGCATGGCTTCGGAAGGGGTTGGGGTAAAGGTAGGCTTTGGGGTTCGGGTAAAAGTGGGCGATGGGGTTGGCTTTTGAGCCAATGGCATCCCGCCGCATCCGGCCACGAAGATAGCTAACACTGCAAGCAGGGAAAGGAGCCTTATCGCTTTCATCAGCGCACCTTCTTGAAAGTTATGTTGGTGAATTGCCCGGCCTTGCTGCAATCCTCAAATCTTATCACTACTGTATCGGAAAGGTCCTGGAGCCCTGGAGGGGGCGCATTGGTAAGCCCGATCCGCACATTGGGGGTATTATCGGCCACAAGGCGGATGCGGAACTCAAAGGGGCTTGGTGGGTGGTAGAATTCCGGGCCCAAAGGGGTGAAGCCAACTTCCCCCGGCGGTTCATAGTAGCCGTGGACATTTATCCCGGTGCTCATATAGGACCAGTTATTGAACCAGTTCAGTTCCACAACTACGCCGTTGATTGGGTTGCCGGCGGCGTCTACGACTTTGACTTTGAAGTAAACTGTGCCGCAGTTAGGTGCCTGTTGCATGCTTCCCTGGACATACATGTAGCGATAAGCCGGGGCCGGGGTTGGGGTGGGGGCTGGAATTGGAGTTGGGGTAGGAGGCCTCGGGGTTGGCGTGGGTGGGATTTCGTGGGTCACGTTAATGAGGGCGATTTCGCCGGGAATGCTCAAGAGGGAGGTAGCGACCCAACCTTCCTTCCCGTTCACGCAGCAGACTTTTATCCAATCTCCCCTTTCGTTCCTCGCCCTTATTTCAAGCTGTGTTCCCCCTGAAACCTGGCCTATTAGTGGGTAGACGGTTCCGGGCCCCTGGCGGACGTTGGCCTTGGCTGCGCTGACCACTGCTGTTTGAGGGACGGAAGGCGTGGGTGAAGGGGTTGGGGTGGGTGTGAAAGGCTCTGGCGTTGGGGTGGGGGTAAAGGGTATGGGGGTGAAAGTTGGGGTAGCTACAGGGGTAGGGGTAAAGGTTGGCCTCGGGGTTTTAGTGAAAGTGGGGGTGGGGATTTGAGCTTTTGGGCTTGGCCCCAGGCCACAGCTTAGGGCCAAGACCAACATCAACAAAGTTAAGGCCAGATAAGGCCATTGCCTTCGGTTCATTTCTCCAAACCTCCGCCGGCTTGATTGAGCTTATTATAATGCTGAAGGTCTATTATGCCAAATCACCTTTTTCCGGGGCGAATGGGCCGGGCGGTAAACGAGTTGGCTAAACGCTGATAAAGAATCGGTCCGGGGAGTTGTAGCAGCGCATTCCCCTGCCACGTAAGACCGATAGGGTGAAGGCGATTACTCAAGCCGCCTCTCAGAGCAACTCCTCCAGGGCGGGGTAAATTAAACTCTTCGCCGGCTTCAAGGGGTATCTACTCTGAGCCATTCTCCTGGAACTAAGCACCGGATGCCCGGCAGCCGTTCAAAGTGCTCATCAAAACTGAAAATCTGCGTCACCCCACGCCTCAGCATTCGGGCCGCCACCAAAGCATCCGCAAAATCCACGTTCTTTGACTCGTAGAGGGACAATGCGTGAAGCATGATGTCTTTATCTTCGGCCTCAATCCCATCCTGGCCCAAAAATTCTCTTAGGACAGGGGCAATCTGGGCCGGCCGGTAATGGTAGAAAGATTGTAGCACCCACACAACCTCAGCCAGCACTATTGGTTCCACGATTAACCGCAGTTCTCCTTGCTCCACCGCCCGGAAAAGAGAGGCGGCCCGTTCAGCCATCTGAGGGGGGTCACCGGTGAGGAAGCGGAGAATCACATTGGCATCCACGTATCCTCGGTTCACTATTTAACCTCCTTAAGAAGCTCCTCCCCCCGCTGGCGGCGGATTTCCTCCCGGATTTGCTGATGGCCAGGGAAGGGAACAGTGGCGGGAAGTACCCCCTTAAATTGGCTCAGCGCTCGCCGCCGGATGGGGATGATGACTGCCCGGTCACCTTCCAGGGTGATAAGAACGCGGTCGTGCGGCTTCAAATTCAGCGCCCGACGCACTTCCTTCGGAATAGTTACCTGCCCCTTTTGAGTCACGGTCGTAGTATGCATCTCTCCTCCCGCTTGTAATTTTGGCTACATTATAGCGCATTGTCATACTTTTGCCAATAGGTAATACTCAATTGGCGTAGCCGAAGGGGAGTGGCTTTCCCTCAACGCCGTGTAACTGAAGTTTGGCTTTAATGTGAGCAACTTGCCTTCCTTTGGTTTTTGGGGGCACATCCCCCATACCCCCCGCCATGGGGGCTTTGCCCCCTGGACCCCCCAATTTCCCCACCCTCGTGGGCTTAGGGTTTGCCAGCGTTTTGGGTCCCACTCGTGGCGGGTTTGCTAATGAGGGCAAATCGCCCCCTCGTTTTATTCTGGGGGCACATCCCCCAAACCCCCTGGGAAGGGGCTGCGCCCCCTCCACCCCCGGTTCAATGTAGGGGCGTAGCGACGCTACGCCCGTACTTGGCGAAGGCCGACCTTTTTCAAAGAGGCTGACTTCAGTCGGCGTGAAGAGTGAAGGGGACAACCCTCACCATGGGGCTTCGCCTTCCTTGGGCCCCTCAATTACCCGCTTCGCTGCCTTCGTCCCTTTAGCGCGTGGCGCAATGACGGGTTGGGATGTAATTGCGTGCTCCCGCAATACAGTAAGGGGGCTTATGTCCCTTCTTCCCAGGAACTCAGGTACTTTTCTTGCTCCGGGGTGAGGGTATCAATTTCAACACCGAGGGATTTCAGCTTCAAGCGAGCTACTTCTTCATCAATCTCTTTGGGCACAGGGTAGACCTTTTTTTCCAAGGACCGGCCATTTTTAACCAGATAGGCTACGCTTAAGGCCTGGTTGCTGAAGCTCATATCCATGACGGCACTGGGATGGCCTTCGGCGGCGGCTAAGTTCACAAGCCTGCCTTCAGCTAAGAGGTTTATGCGCCGACCATCAGGCAGGATATATTGGTCAACGTTCGGACGGATGCGGATTTTCTCCACCGCTAATTCTTCAAGGGCGGGGATGTTTATCTCTACATTGAAGTGGCCCGAGTTGGCTAAAATCGCACCATCCTTCATAACCAAGAAGTGTTCCCGGTCTATTACGTTTATGTCCCCCGTAGAGGTGACGAAGATGTCGCCAATTTTGGCTGCTTCCCGCATAGGCATTACTCTGTATCCATCCATGAGCGCTTCAAGGGCTCTAAGCGGATTGACCTCGGTCACAATCACGTTGGCCCCCATGCCTCTGGCCCGCATAGCTATGCCACGGCTGCACCATCCGTACCCGGCTACCACGAATGTTTTCCCCGCCAGTAGGACATTAGTAGCCCTGAGGATTCCGTCAATAGTTGATTGGCCTGTGCCGTAGCGGTTATCAAAAAGATGTTTGGTCATGGCATCGTTTACGGCAATTATCGGGTAACGGAGGGCTCCATCTTTGGCCATAGCTCTAAGCCTTATTACCCCAGTAGTCGTCTCCTCCGTCCCGCCTATCATCCCCTCCAGCAGTTCCGTCCGTTCTTTGTGAAGGGTTGAGACGAGGTCCGCTCCATCGTCAATCGTTATGTTGGGGCGATGTTCAAGGGCAGCATAGATATGGCGGTAGTAAGTTTCCCTATCTTCTCCCCTTATGGCATAGACCGGGATGCCTTCTTCCACAAGGTAAGCAGCCACTTCATCCTGGGTGGAAAGGGGGTTTGAAGCGCAAAGGACCAGGTCTGCTCCGCCGGCTTTGAGGGTTAGGGCTAAATTGGCGGTTTCGCTGGTTATGTGCAGGCAAGCGGAGATTCGGATGCCCTGGAGTGGTTTCTCTTTGGCGAAGCGCTCCCTTATGAGTTTAAGGACGGGCATTTCTTGGGCTGCCCATTCGGTCTTCTTCTTACCCTCAGGAGCGAGGGAAATGTCTTTGATGTGATAAGCTAAGGCTGGCATTTTCCCCTCCTTTAACTTTTTGTTTCAGGTATTGGCACATCCATTGCAACCCTTGTGCCCCTTCCGATGGCGCTTTCCACGCTCATTTCCCCACCGAGGGCTTCAATGTTCTCCCGTACTCCACTTATTCCTATCGCCCCGGAAGGCAGAACAGCTTCTACGTCAAAGCCAACTCCATTATCTTCCACTATGGCTTTGACCCTGTTGCCGGTGATGTCTATTGAGACCTGAACCTGGGAGGCTCGGGAATGTCTGTGGACGTTGTCCAAAAGTTCCTGTATGGCTCTAAAGAGCACTATCTCCACACGAGAAGGGAGCCGTTTCTCTTGACCGGTCAAGTTGAAGATGGTCTTTATGCCGGTTTTGCCTTCAAACTCTTGGAGGTAGAGCCGCAAGGTTGGGATAAGGCCTAAGTCATCCAGCATCATGGGGTGCAGGTTGAAAATGAAGTTGCGTATTTGTTGGAATGTTTCGCTGGCTGCTTTCTTGAGGTTAGCCAGCTCTTCTTGGGCCTTGGCCCTGTCGCGGGAGAAGAGCCTCTCGCATATTTCCGCTTGGAGGATGAGGTTGGTGAGGGCCTGGGCCGGGCCATCGTGCATCTGGCGGGCCAGTTCCCTCTTCTCTTGCTCTCTGGCTTCAACAATCCTTAGGACGAGTTCGCTCGGTATTACCGCTTCCCTTTCGGGGGGCGCGGCCTCTTCCATCCTCCTCCCCAGGTCTAAGAGCCGGCGCAAGTGGCGAGCGTAGCGCTCTAAAGCTTTGTATTGACCTTCTATTTGTCCAATCCTTTCCCTCAAGGTCAGAAGCTGAACTTGGAGCGATTGGGCTTGCTTGTAGGCCTTTTGCACTTCCCTGGCCGGATAGCGGTCAATGTTCGCCTCCATCTGCCGGATTGTGACGGCTGCTTGGGCGCTCTGGGCCGTAAGTTTTTCTAACTCCATGCGAGCTTGGCGCAGGAGGTCTTCGCTTTCCTTCAGTTCCTGGAGGACATTTTGGTATTCTTCAGCGCATTCCCTTAGGAATTGCAGGAGTTCTTCCATCTTCGCCTCCCAGTTCTTCAAGCCTTATCCATCCTCGCCTTACGGCGTAAAGGACCGCTTGGGTTCGGTCGTTGACGGCCAGCTTGCGGAGTATTGAGGTCAGGTGGTTTTTAACTGTCTGCTCCTTTATCCCCAGGTGGTGGGCTATCTGCTTGTTGGAATAGCCTTTGGCTATGAGCCTTAGTATTTCCAATTCCCTGGCCGAGAGGGGCTTGAAGAGATTGCCTGGCTCTCCCCCAAGCTCAACTGCAAGCCTTTCAAATTCGCCGATAAGCCAGTGGGCTACTGCTGGCTCTTTCAGAACCTCTTCCCCGATTAGGTAATACCCTTGGGCTACCATTTCTACTGCTTTGAGGAGTTTTTCGGGCTCAATTTCTTTGGTGAAATAGGCAGCAGCTCCGGCTTTTATGGCGTGGAAAAGTTGGTATTCGGCGTCAAAACCGGTTATGAGGATAACGGCCGTGTTCGGGCAGTGGATTTTGAGGTAACGGGTGAGCTGGAGGCCATCCATTATCGGCAAGTTTATATCCACGATGGCTATATCTGGCGAAAGCTTCTTGGCCATTTCCAGCGCTTCTTTCCCGTTGGAAGCTTCGCCTACCACCTCTATGTTCTCGTTCAGTTCCAAGATATGCTTGAGGCCTTGCCGGTATATCGGGTGGTCATCCACTAATAGGACTTTTATCACCCCATCCTCCTAAAGGGCGAAGGGGACGGTGATGTGAAGGAAGCACTCCTGAATTTTCAAATTCCCTCCAAGGGCACGAACCCGGGTGTAAAGGGGGATGATGGTGGAGAGCATTTCGGCTTTCTGCTCGTCAAAGGCCAAACCATCGTGCTGGAGATTGAGCAGGAGAAGGTCTTTTTCTTTCTGGAGGGAAAGCTTTATTTTCCTTGCCTGAGCCGATTGGCAGGCGTAGAGGAGCGCTCCCTGGAAGATGCGGAAGAGGAACAAAGCCAGGAGGTCAGGGAGTCTATCGGGTAAGCTTTCAATGTTCAGTTCAATTTGGACCGGGAGGCCTTCAAGAGCTTTTCGGGCAAAGAATCTGAGCCCTTCGGCCATGCCCATCCTTATGAAATCGTCTGGGGGCTGAAGCCATAGGGTGATTCTTCTGAGCTCTTCCTGCAGCTTTTTCCGAATATCTGGCCCTTCCGCTTGGGTTAAGAGTTCTCCCAGCTCTACCAAAAGTTTAGTGGTTATTTCTCGCTCTCTTTCGGCCAAGTCTAACACGGAGCTTATCTCTAAGGGGTTTGCCTCTTTTTGGGCTGATAGCTCCAAGAGCATAAGTGCTTTCTTAAGGGTATAAGCGGCTTCTTGCAGGGGCAGTTCTCCCCGTTCAAGCTTTGAGCGTAGTTTCTGCAGGGCCTCTTCCACTTTGGGGAAAAGCTCCTCAACCTTCTCCATAAGATTCTCCCATCCTCAGTTCGGCCGAAGTATACCATAAGGGGGTAAGCTTTGGCAAAAGAGAGGAGTTAAAAAGTTCTGGGGGGACACCCCCACAGCCCCCGCCATGGGGGCTTCGCCCCCCTGGACCCCCGTTTTGCCCACCCCCGTTGGCTTAGGGTTCGCCAACGTTTTGGGTCCCACTCGTGGCGGGTGTGCTAATGGGGGCAACTCGCCCCCTCTTTCAAAATTCTGGGGGCACATCCCCCATGCCCCCTGGGAGGGGGCTGCGCCCCCTCCACCCCCTTTGCCCACCCTCGTGGGCTTAGGATTCGCCAGAGTTTTGGGTCCCACTCGTGGCGGGGTTGCCTTTGCGGTTCAAAATCTTCAATGTTTTGATTTCGCATCCCTTGGCCCGGAAATAAACCCTTTTCCCTTCCACCTCAAGAGCAGTTAGAGGATCCTCAAGGAGGTTTGTTTCCCACGCTTGCTCAATCTCGTTCCAGAAGAGGATGCTGCCCAGAACCTCTTCCCGGCTTGCGTTCCAGAGCCGCACTACTATTCCTTCCCCATCTTCAGCAGCCTTTACAGCGCTTACCACCAGCTGCGGGGGGCTTACTCGGAGGAAGCTCGTGGAAGGGGGCAAGCCCCCAGAAGCCTGAACCCTTGCCGCTAAGGGCGGCCGAGTGAATGCTTCGGCTTCAAGCCAAGGGGAGGTTTCGTGCCAAGAGCCGGAGTAGGGCACGAAGGCGTATTCAAAGACATGCACGCCTAAGCATTGAGCTTCCGGAACTTCGTAGGGAGGACCGGCATGGCCAAGCCTGGAACGCAAATCATCCCTTGAAAGCCAGCCCACGCACCTCAGGAGGGTGAGGAAAACTATTCCCTCAGAGGTGACTTCATACTCCGGCAGGCCTTTGTTGAGAATTGCTACCCCACGGCCATCTCCTTGAACCAGTAAGAATCGTTCCTGAGGGTAAGTGCTAACAGGTAATTCAAACGGGCTTATGGCTTCTGGAAGGGCTGTGGGGCGGGATACAAGGGCAAAAGCGCTCTCGGCGATGGATTCGCGGCAAGGGATTCCCGTGGGAAAAACGGCTCTCAGGCGGTGGTCACGAGCCCTGTTCTCCGCTATGGTCCGGAATTCAACCCTCTTAACCCCTCGCTTGAGGGTAACCAAAACGGTCAAAGGGCAGCTCACCTTACGGCCACTTCGGCGGTTGCGGTCTAAGGTGAGGCTTTGCGGGATGAGGAAGCGATGCCTTATCCTGATAGTTGCCCAATCGTGGAAATCCTCGGCTACCTCTATTTCGGCTTTTTGATTCAGCGTGGTGAAAATTTCCTGCTCTTCCGGAGGCTCGTAATTGTACTCATCGCCTGCATCCCCAGAATCCTCAAAGTAACCGATGTTCTCGTAAACGGCACCGCTTTCCTTATCAATGACCGTCAAAGTCCCGTCCTCCTTGACCTCCACCCGGAGGAATTCGTTCTCCATGGTCCTTGGGTCCAGAAGGATGCTTTTCGCAGGCGGTGGAGTAGGAGCCCCGGGGATAAGGCGGTAGAGCTTGTAGCCCCAGGGAGGCAAATCTTCGGCCAGGAAGGAGATTTTGACTTTCTCCACATGCTTCACCCCGGCCAGGATATCCCTGCTTTCCAAAGTCCTCTCTCCAACCCTGAAAGGAACAGCTTTCCCTTCGGGCGAGAGGAGAATGCAGCGGTCAAGGTCCAAATCCTCCGGCCCTGGTTCCTGCGCCCGGCCTTGTGGAGGGGAAAGCCTCGGCTCAACCCATGCTTCCACCAAGTCTGTCCGCTGGGATGAGGCCGGGTTAAAGACCAGGATGTTCACCCCTTCCCCACCCTCAACTTTTTGGCCGATTTTCTGGAGGGAATCGGAGGCAAGCTCTTGGGCCACTTGCTCCACCTGGGCAAACCTCACCACCATCTCTCGGTGCACTTCATCCACCGAAGTCCCGCAGATGGAATCGTGGAAGTGGTTTTTGAGCAGTAGCTTCCAGGCATGCCTGAGGAAGCCTGTGGGGTAAGGCTCGCCTGTGCTGGTAGCGAAGGAAGCAAGTGGTTCGGCATAGAAATTGAGCAAGGTAAAGGCCCGATGGTTCATCTGCTTGAGGTAGATGCGGGAGGAGAGGACACCGGGGAGGAGGGGGGCAAAGAAAGGTGTCCGAAGCTCGCCTTTTATCACTTCCAATTCCTGGCCCTTATCCAAAAGCCGTAAGTAATCCTCAAGCGAACCCAAAGCGAAGGTATGGCCGAGCTTCTGCGAGAGGGCTTCCAGGACTGAAGGCAAATCCTCCTGAGGGCCCATATGGTCGCATCCGGCCATGAGCAGGATAGCATCGGACGTAGCGAGGCCAGCCAGGAATTCCAGCAGAGAATCAAGGCCTCGGAAGGGGCCAAACTCAAACTCCTCGGGGGAAGGGGGGAGGTTGCGGGCATTGCAGTAGGAAGCGGCGAACCAGTGGGTAAGGACTTTGGAACCATCGGGGGCTTCCCACCAGAACTCGGTTTTGGAAGGGGCCACGCCGCGAGTGAGGAAAGCTGCTTCTATCCCGAAGCCGCGCAGGATCTGGGGCATCTGGGCCACATGCCCGAAGGGGTCGGGCAAATAGCCGATTTTCATCACGCCTCCGAGCCTTTGCCCAACCCGGTGGCCCTCAAGCAAGTTGCGGATTAAAGCCTCCCCTCCGGCCAGGAATTCGTCCGGCATAGTGTACCATGGGCCTGTTGCCAAGCGCCCTTGGGCAATGGCTTCGCGTAGCTCTCCTTCCCTCTCCGGCCGGATTTCCAAGTAATCTTCGGCGATTACGGCTTGGCCGTCCAAGAGAAAATGCCTGAATCTACAATCCTTCTTCAGAAGCTCCAAAGTCTCATCCAGGAGCCGGACCAAATGGTAACGGAACCTTTCAAAGGGCAGATACCACTCTCGGTCCCAGTGGGTATGAGGGACAACGACTACCTTCATTGCTTGACCTCTTTCTTAGGCTTTGCTCTCCTGGCAAGCCGCCAGATGATGTAACCGAGCAGAACGAATGGTAGGACCGTCGGAACCACTACTATGATAATCCAAATCGTTGCATCCACCAAGAACTGGAAGACCTTGACCAAGGCTCTGGATGCGCGCCAGAGGGTCAGGGCTGGTTTCCAGGTAGTGGGGGCCACGGGCTGAGCCAGGACGCTTGGGGTGAGGTTCACCACGATAGTGGAGAAGGCAGTCATTTGCTCCAGATACTTCATCCGGCCTTTCACCCTTTCAATTTCGTCCCTGATACTGGTAAGCTCGCGGTAGACGGCCATAATGTCCTCTGCTTTTCCGGAGCGTTCCCTGACCGTGGCCAAGAGTTCGCGCAGTTCTTTTTCTGTGGCCTCCAAGTTTCTCAAGCGTGCCTCAAGGTCTACGTATTCCTCGGTCACGTCCTGGCCTGAAACAGATTCCCCGAGGACATCAACGGCCAGTTTCCTGAGGGCATCCAGCGTCTCCTCAAACTTTGCGGCCGGCACCATTATGGTCAACTGGGCCTTGAGGTTCTCTCCCTCCTTCCAGACGCTTGACTGATGGAGGTATCCGCCCTTCTCCACGGCTATGGATTCAATCTTAGAAATGGCCTCTTTTGTATCCTGGACCACCAGGGATAGCTCTGCCCTTCGGATTATCATCCTTTCGGTGGTGGAAGGGAGCGCTTTGCCCACTTGTGGTGGGGGTGCAAAGGCCGAAGGAGCCAGCCCTTTATCCCCTTCTCTGACGGAACTGAGGGGCTGAGCGGGTGTAGGGGCGGCCCTGCACCCGACCGCCAAGATGGCTACCAGCAAAATCAAGGGGAGAAGCCTTCTCATAGCTTTTGCCTCCTCTGGAGGATTTCTAACTAAAAGACGCCCTCTTAGGCTCAAATGTTCCAAAGATTTCCCCGCTGTGGAAGCCTTGGGTTGCGGGCACTTCAAGCCGCGGCTCCTTTAGATTCCCCATTGCTTCGTTTGGAAGGGCTTTTGTTTCATGTTATACTTTGCTACGGCGATGTCGCCAAATTATACCAACGGAGGGCGATCATGGCAACGGATACCTTTACTTACATTGGAGCTCACTCCAAAGAAGAAGTGATGGACCTCTTTTCCCGCCACGTTTCCTCGGGTAAGGTGCGCTTCTTCCAGCAAGCAGGGATAGATTTTGTGATGGGCCGCCGGGAAGGGCTTTATATGTGGGACCTTAGCGGCGAGAAACGGGTTATAGACTGCCACTGCAACGGCGGCGTCTTCAACTTGGGCCATCGGAACCCTGTGCTGATTGAGACCCTCACCCGCGCCCTTCAGGAATTGGATATCGGCAACCACCATTTGCTCAGCGAACAGCGGGCCGCTTTGGCCAAACGCCTGGCCGAGCTAACCCCAGGCGATATCACTTACACTGTCTTTGGGGTGAGCGGAGGGGAGGCAGTAGACCTGGCAATCAAGATAGCACGGGCTTACACAAAACGGCCCAAAATCGTGTCGGCCCGGCGTGGCTATCACGGGCACACTGGCTTTGCCCTGGCTGCCGGGGATGAGAAATTCCGCGCTCCATTTGGGCCAATGCCGCCAGGATTCGTCCAGGTGCCTTTCGGGGATTTAAGCGCTATGAAAGAGGCCGTGGACGGCGAAACGGCCGCCGTTATACTGGAGACCGTCCCTGCCACCGCCGGAATCTTGGTCCCTGAGCCCGATTACCTTCCAGGCGTGCGCGAAATATGCGATAAGGCCAATGCCTTACTAATCATAGACGAAGTCCAAACCGGCCTCGGTCGGACAGGCCTCCTCTGGGGGGTGGAGCATTTCGGAGTCGTCCCCGACATCATGGTCATCGGCAAAGGGCTTTCCGGCGGGCTCTACCCTATCACTGCTACTTGCTTCCGGGAAAAGCTTGAAGTTGTCTTCCATCCTGACCCATTCATCCATATCTCCACTTTCGGCGGGGCCGAGGTCGGCTGCCCGGTTGCTTTGAAAGTCCTGGAAATTTCTTCCGAGCCGGCATTTCTGGAGCATGTGCGGGAAATGGCTGCCTTCTTCGCATCCGGTTTTGATTACTTAAAGCAACGCCATCCGCAAATCCTGGTCGGTCTACGCCAGTTAGGGATGATGATGGGCATAGAGCTTGCTCATGAAGCCTATGGACCACTTTTCTCCCGCTTTGCCTACGAGAACGGCCTCCTTTGCATCTATGCTTACCACGACCCGCGCGTAGTCCAATTCCTTCCACCGTTGATAATAGACCGCCCTCTGGCCGAGGAGATTTTGGAGCGGGTAGACCGAACTCTGGGCGCTCTGGCTTCGTTCGTAGGAGGATAGCCATGGGTTCAATTGCTCTGCCTGTGGAATTTCTGAAAGAGTTTGAAGCCGGCTTAAATCCTCGCTTCCCGGAGCGCAGCGCTATCCCCGCCAGAGTTCTGGGCTACGGTGAAATCGGCACCACGCTGGAAATTGCGGGGTATGATGGCTTAGCCTGCAAGCGCTTCCCAATGTTTTACTCCGAAGAAGAGGCCATCAACTACCAGGCCTTGCACGATGCTTACATCAAAATCCTACGAGAAGCCGGGCTGAACGTTGCCCAATCTGAGACTGTGCGGCTGGAGCACGGCGGGCGTTGGATAGTCTACATTTTCCAGGAGAAATTTCCCGCCGAATCCATTGGCCATCGGGCCATTCACATCCTGGCTCCTGGGGAGACACGGCGGCTGGTAGCGCAAGTTGTGGCCGAGCTACGCAAAATCTTCACTTTCAACCGCCTGCATCGGGGAGAGCGGGAGGTTGGGATTGATGGGCAAATCTCCAACTGGGCGATTGTAGGGTTTGATGCTCGCTCCGGATTGGGGCCGGAGGTTAAGCTTGTCTACTTTGACACGAGCACACCGCTTATGCGCTTAGGAGGGCGAGAGCAGCTGGACCCGGAACTATTTCTGCGCAGTGCGCCTTCGTTCCTGGTCTGGCTAATACGATGGCTTTTTCTTCCGGATGTGATGACCCGCTATTACGATTTTCGGCAAGTGGCGATGGATTTACTGGCCAATTTCTACAAAGAGCAACGCCCCGATTTAATCCCGGTCGTGCTGGAAGTAGTGAACGAAGTTATAGTGGAAGAGGGGTTACGGCCTCTAAGTTTGGAGGAAGTGCGGGGATATTACCGGCAAGACGCCTGGATTTGGCGCACCTATTTAGCCTTTCGCAAAGTGGACCGTGCCTTGCACCACATAACCGGCCGGCCATATCCGTACATCTTGCCAGGGGTGATTAAACGTTAGCGCTCTACCCACCTCACGCCGACATTGATTGAAGCGGAGGTGTAGCCTCCCAGGAGGCTTGGGGATGTGCCTTTCCGACCTAACCCCCTGACTCTCTTCCCTGCGAGGGAAGGGGGAAAATTTGGCTGGGCTTTCCCTCCCGCCTCGGGGAGAAGCAAAACGCTGGTGAACCAAAAGCCAACGGGGGGCAAATTGGGGTCCACGGGGCGAAGCCCTCATGGCGGGGGGCATGGGGGGGGGCCCCCCCCGAAACCAAAAAAAGGGGGGGGGAGGCCGCTTTGGAAACCCCCCCCCGCGGGGGAGCCAAAACGTTGGAGAAAC
>Ga0078972_1008595_pt1 | contig 21149 bp, 29 predicted proteins | sample YelNatPaOPGAMG01_FD_67568 | JGI IMG/M metagenome (GOLD analysis project Ga0078972, IMG submission 67568) | Hot spring thermophilic microbial communities from Obsidian Pool, Yellowstone National Park, USA - OP-RAMG-01 (SPADES assembly) (version 2) | ecosystem: Environmental > Aquatic > Thermal...
TTGGTTTATCGTACGCCTTACATTCAACAATTATTTTCGAAACGTGTAAAGGTGCCCTGTACTCTGCTAAAACATCTATTTGATGCTCGACTCCTGAACGACCTGTTAACTTAGCATTACGTCTAGCATCGTACCCTTTGGATTTGAAAAGCATAGCCAATAGCTCTTCAAGCTTTAATCCCCTCTCATAGCTCATACAACCCACCCAATCAAAATGGATGTGAGGCTAAATAAGTGTCTTCTTTCGAGCCTATCTCTAAGGGGGCTTTTTTCAACAGCCCTCACCTCATTTTGAATAGATGTATGCTGTTGCTTCAGCTCTTCTACAAGCACTAACATTTTCGCTATTAACACCTCCATGTGTAAGTAATCGTCTTTGAATCGTGATACAAGGGCAAGGATTCTAACGATCATAGGCGGATAAGTGTTCAGCAGTCTTCTTAGCTGAGAAGCGTTTCGCTTCATCCTCTGCCTCCTATTTTCTTGAAGAACCAGGGTTTATCAACAGGATGAATCTGGTTCTCACGATGCTCAGAGGACTGCCCCTTCATACCTTAAGTTATTCCTTCTACGATATTAATAGGTTTTACGTAGGAGGGTTGATAAGAAGATCTTCGATTCTTCAATGATATAAACGTCTTAAGTTGATAACTTATCAGCATCAAAGAAACTAGGAAGTGAAAGTAATAGCCGATAGCTTCAAATGTCAAATGTATGTTAGATACGAATAACATAATGCTGGGATTGTGTTATGTACAATGACAAGGCAACATGCGTTGCTAGCGTTGGGAGTGCTGGTATGTTTGATGGAGGTTAACTTAACGAAACCTCTAACTTAACCGATACTTTGATTTTGTTGTCGAGGGTGCTGTAGCTCCCCCAGACCTTGCCTACCTAGCAGAATTAATGAAAGTTGCTAAAGACGCACAGAAGCGGGTTGGAGAATCTGAGCGGCTCTACGATGAGCAAAAGAGCCTGGATAGATTTGTAGCCTATTCGAAGAGTTTTGACGAGTTTAGCGCATCAGTCGGTCGTATTTCTAATTCTTTTAAATTCAATACCAAAATATTAGTCGAAGTGAAGGGTATAGGATGGGATGGTGAGAAACCTACTGAGCAGACCTATAGAGAGCATATGATGCGTGCTGACGCCTGTCTTGGAGACTATCGTAACCAAACCGATAAACAAAAGTACGTTATTGTTCCGTATAAGCTTATCAAGCGTGGTTTTAAGTATTTTTCGGAGACCCAAAGTATACTAACATCTTTATCCACTATTTTGGTTTTGTAATTGGTTCCCTCTTGATTTTTCTAATGTCACTCCTTCCCGAGGTGTCTTTCTACTTGAAGATGAAAGCCCCCCCGCGGCGCCAAATCTTATCAACGATGCCTATTTGGATCGAGGTCTGCTGGTGATGGGGAGAAGCAAAATGACGCTCAGAATCATTATGGCTGCTGAAAGCGTGAAGGCGGGGCTATAGCTCCCCCTAGATTCGCTCATATACCCTGCAATTGTAGGCGATACTGTTGCACCAACACCATAAAAGAGTGTCCATAAGCCTAGAACTGAGCCAGACGACTCTGCTCCAAAATATTCTGAGGCGCAAGCTGCGTAGATCGGGAACATGGCTGAATAGAATGCGCCGTATGCAACGGCTAAACAGGAAAGAAGGAGTATATTTGCTCCCACACCCACTATACCGAAGACCGATGCTGCAACAGCCAAATTACACAAAAACAAACCCCTTTTTCGACCTATTCTGTCTGAGAGCGTTGAGAAGATAAGACTACCGGGTATGCCGCTGAAAGCTACAACACTAGCTAAACCCGCTGAAACCGCATACTCCACAGATAGATCTAGGTTGAAGTATGCAACCATAAAGGTCATTATGATGCTCGTCGCAAACGCTATAGCGAGATATGAAAGGGCGATGAACCAGAACTCTACGGTAAAGAAGAACTTCTTTTGCGTGGCTGGTCGCTTCGCTACGTACTGAGGTGGGGAAGAGGCTTTTTCTTTCAAAAGAAGGACTGATGCGACCGCTAGCAGTAGTGCGAACACGCCTACTAGATACCAACCCCATCGCCAGCCGTGCTCTCTTACTATCACTGGAAGCAACAGCCCCAGGAACCCGTAGCCTACACCATACCCTGAGTTTACAATACCTATAGCCCTACCCCTCTTCTCAGCCTCAAACCAGATCGTTATTAGCCTAATAACACCTATCCAACCCGCATGAGAGCCGAAACCTACAAGCGCAAAAAGCAAGGCTGCAAACACCCAGTCTGTAACAAAACCCATCATAAATGTGCCTAGACCCATAAGCACAGTAAGAAGAGGTATGAGCTTCCTACCACTAACCCTATCAGCTAAAACACCGATGACAGGAGCAGAAGCAGTATATGCGACGAAGTAAGAGCTTGCGATAACTCCACTCTGCACATCACTCAACGGTAAAGAATGCTTCATCGGCGGAATGAGGATACCGTACCCAAATCTTATCCCGTAAGATACGAAGACAAGAAGAAAACCAACAGAAAGGACAACATAGCGCCATCGAGGCTCTAACATCCTCTACCGTCTAGCCAACCGTACTAATTTAAGTTTCCTTAGGATATTGTGAAAAAATGTGAGGGGGTAGGCTTAGTAATACTACCTACCCTTGAAGACGGGTTTCCTCTTCTCCAGAAACGCTCTCATCGCTTCTTTCTGGTCTTCGGTGGTAAAGAGAGGTAGCTGCTCCATTTGCTGGTACAGCAGCCCCTCATCAAGCGGCATTTCTCCTCCTACGTTTATACACATCTTGATCGCTCCGATCGCTTTGGTTGGCCCGTTGGCGAGCTGATTCGCTATTCTAAATGCCTCATCAAACAGCTTGTCAGCTGGTACAACCCAGTTGACTATACCCAGCTTCTGCGCCTCCCAGGCTGAGATTGGGTCGGGGAAGAAGAGGAGCTGCTTAGCCTTCATTCTCCCAACCCATCTTACCAGGAGTTGGGATATGCCAGCACCTGGCGAGATACCCACACCAACCTCTGGGTTCGCGAACCTAGCGTCGTCTGCTGCTACAATAAGATCGAAGCCGTTCAGCATATCCATGACGCAGAACCCGTTCACAGCAGCTACGATAGGCTTCCTCAATCTCATCATATATTTGTAGAGTTCAATCATTCTCCCGTTGAACTTGAGCATGAACTCCGGCGTAGCATCCTTGAATTCCTGCAGGTCGCCACCTGCGTTAAAGTTCCTGCCGGCGGCTGTGAAGAGTATGGCTCTAACGCTGTCGTCTTCGCCAGCCTTGTGCATAGCATCCCAAAGCTCTGAAACCATTTGAGAATTGACTGCGTTATTCACCTCTGGTCTGTTTAGGGTTATTATTGCGACGGCACCTCTCTGCTCATACCTAATGGTCTTATACTCCGACATATGCATCGTCTAAGAGTCTACCCGAAGGGTCTTTTTAGCCTTTCTACTAAAACAGTAGAAGGGCTATCACCCTTCGGATCTACTGTAAAAGATTAATAGGCATGAAGGCCCCCAAAGCCAAGGGATTGAGTAAGCCCAGGGTAGGCACATCTGGTTACAGCTACTTCTGGAATTTGGGCGTGCCCACACCATTCGAGTGGTATGTCAGCCAAGGCTTCAATACTGTTGAGATCAACGCCAGCTTTTACCGATTCCCTTCACCAACTTGGATAAAAGCGTGGATTAAAGCACCTGAAGACTTTGACTTCTCCGTAAAGGTGCACCGCTCAATAACCCACTACGCCAAACTATCTGACAAAGCCATCAAACTCTGGAGAACATTTAAGGAACCATTTAAGCCGATTGAGGATAGGATAGCGTTCTGGCTCTTTCAGATGCCGTTAAGCTTCAAACCAAGTAAAGGAAACATCGACAAGCTCACCCGGTTCTTCGCTAACCTGAATCTTGGGGAGCAAGCAGTCGTCGAGTTCAGAGAGCAGAGCTGGTGGCGTATAAAGGGCGACCTCAAGGACTGCGGTGTTTCTTTCTGCTCAGTGGACGCACCAGCCCTACCGAGAGAAATCGTCACAATAAACGACCTAGTATATCTTAGATTACACGGTAGAGGGGAATGGTATGCCTACGTGTATAGCAGAGAGGAGTTGGAAGAGATCGCGAAAAAGGTTAGGGAAGCGGGCGCTAAGAAGGTGTACATCTACTTAAATAACGACTTGGGGATGCTGGAAAACGGCAAACTGCTGATGAAGATGCTGCAGCTGTAGGTAAGTTTATCTAAGAACAAACAGCATAGTTTCCTGCTTACGTTGGCTCGATGGCACGTCTACGTAATAGTCCTCATAATCCTGATAGGGTTAACAGCGTTCGGCTCAGCCACGACTATCGATAGAAGCGAGGCAGATAGGATATTGGAGGATGTAAAGAAGACGCTGCCAGCCGCGCCGAGCATCTTGGACATATTTAGCAACAACATCAGGGTAGCTCTTCTTATGATTATTCCAGGGTTGGGGCTCGTCTTAGCACCGTATGTGCTCTATAACACAGGCCTAGTCTTCTCAGCTTCAGGTGTGGTGAATGATGTCCCAGGGATTGCTCTCTTCTTAGCCACCGCAATCCTACCATTCTTCTGGCTTGAATTCGCAGCCTACGCAGCATCTGTAACACAAAACCTATATCTGATCTGGGCGATCAAATCCAGGATTCTAAGATATGAGTTGCGCAACCTCGCTTACACCATAGCAGCCGTAGCGGCCCTACTTTTACTAGGCGCCTGGGTCGAGACGATCTTCATTTCATCTTAACCTTAACCCTATTGTTAACTTTTTCGAGCAGCCAAGGCATATACTTCTTAACCAAGGCGAGCATCTCATCATTCCCGATTCTCGTAAGCCTACCCTCATCATACATCGCCTTGATTTCGCTATGAATCTCAACAACACCTGGCGTCGATTTAGTGACTTTGTTCTCACCCGTGAGCCTAAAATAGTGGTTTATCCAGAAAACAACTCCAGCGAGACCAGAATATTCGGAGACCGCCACACCTGGGGGGCGATCCAGAAGCTTCTCTGTGTCAAACGGCAGATACATTTCTATGTTTTTAAGGAGACCGTCAGCGTGTATGCCAGCCCACGTTATGTTAAAGTTTTCACCTACAATCGGGTAGTAGGGAGGGATGCTGTAGCCGACCTCCTCCTCATAATATTGGGCGATCCTCGTTATAACCTTCGTATCCATGCCATCCAGATCCCCTTTGATAGTAGCATACATAAAGACCATCGCCTCCAGCGGCACATTACCAGCCCTTTCACCAATCCCAAGTAGGGTGCAGTTGACCAACGACGCACCGTACAGCCAGGCTGAGACCGAATTCGCAACACCCATATGAAAGTCGTTATGACCGTGAAACTCAAGCTGCTCCGATGGTACGTCACATATGTTATTGAGAACCCAGACAAGCTTTGGCACACTTCTAGGTAAGGCTCCAGCATCCCAAGGTAGACCTATACCAAGTGTATCGCAAACCCTTACCTTAGCCGGAAGCCCATACTTACGTGAAAGCCTCATAAGCTTCTTAATAAACGGGACCACCACCCCAAACACGTCTGCTCTAGTAGAGTCTTCTAAGTGCACTCGCGGCACTATACCGAGCTTAAAAGCCTCCTCGGTCACCTCAAGATACTTTGAAATAACCTTCTGTCGCCCCAACCCCGGGAACTTATAAAAAATGTGGTAGTCGCTTACAGGCGTAACCATACCACACTCCTCGACTTTGCTTTCCTTCACCAGCTTCAAATCTTCATAGGTCGGTCTCATCCAACCCACTATGATCGGGTATTCATAGCCGAGTTCTCTGCAAGCTCGGACCGCTTCTCTATCTCTCTTAGAGTATAGGAAGAACTCTGACTGAAGGATCTTCCCCTTCGGCCCCCCTAGCTCGTGGAGCATCGTGTAGAGGTCCACGATCTGCTTAACAGAATACGGTTCACGCGCTTGCTGCCCATCTCTGAAGGTCGTGTCCGTTATCCAGATTTTCTCAGGTGTTTTGTGTGGGAGGAGTATACCGTCGAAGACCGTTAGAGGCGGCTTATCCCAAGGGAAAAATTCCTTATAGAGTTCGGGTTTAGATACATCCACAACCTCGTAGTCAGGTAGATCAATAGACTCCCTTCGGAGGTATGCGAGGAACTCCCTTCGCTTCTCCTGATCCAGATATCTTATGCTCAACTACCCCTACATAGCCTACGGATGACAAGTATATTACCTTGTCGGTTTTCTGGTCAGTTTAGCAGCCAAAAGCCCAATTGGTTATCAAACGTCAAGCATCTTCGCCAGCTATTAGACAATTGGTTACCTAACGCTCAGCCACATCTATTATCGCTGTATCAATATTTGCCTCGAGGTCCCTGACCTTTATCCTCATAACCGCATTTGGAGCACCAGCGGCGGCCCAAACTTCGTTCCACCTGAATAGTGACGTATCAAGATAGACTTTCACATCTGAAGCATGAGGAAAGGGGGGAACGCCGCCAACTTCGTAGCCTGTGTTGACACGAACATATTCAGGGTCAGCTAACTCGATCTTTTCGCCGAGCGTGGTTGAAAGCCGCTTTAAGTCGACTTTCTTGTCGCCTGAAATTACTACTACAATCGGCTTAGAGCCCTTAAACACGATAGACTTAGCGATTTGAGAAGTTGTGCACCCGAGCGCTTCAGCCGCTAGCTTTGATGTCTTTGTGCTAGAATCAAGCACAACTATTTTGGCTTCAATTCCTCTTTCACCCAAGTGACTTTTAACACGCTCTAACCCGCTCAACCCTATCGATCACCTCAAACCCAAGTAGAGCTTACTTAATTCCGGGTGTGACAGGAGGTCTCTGCTCGCGCCTTCGAAGGTAACCTTTCCGCTCACAAGGAGGTAGGCTCGCTCACCTAACTCAAGGGCTTTTTTCGCATTCTGCTCGACAAGAATTATCGTCATACGCAAATTATCTCTTAATTCAACTATTTTGTTAAGAACCTCATTAGACACCTTTGGTGATAGGTTTGCAGTGGGCTCGTCAAACAGCATGATCTGCGGTTTCCTTATAAGAGCCATGGCCATCGCAAGCATCTGCTTTTCACCGCCGCTCAGTGTGCCCGCCTTTCTCTCCAAATAGTTCCTTAAGGTTGGGAAGAAGTTGAGGCTTTCTTCTACCCTATCTTTTAGTTCGGCTCCGCTTCGGTAACCAGCCATAAGCAGATTCTCTCTCACCTTAAGTGTGTTAAAGACGTTGTTTGTCTGCGGCAGATAAGCTATGCCTCTCTCAGCTATTTTATGAGGAGGCAATCCGGTCAGCTCGTAGCCGTTGTACTTGATTTCACCTGAGTAGATTGTGGTTAGACCAAATATGCTCTTCAGTAGCGTGCTTTTCCCGCTGCCGTTAGGTCCCACTATAACGGAGATCTCGCCATCTCCTATATCCAAGCTGATATCGTACAATACTTGAAGCCTGCCGTATCCAGCGGATAGGTTTCTGACTGTCAGCATATTACCCACCTAAATAGGCATTTATGACTTGAGCATCCTGTAACACTCTGTCTTTTTCACCTTGTGTTATAAGCTTACCGTAGGAGAGTACGTAGATGTAGTCTGCGTAGGGTAGAGCCAGATCCAGCCTATGCTCAACGATAAGGAACGTCAAACCCAATCTGTCTCTTAGATTAAGTATGTGTGTGAAGATTTCGTGCGCTAAGGTCGGGTTTACACCCGATATGGGTTCATCCAGTAGGAGCATCTTCGCATCGCTCATAAGGCTTCTGCCGATCTCCAGCAGCTTCATCTGCCCGCCACTCAGCTTAGAAGCCCTGACATCCCAAAGATGATCAAGCTTCAGAAGTTTGAGTATCTCTAAAGCTTTCTTAAGGTTCTCTTCTTCATCCCTGACCCAAGAGCCTATGAACGGGGCCTTCAGAAAGCTCTCACCTCTGTTTAACTTAGAAGCTACAAGCAGGTTTTCTAACACTGTCAGCCTGGTGAAGAGTGAAGGGATCTGAAATGTCCTCACCAAACCACGTTGATATATTTTATGGGGTGGCAGATTGGTGATCTCTTTACCGTCGAAGAATATCTTCCCCTCATCTGGACGATAAAAGCCGGAAACCACGTTTATTAACGTAGTCTTCCCGCTTCCGTTAGGTCCGATCAGCAGCGCAACCTGCTTCTCCGCCACTTTTACATCAACTTGATCCAGCGCTTTGACTCCACCAAAGCTCTTAGAGAGTGATTGTATGTCAAGCAGGGTAGACATGGTCAAAAAATAGAATGGGGTGCAGCCTTCATATCAGGTTGGCTGCAGCCACGTTACTGAGTCAGATGCGAAGTTGTAAACAGCCGCTTTAACCCAATCGTATGTGCCTTGAGGTGTCTTTACTACAGCCCAGATGTCGTAGTCTCCTCCAGCCCTATCCCCTGCTTCGTTAAGGAGTGTCCAGCCGCTAGCTCCAAAGTAGTTCGCGCAGATTGTGGGGTATACCTGCTTGATCGCAGTTGCATCATATACCCCTGTTGTAGCTATCGCAATCGCAAGCGTCCAAGCTATGTCGTAGATGGTGTAGGAGTAGATTTCGGGGTCTTCTCCTATCGCTGCCTTAACCTGTGATCTGAGCTTTTCGTATTTCGGTGAGGAGGTCGCAGCAAAGATGGTGCTATAAAGCTTGACTTTCTCCGCTACGTCACCCGCGTCTGATATTACACGGCTGTTTTGCGCGGTTCCATCCGTACCATACCATCTAGTAGCTAACAGATTTGCATAATCCTTCGCCTGCAGTAGTATAAGAGCGGCTTCGTCAAATGATATGTCGAGGACAGCCACTTTAGAGGCGCCGTAGCTCTTCACCCATTCACCTATCTTAGCATTAGCGGTGCTTAGCTCGGCTGAAAAGTCTTTTGCATCAGGGTTATACCTGATCGGGACAACCTCACCGCCTAGCTTACCGTATTCTCTAGCGAAAGCCTCTTGCAGTCCGTCGCCCCAAGCATCACCCCTGTATATCACTACAACGTGGCTTACGCCTGCGCTGGAGATTAGCTTGGAGAGGGCTTTACCTTGAAAGTTATCGTCTGGCACAAGCCTAAACACATAGTCATCTGGTACGGCTAGAGCTGGTGCGGTTGATGATTGACTCACAACCAGAATCCTGTTGGAGTCAGCATACCCCTTTATGTTACGGAGCTCACCGCTTGATAGCGGGCCTATAACAAGTTTCACACCTCTTGCTGCCAACGATTGCAATTTCTGTAGGGCAAGTGCTGGCTGTGTTGCCGTGTCTTCTTCAATGATCCTGAATGTCCAAGCTTGACCAGACTGCCTGAGCCACTCGTTTATCTCCTTTTCAGCTATCTTAAGGGCTGTTGACTCCCTCTTACCGAAGCTAGCTAAGTCGCCACTCAAGCTCATTAAGGCGCCTATTGGAATCTCGCCGGTTAATCTCGCACCGCCTGCTGTTACCGTGGCGGTAGCTGTTACAGTTGTGGTAACTGGTGTTTGCGTTACGATTTGTGTTGTTGTTATTGTGGTGGTGGCTGGTGGAACTGAGGCTGTTACGAAGTAGCCGCCAACCGCGCCTATTACGAGACCTACTACAAGGAGAAGAGCTGCTACTGCGGAAGAAACACCTAACTTTTTCCCATTACGCATAGCATAGCCTATGCGTCCGCTGGATTTATAAAGGTTGTCTTTCCAAACCCTGATAAATGGTAGAGGTTGGGCTGGGTGGCTAATTTTTGATCGACCCTCTTCTTAGAAACGCTATAATTTTTGCCAACCTTCTTACATTAATGAGTGTAGGTCTGACCTTGACTTACATGACGACAAAGGTGCCTAACTTTGCTCACGGAACTTTGGTCACAGTAGGCATTTACGTTGCGATGACCTTTGGTCAGCTCTTCAATGTCACACCCTACTGTGCTCTGCCATTGGCCTTTGCCATAGGGGGTTGCACATCTATACTCATCTACTTGCTTGTTTTAAGACCGCAGATGAATCGAGGTGCTTCCATAGTAGCCTTTATGGTGGCTACGCTTGCTGTAGACGTGTTCTTTATAGGTGTATTGAACATATATGCAGATAGCATCCAAAGGGTCTATAAAGTTGTTACAAGATACTTTATTCTAAGAAGGTTTGACTTCACGTTAGCCGATCAGCCAGGCGTCTTCTTCATCCTACCTACGATCGTTTTTTGTTCGGTTGTGCTGCTCTACATACTTCTAACGCGCACAAAATTTGGTGTCGCTATGAGGGCTGTGGTAGAGGATGCTTCGCTTGCTGGTGTGCTCGGAATCAACGTCAATAAAGTGTATACGGTTTCTTGGTTTATAGCAGGGGGGTTGGCTTCACTCGCAGGCTGTCTACTCCCTCTGTGGCTTCAGGGTTCAACCGACACAGGCACGAGGATGATTGTAAGCATCTTCTCCGCAAGCATACTTGGTGGGCTTCTAAATATATACGGCGCGATCTTAGGCGGGTTGGTAGTCGGCTTGGTTGAGGTGCTTGGGACAAATCTGCTTGCACAAGCAGTTGGGGTGTGGTTTATACCATATCGACCAGCCCTACCCTTAATCATCATGGTGATAACGCTTCTCATAGCACCTATGGGTCTAGCTGGGCTGACCGAGCTAGGTGTTAGAGGGGCTAGGAGGAGGAAGGGTTGGCTTTAGCAGCATACGCCCAGTTCATAGTAGATATGCTGGCATTTTTCGCCGTCTACTTGATACTTGCCCTAAGCTTGAATCTAGAGTTTGGCTACACCGGTGTCCCGAACTTCGGTAAGGTCCTCCTTGTGGCTGGTGGGGGGTATGTAGTTGCAGCGTTCTCAGGTAGATTTTCCCAACTGCTTCTTAACGCGGCTGTAGGTAAAGACTTCATCAGAGATAATGCTGCTGTGATGGCTGAGGTTAACACGATGTTTTCGCAACACATCTTTACCGCACTATTGGTCTTCTTCACAACTATAGTCTTAGCCGCATTTGTAGGAGGGGCTTTGGGCTACTTGGCTTCGTACCCTGCTATTAGACTGAGGGAGGATTATTTAGGCATGACTCTTTTAGCGATTGGTGAGATAGCTAGGGTTGTTGGCCAGAACTATGAACCTATTGCCGGTGGCACTTTGGGTGTGCAGGTACCTGATCCCTTCGCTTGGGCTGGTGAAGTCAGATTCTTCGCGTTTACACTGGTATTACTCGCCTTTGCAGGTTTGATATATCTTTACTCTGAAAGAATAGCCCGCTCGCCTCTAGGTAGGCTTCTGCGCTCAGTCAGAGATAATGAGGGGGCTGCCGAGGCTCTTGGCAAAGATGTTACCCGCATCAGGATAAAGATACTTGTAGTCGGTTCCGCCATCGCTGGCGTAGCTGGTGCCCTTTATTCATTCTACGCAGGCGGTGTTGTTGCCACAGCGTACAACAGAGTGGACTGGACGTTCTGGCCGTGGTTGATACTTATCATAGGGGGTGCAGCGAATAATGTGGGCGTCGCAGCGGGTGCGTTCATCTTCATAGCAGCGAGGAGAGTCATCGAATTCTACAAGGATTCATTCACCTTCCTACCTTTTGATGCTGTATGGCTCGAATATCTTCTTCTTGGGGTGATCCTTATACTCGTGTTGATCTACAGACCGGAGGGGATTATACCTGAGAAGCCTACACCAACCATCAGCTACAAACGTCTTAGAGCGATGATCGACAAAAGAAGCGGGGCCGAGTAAGGTTTAGAAAATCAATTAATGCTTGGATGAGGGTGTTGGGTTAAGTTGGCTGTAGTGGTTGCAGTTGTGGGGGGTAAGAAGTCGGGAAAGACTTGGACGATGGAGTATCTCATCTCTAGGCTTGCTTCAATGGGCTTTAAGGTAGGCGCAGTCAAGCACATCCACGAGGAAGGCATAACCATAGACACCGCTGGCAAAGACACGTGGAGGTTCGCAAAGGCCGGCGCAAGAGTTGTCTTAAGCGCCTCACCAGACGAGCTCGCCCTAATAAAAAGATCGAAGATGTACTATTGTAACTTAGATAAGATCTTAGAGTACTTGAAGGGTGAGGACCTTGACTTCATCTTCATAGAGGGCTTCCACTCACTCGTTGCAAAAAGATCAGATGTATACAAAATCTTAGCAGCAAAGGATGTTGAAGACCTTAATAGGCTTCTTGTAGGCACAGAACCCCCCATATTAGCTGCTACTGGCTTGATAGGCGGAAAGGTAAACCAGACATCTCATCACAGCATACCCATAATCAACCTAAAGTTGGGTGGGGAAGATCTAGTAAACATAGTTAAGAGCTTGGCTCCGAGGAAAGCAGGCTAAACTTTTCAACCTCACTTATAACATCCTTGTCTTCAGCTACAAAGACCTCCTCCGCGGTACGGAATCTTGGCGATTCAGATAACTTAATTTTGACCGCCTTATTTCCATAGGTGAAAGTCGCCGTACCGTCTATGTGCTCCAAGGCTCGGAACCTCTTGTTAGTCGCACCCATCGCAGCTTGAATACCATCGGCGACACAGGCTTTTACGGCTACCAGGGCCTTCAGCTCCCTACTCCTCGGTTCACAACCAAGCTCGACTGAAGCCCGATAGAGCATTCTGACGCCTACCGCTACGCCAGCGCATAACTCGCCGTGAAAGCTTTCACCCGCTTTCAGCATCGCTTTAAGGGCTTCGTCGCGCGGTAGGCTCAGTAAGTCTCGAGGACTGGATGCGCTGAACACGCAGTCTTTGAACACGTCATAGGGTTGTATATGCAGAACATCCGCGCGGTCTTTAAGATCCATCTTTACGTTAATCACCTTCTCACCGAAATCAATGACTTTAACAACCTGCATCATCGCCGCTTTGGTGTCGATCGGGGATATCACAACAACTAGATGCGAATAACCTCTGCAGGCATCGATTATCCTCTGGGCATCCTTGAACAGGGTTATCTCCGCTTCTCCCTCAACTACATTTTCTTCGCGACGCTTGATAGGTTTTGCTTCACCTATCCCTATATTATGCAACTCCACCGTCGCCTAGGGGTTTGAGCAAAGATTTAAACTGTTTACCTTCTTTAAAGCATTCTTATGAAGTTCTCCAATATGCGCAGACCATCCACGTTGCTGCACTCCGGGTGAAATTGAAGACCATATATCATCAGTTCGCGATGCGCTATAATTTCGTTTTCGCAGCTCTGAGAGTAGGCGTATGATTCGAAGCCCAACGGTAACCTCGATATATTAAAGACGTGCGACTCAAATACTTCGAGCTTCTGCTGAGTTTTAGTCAAAGGATTCGCCTTTTTTATGTAGACGGTGTTGAATCCGTAGACCTTTTCCTTCAATCGGCTAAGCGCTCCGCCGTTTGCTGTAGCTAAGATCTCTGCGCCGTAACATATTCCTAAAAGAGGCTTCTGCTGCCGAGCAGCCTGTCTAATAATTTGGATGTTGGCTCGATTGATTTCATCTGATGCGAAGCTACGTCCGGTCAAGATAACGCCGCTGTATTCGTCGAGTCGAATGGGCTGATCGTATCTGACAACTCTGTGATCTACCTTGAGTTTCTTCAAAGCCTCCTCTAGTTCACGTAGCGTAGTTGAACCGTTGTCCACTACCAGGAGCATCCCATCTCCTCACCTTTTACTCAACACCTTTTATATCCATCTTTGCGTAGCCTTGTTGGGTTGAATAGGGCAAAAGAGCTATTTGATTTGAGTAGTAAGGTGGCGCTTATAACAGGTGCGGCAGGGACACTGGGTGCAAAGTTCGCTGAAACCCTAGCTTCAGAAGGCGCCAAGGTCTTTATCGCGGATAGGAAAGGCGAAGAGCTCAGCAAAGTGGCCGCAGAACTACAAACCAAAGGGTTTGAATGTGAATGGATTAAGGCGGATCTCACTCAGGAGGAGGATATCGACCGAGCTTTCAGCCGATGTGAAGAGAGCTTAGGTCACATCGATATCCTTGTCAACAGCGTAGGAGATTCGGTATACAAGCCTACCCTGGAGCTCTCACTGGCTGAGTGGAATAGAGTCATATCAGTAAACCTGACCTCAGCCTTCCTCTGCTCCAAGAGGGGTGCTAAGAGTATGATAGATGCGGGGATTCGAGGTAAGATAGTGAATGTAGCATCAATCTATGGTCTTCGTGTAGACTACTTTCCGATAGCGGCATACTATTCTTCTAAAGCTGGGCTCATAAACCTCACAAAGGCGCTCGCGGTTGAGTGGGCAAGATTCGGCATAAACGTGAATGCTATAGCCCCGTCTTTCGTATTCAGCCGATTAACCAGAGTGATACTAGAGGATCCTCAGGGCAGAAAACATGTGCTCGATCGCACGCCGTTGAGAAGGCTGGCTCAGCCAGAAGATCTCTTAGGCGCATTAATCTTCTTGGCCTCATCAGCATCAGACTACGTTACTGGTCAGGTTATTGTAGTTGACGGAGGATGGTGTGCTTGGTAAGCCCCCTACTCATAGTTTGACTCAACGACAACCCTGATCCTGCTCTCGATCTTCTCTGAAGTGTAAACCAGTATAAGTTGGTTAGGGCGCTCGCTAAAAGTAGGTGTCGAGTGCTTGAGACTCCCTCCTAGCTCTAAAAGCATCAACTACGCGTTTTTCCACATTTAGCTTCCTTCTAGCGAGCCAAAAGTAGGCCTCATCCCTAGTACCCCTGACTAGAAACGTAACAACTCTACCCGGTGCTTTACGCCCTGTTCTACCCCTCCATTGCACAAAACGCACTGCGCCAGACACATTACCGTGGAAAACCACAAGCCCACATTCAGCATCTCAGGAAGTCCTAATATTGAGAGACCCAACACTCAAGTCAGCGCAGGAAGACACACTTTTTACCAGGACGTCTATAAAGCATCTCTGCGATAAGAAGAAGAGCGATCCCCGTCTTACCGTAGACAGCGGTTCCAAAATAGATAGACCCAAGTACTCTTTCCCCACTTAAATATCCTCAAGCTGGAAACGCCTTTGATGCAGATGTGTGGGGCGGGTTCGATCGGACAGGGTTGGAGTCCTATGAAGGCGGATGCTTGAGGCTGATGAAGACCAAGGTCTACGTATGAGGACGTAGACCAGAACCTTAGTCCCGTAGTCAGCACAATAAGTAGGTCTTCCTGTAGGCAGAGGTCGAGGAGGTCTATTTGATACTCTCGCTTCTTGAGCTCTCCTTTCCTCACCAGGGGGTGGTTTACCCACTCCTTTGCGCTTCAGCCGAACCGTTTTATGAACTCTGCACGCGGTATCGCCGGGAAGGTTTCGGTTGAGCAGATGTCTGATAACCCGACTACTACTTCAGTTACCTTCGTCTGATCATCTGCTTCCACATGCCAGATTACGTCATATCGCCCCAGTGTAAAGTACATGCCGTGCGGTTTAAAGCCTGCTGGAGGCTTTTCGCATAGGTCATTTAGGCGGCTTAGCGCTTCACGCCCCACTTTTCCTCTGAACTTCATCAAGATTATAAAGTCCATCACTACTATTTGCAGTAGGTTGACACTATTTATACCCTACTCTACGTAAAGAAGTGTGTGAAATAACCCAAAAAGAAGCGACCAGCGTATGCGTAGATGAGGTTCAGAAGCACCTTACCAGATACCGCGGCGATAATCGCTTTCAGCTTCGGGTACCTCATTGCGCCGAGCGGTATCCAGATTACGTCGTCCGGTGTAAGCGGGGTGGCTGCGAAGGCGAAGATTAGAAGAACACCAAACTTATCCAGTTTCTTCAGCCAAGCATCTAGCCTACCTCTCCACCTGTCTGGAATAAGATATCTTCCGCCCAATCCAATGTAGTAGTGCAGGAACTGCCCAACACCCGCCCCTACCCCGCCAAGCAAACCTACTATTACGGGGTTAAGGACACCTCCGAGCAACGCTATGACGATATAGGAGGGGAAGAACGATACGAAGAGGCTGCTTGAGCCGAGTAGCCCAGCTATTAGTGCGCCTAGGTACCCAAGGCTCGACACCTCCTCCGCTAAGAGTTGTAAGTCGAGCAAGCATCTTAACCCTCCTCTATGCAGAGTGCTCGAAGTAGTCCACTTTCAGCTGTAGAATCCCTCTTAGTGAAGCAAACTTTTCACTAATCTTCTTTATTTCAACGCTAGATCCCCTTGCGACGATGATCGCTAAGCATCTAGTCTCATCCAAGTGGATGTGTAGCGTCGAGGATACGATCTGACGAAAGCTATGCTGGATATCAGTTATCTTCTCGTCAAGCCCGCCTACCTCGTGGTTATAGATCATCAAGATCACGGCTGAGCCGATTGATTCAGGCGCTGCACTCCATTGAAGTTCGCTTATGAAGTTCCTCATCGCAGCTTGTATGGCTCTTGAGCGCTCGGTGTATCCCATCGATGCTGATACCTTGTCGAAGAGTGCTAGTAGCGTTGGCGGTAGAGATATGCTGATTCTAGTAACTAGCTCCTTCTTCATCTTCGTCAAAGAAGCGTCTTGAGCCTTACCTATAAACTTGATGAAAACTGCTGCTACAGCCTTCTGATTAGAGAAAGTATGTCTGAAAGGCGGTCTATGAGGTAGTCTGGCTTGATTTCAAAGTCGCTTTGAGATCTAAGGGATCGGCCTTTTATGGCGGCGACGATGACGCCAGCAGACTTGCCAGCCTTTACATCGATGACGCTGTCGCCGACGAAGAGTGTCCTAGTCTTATGTGCGCCCACTTTATCCAGGACCCAGAGTACGCCATCAGGGTATGGTTTCAACCTTAACCCATCGTTCCTTGTTACGATGATGTCGAAGAACTTTTCTAGGCTAAATCTCTTCAGCACGAATCTGGTAGCCTTTCTACCGTTGTTCGTAACAAGGGCGATCTTAAGACCGTTTTCTTTGAGCGCGTCTAACACATCTCTTGCTTCCTCAAATATAGTCGTCGAGGTGGCAGCCTGCATTTCATAGAAGTCGATTATATCGTTAATTTGCGCCATAATGTAGTCTAGGTCCAGTGAACCAGTCTTCCTGGCTTGATTGGCTATCTCATCGAATATGTCTTGGAAGGGTTTATTTGCTACATCGAATGGTAGGGATATTCCTAGCGACGCTAGTAGATTCGATACACACTTCTTCGCTTCAGTCAAGCTGCAAGTAAACTTCACCAGAGTACCGTCAAGATCGAATATTATTAGATCGAGAGAAGAGTTACCTAACGCCATGCCAGACCTTCTCCCTATACTTCAAGCCGAGCTCGCAGAAAGCTCTGCGTAGCAACCCGCTCAAGTCTCTTAGAAGAGGGTCGGGGTAAAGTAAGTGTCCTACACATCCATATTTACAATCTGAAGAGCCGAATCCTTTGACTGCTTTGGCTCGTAGAAGTGAAGATATCTTCTGGTTAAGTTTACACTCCATCCTTGTTGCAGCCTCAGCATAAACTGCTCTAACTACTCTAGCAGAGCCGTCTAGAAGCCTATCAATATGCCAATATGTCTTCTTGTTAACACTTAGATGTCTTTCCAAGCGCTTCTCTAGGCTGGTTGAGCCTCTGCCCAATGCTGAACCAGTGTAAACGTAGTAACCTTTGGGAAGACGCCAGCAAACACCCCGTTTCAGCTCGATAGCGCGCCCCTCCTCCAACTCGATGAGCAGACTATACACACCTCTAGTCAAACTAATCAGCCCGCTCCTTGCCGATCAAGATCAGAATAACAAGCCCCACGAAACCCAAAGCCAACACGAGGAGAGTTAGGGGTAGCATAAGTTCAGAAGAGCTGTTAGCAGCTAGCGCCAAGTACTTTTCCAGCATACCACTACACATCTACATCCACCATCTTAAATTTTAAGCGTGTTAAAGGTTAAGTAGTGCCAGTGTGAAGCCTAATAATGGAAAGGTGTGTGAAGGATGACCGTAGAGCAAGGACCTTGGGTAGGCGAAAAATGGTGGGTCAGCCACTTCAACTACGTAGAAGAGGTCAGGAAGAACTTTAACCTGCCAGATCGAGTGGAAATATACGACGTGACGCTTCGAGATGGTGAGCAGACGCCTGGAGTTGTCTTCAAGAAAGAGGAGAAGCTCCACGTCGCTCAACTTCTTGATGAAGCTGGCGTTCATAGAATTGAAGCGGGGATGCCTGTTGTTTCAGCAGAGGACGCTGAAGCGGTAAAAGCCATTGCCCACGCCGGGTTGAAAGCTAAGGTCTTTGGCTTCTGCCGAATGGTTAAAGGAGATATCGATGCAGCTATCAAAAGTGATGTCCAAGGCGTTATAATTGAGGGGCCTGTTGGTGTGCCAAAGCTGAAGCAGTTCGGCTGGTCATATGATGAGGTTGTGAAGAAGGCCATAGAAGCAGTGGACTATGCGAAAGCCCATGGACTCCAGACAGCCTTCTTCTCAGTCGACATGACTAGAGCTGAGCTTTCCTTCATAAAGAGACTGCTGAGCGAGATTGGCACCCAAACTAAAGTAGACTCCTTTATCGTGGTGGATACATTCGGCTGCGCTTTGCCTGAAGCGATAGCCTACCTGGTTAGAGAACTCAAAAAGACGGTCAAGCAGCCTCTTGAGATGCACTGCCACAACGACTTTGGGCTCGGCACAGCCTGCACGTTGGCTGGGATAGCTGCGGGGGCTGAAGTAGCGCACACGGCAGTTAATGGCATAGGCGAGAGGTGCGGTAACGTCTCGTTTGAAGAAGTGGTCATGGGGCTAAAGTGTCTTTACGGTATCGATACCGGTATAAAGACGGAGATGCTCTACCAGATATCTAAGGTTGTTGAGAAGTATTCGCAGTTTAAAGTTCAGGTAAATAAACCGTTTGTAGGCGACCGAGCATTTACCCGAGAGGCTGGAATCTCCATAGCGGGGTGGGTTAAGTACTATCTCGGCTCAGAGCCGATCCTACCTGAGTTGGTCGGCAACAAGCACGGCGTAGTTATGGGTAAGAAGAGCGGCAGGCACTCGGTTGAATGGAAGCTGCAGCAGCTTGGGATGCACGCTCCGCCTGAAAAGATACCACTTATACTTGAGGAGCTAAAGAACGAATCGGTGAGGAGGAAGGCAGCAATAGAGGATGAAGACTTTAAGAAGATAGTCGCGAAGGTGCTCTCTTCGTAATCCGGGGTGTAACAGGCTTTCTCAGTGTTCAAGTGATTCCGGAAAGAATTGAACTGAGCACCGTTCTACTGGTAACTCGACTCGGTGTTCTCCGATGCTAGCGATCTTCGACTTGGAGGGTGTGTTGGTGGATGGCGAGTTTCTACCTGAACTAGCGAAGCTCAAGGGTATTGAAGATAAGATATGGGAGATAACTATTAAGGGTATAAGAGGTGAGATCGATTGGGAACAAGGTCTGCATCTGCGGATACAGGAGCTAAGGGGGTTAAGCTATAGCGACTGCGTAGGCGTATCCAATAGCCTTAGACTTATGCCAGGCGCAAAAGAGGCGTGCGAAACACTGAGAGAGATGGGGTTTATGCTAGCTTCTGTTTCAGGCGGCTTCACACTGTTGGCTGAGAGGGTCCAGAAGGAGGTAGGTCTAGATTACTTCTTCGCCAACGAGCTCGTGTTTGTGGGAGACCGCTTGGATTCAGTAGTCGTTAGAGTGAACTCGAATAAAGCGAATTCGATACAAGGCTTAGTTAGAGCGCTTAAGGAGCCGAGAGAGGAGATAGTAGCGGTGGTCGATGGGGCGAACGACCTTACACTCTTTGAGTTGGCTGGGCTGAAAATAGCTTTCTGCGCTCAGCCAGTAGTAGAATCCAGGGCCGATGTGGTGATTAGGAAGAAGGATCTGCGCTTAATCATACCGGCCGTGAGTAAGTATATCGATAACCTAGAGGAAAAGGGCATCAGGATTCGAAGATATAAGCAGCGGAAGGCCGGAAATTAACTAAATCACAGATATCGGCTAGCGGCGCCAAAAATAAGGTAAACTGAAAACGTATATCTTAGAACAGAGGACAGTTAGCTGGAAAAGGTAAGAGAGCTGGTGAAAGATTTTTGATTGAGATCCGCTGGCATGGGCGAGGTGGGCAGGGTGCTGTGACCGCTGCGGAGCTTCTTGCACACGCTGCAATAAATCAAGGGTGGTATGCGCAGGCTTCACCATCCTTTGGTCCAGAGAGGCGAGGTGCGCCTGTCTCGGCGTTTAACAGGTTGGATAAGGAGCCTATAGGCGTGCGCTCAGAGGTCTATGAGCCAGATGTGGTTATAGTTATCGATCCCAGCCTTCTGAAGATTGTGAATGTTCTAGAAGGGCTCAAGGATGGGGGATCGGTTATAATAAATACGAGGAAGTCGTTAAATGATATTAGAGGGGAGCTAGGAGTGAGCTATAGGCTTGCAGTAATAGATGCCAGAAAGATAGCTCGTGAGACACTAGGCGTGCCGATTGTTAATACGACGATGCTCGGCGCCGCTATTAGAGTGATAGGTCTAGTCGATCTGGATCACGTTTTGGAGGCTGTAAGGGAGAGGTTTGGAGGAAAGGCGGGCGAGATGAACGCCAGGGCTGTGGTGAGAGGTTTTAACGAAGTTGTGGTAGGTGAGTAAAGTGAGCGAAGACAGACCAACGGTTAAAACATTACCGATAGCTGGGATAATATTTGTCCCCGGATCGGCTAGGAAATATGAGACAGGTTCTTTCAGGAGCCAGAGACCGATTCTCGACGCAAAGTTATGTACTAAATGTGGGATGTGCTGGGTCTACTGCCCAGATGGAGCGGTCTTCATCAACTCCGAGGGGATGTATGAGATCAATCTGAAGTACTGTAAGGGATGTGGTATATGCGCTGAAGAATGCGCGAGGAAAGCCATCAAGATGGTCGATGAGGAGGAGTGATGTGAGTTGAGTAGGAGGATAGCTATAGAATGCTCTCACGCAGCATCGCTTGCTGTTAAACTAGCGAACGTAGATGTGATCGCAGCCTACCCAATAACGCCTCAGACACATATCGTAGAGCGCTTAGCGGAGTATGTGGCAAACGGTGAGCTGGATGCGGAGTACATAAACGTCGAATCAGAGCACTCAGCTATGAGCGCTTGTATAGGTGCGAGCGCTGCTGGTGCTAGAGTCTACACCTCTACGGCTGGGCAGGGCCTTGCTTTGATGCATGAGATGCTCTTTATTGCCGCGGGTAATAGGCTTCCCATCGTTATGGGCGTTGCTAACAGATCTCTTTCACCGAATCTGAACATCTGGG